>Ga0209059_1000116_pt1 | contig 32564 bp, 33 predicted proteins | sample GraSoiAngelo_151_FD_186165 | JGI IMG/M metagenome (GOLD analysis project Ga0209059, IMG submission 186165) | Grasslands soil microbial communities from the Angelo Coastal Reserve, California, USA - 14_1009_12_20cm (SPAdes) (version 2) | ecosystem: Environmental > Terrestrial > Soil > Grasslands ...
GGCGCACCCGGCGCTCCGGGTCCCGCAGGTCCGCCAGGTCCGCAAGGCGATCCCGGCACGCCCGGAGCGGTCGGTCCGCAGGGTCCGCAAGGACTTCCTGGCCCGATGGGACCGCAAGGTCCGCAGGGCGACCCCGGCACCCCCGGCGCCCAAGGTCCGCAGGGAATCCCAGGTCCAGCGGGACCTCAAGGTCCGCAGGGTCCTCAGGGCGACCCCGGCGCGGTCGGCCCGCAAGGTCCGCAGGGAATTCCGGGTCCGATGGGCCCGCCAGGCCCACAGGGCGATCCCGGCACGCCAGGCGCGCAAGGTCCGCAAGGAATCCCGGGCCCGCAGGGTCCGGCAGGTCCGCAGGGTCCCGCAGGTCAACAGGGTGCGACAGGGGCAACCGGCCCAAGTTCGCTCACCGGGATGCTCACGATCGTGAGCACGCCGGCATCGGGCACCACCGCGACACAGATCTGTCCGCTTACGAATCCGAACGTCGTCACCGGCGGATACACCGGGATCGGCGGCGGCGGCAACGGTCAGTACACGATCGAGAGCTACCCGAATGCGTCGAACCAGTGGACGGTCAGCCTTAATGTCAGCGACCCGGGCTGGACGATTTACGCGATCTGTTCCAAATAGCGCCTGGGTCGAAAGACCAGCTGGTAAGTCGAGCCGCCGCCCGCACACTGCGGAGCGGCGGCTCTGGTTGGATCGTCCAAAACGTATTAGCGCATAAGGCGTCAGCCGCTCGCCGCTAGCATCGCGGCGAGTGAGCGACCCGGGCCTCAACCCCGTCGACGCTGCCGTCCTCGCGCTCATCGTCGTGACGACTTGGTCCGGGTACCAAACGGGGTTCGTCGCGACCACCTACAGCCTCGCATCGTGGATTCTCGCGGTCGCTGCCGCGCTCGCGTTCGCGGGCCCGGCGACGGCGCTCGTCGAGACGCTCTCGGGTCGGCCAAAGCCGGTCGCTGCGACGATCGGATTCGTCGTGACCATCGTCGTCGCCGAGGCCCTCTTCTCTGCCGCTGGCCATCTCGCGATCCGGCCGATCGTCGCGCTCGTCCGTCGAAGTTCTCTCGGGATCGCCGATCGAATCCTTGGGACGCTCCCAGCAGCGGTCCGCTCGCTCTTCATCGTCGCGGTGGCGATCCTGGCGATCGAGGCGCTTCCGATCGGCAGCGACGTGAAGGCCGCGGTCGAAGCGAGCCGGACCGGCCGCTTCGTGAACGCCGAGATCGTCGCCTTCCAACCGCAGATCGAGTCGTTCATCGGGCAGCTCGGTGGCTCCCCGATCCTCGTCACCCGAATCGGCGAGGACCAGACCGAGCGCCTCGATCTTCCCGATGGCATCGAGCTCGCCCCCGATCCGGTCGCGGAGCGCCAGCTCTTCGATCTCGTCAACGAGGAGCGGACGCAGCGCGGGATTGACGCGCTTGTATTGGACGAGCGCCTCGTGCCGGTCGCACGGTCGCATTCCCAGGAGATGTTCACGTTGAAGTACTTCAGCCACGAATCGCCCGTAAGCGGGTCGCCGTTCGACAGACTCAAGACCGCGCGAATCACATATTCGCGGGCCGGTGAGAACCTCGCATATGCCCAGTCGGTCGCCGTGGCCCATCGAGCTCTAATGGATTCCCCAGGACACAGAGAAAACATCCTTCGACCCGAGTTCACCCGAATCGGGATCGGCGTGATCAGCGCCGGCGCTTATGGACGGATGGTGACGCAACTTTTCATCACGCCGTAGAAGATGTGATCGCGGCCGCGGGTGGCACGGGCGAGCGGGTTGTGCGCGAGCCGCGGGCCCCCGGGGCCCCGCGCCGCCGGACAGAGAGATCTGCGCGGACGCGGGCGGCTGCGGGGAGGGTGCGGCGAGCGCGCGGCCCCGAGCCCGGGACAGGACCCGCGGCCGTAAACCCTAATCTCTCGCGTGTGAGTGACAGAAAAGTTGATGCACTAGAGGTCGAGCCAGGCGCCGGCGCTATTGCGCCGAGCTCGATCCGATTCGAGGCACTCGCGGTCCCAACGTTCCGCTGGTACTGGATCTTCAGCTGGGTGAGCTCGACGGGCGACGGCATGGAGAACGTCATTCGGAATGTGCTCGTGTATCAGCTCGCCGGCGCGACAGCTCCATTTTGGCTCGGGATGATGGTCTTTGCGCACTGGGTTCCGTTCACGTTCTTCTCGCTGTACGGCGGCGTGCTCGCCGATCGATACGACAACCGGAAGGTCCAGATCGTCGCGCAGCTCCTCCTGATGACGGCGGCCGTCGCGATCGCGGCGGTCACGATCGGTGGTGTCGTGACCACATGGTGGCTCTTTGGTCTGCTGCTGCTCCACGGGTTCGCCGGGGCGATCGGCGGCCCGGCCCAGCAGACGCTCATCCATTCGATGGTCGGGCCGTCCAAGCTTCTCTCGGCGGTCAGCCTCAACTCGACCGCGCGCCAGTTCTCGCAGGTGATCGGGCCGGCCGTCGCGGGCTTCATCGTGGTCGCGTTCGGGCCGGGGTGGGGCTTCCTGATCAATGCGCTCACCTTCGTGCCGCTTCTCCTGTTTCTTGCGTTCGTGCGCGTGAGACCGCTCGCCGCTCGATCGACCACACCGATCCGCGCCGCGCTCCGCGACGGCCTCCGCTTCGTTCGCGGGCGTCCGTACATCGCTGCGCTCATCGGGGTCGAGATGCTCGGCGTCATCTTCCTCGGCCATACCTTCAATTCGTTTCTGGTCCTGTTCGCGCACGACGTGTTGCACGTCGACGACCTCGGATACTCGTTCCTCCTGGTCGGCAGCGGCATCGGCGCCGTCGCGGCGGCTTTCTACCTGGCGTACGCGCGGGATCGACGCCACAGCGGCCGCTTCATCGTTGGCGCAGCGATGGCCGAGATGCTCGCGATCCTCGTGTTCGCGTTCTCGACGAACTACGCCGCGTCGTTCCTATTGCTGGTGGTCGTCGGTGCCTCCGCGGTGCTCACACAGTCGCTCACCAACACGAAGATCCAGCTCTCGGCGCCCAACGACATCCGCGGCCGGGTCATGGGTGCTTATACCTTCGGCACGCAGGGCATGCGTGTGCTGAACGGCCCGCTCCTCGGTGGAGCGGCGATCGTTTTCGGCGCCCCGATGGCCGTCGCCGGAGCGGCCGCGGTGGTCTTTGCGGGCCTCGCCGCGATCCTGGCTCGCGTGCCGCAGCTGAAGCAGGACCGGTAGACTCAACTCGATGGCCATCGACGGAAGCACGACGACGATCCAGGTCACACCGGAGGCTGCGACCAAGCTCCGGGAGCTTCGGGCCGACGATCCGAAGCGGGCCTTCCTCCGCCTGTACGTTTCCGGACGCTCGTGCTGCTCCTTTAATTACGGGCTCGCGTTCGACGAGCACGCGGACGAGACCGACGCCGTCACTCACGCGGCCGGCCTGAAGGTCGCGATCGACGCGCAGAGCCTCCCGTATTGCGACGGCGCGAAGGTGGAGTGGGTCGACGGGCCTGAGGGCACCGGATTCCTGGTGCGCAACCCCTCGCTCGGCGGTAGCTGCGGCTGCGGCGGTTAGTTAGCCCGCACTAGACAGCGATTCCCACAGCACCTCAGCGATATGGCGCACGCGGGTTGTCTTCTCGCGCGCGTCCATCGCGCCGCGCAGGTGCGTGAGGCATCCCGGGTTGTCCGAGATGACCAGGTCGACGCCGGTGGCGTCGATGTTGGACAGCTTGCGCTCGAGGACGCGGTTCGCGACCTCGGGATATTCGAAGCTGAACGAGCCCCCGAACCCGCAGCACACCGAGGACTCCGCCATCTCGACGAGCTCGACGCCCGCGATCTCACGGAGGAGCGTTCGCGGATCCTGATGGATGCCCAGGACGTTCGCGGACTGACAGGCGTCGTGATATGTCGCCCGCAACCCGAGACGCCGCCCGCGAAGTGGACGCTCGCGGAAGATTGACGCGACGTACGGCGTGAACGCGGTGACGCGGCCCGCGAGCTTTCGCGCGCGCTCCGACCAGGCACGATCGTCCGACAAGATCCGCTCGTAGTCCTGGGCGATGGTGATCGCGCACGAGGACGACGGGATCACGATTCGGTCCGCCGCGATGCGCTCGAGCGACTCGATCGCGGCCTTCGCCATCGCGACCGCTGTCGGCCGATCTCCGCTGTTCAGCTGCGGCAGCCCGCAGCAGCGGCGGCCCTCGACGATGTGCACCTCCGCGCCCATTGACTGAAGGACGCGGGCGGCGGCATATCCCGCGCCAGGAAGGAAGTGGTCCACGATGCACGACGGGAACATCGCGACCCTCATCGTCGGCGACGAGGGATTGGTCTGCGTGATCTCACGAGCTCGGTAATGGAGCGGGTTGTCGGCGACCGCGGGCAGGCTCTTCTCCTGAGCGAGCGAACCGAACGGAAGGCGCACGTTCCCATTCCGGCGCAACGGGTTCTGAAAGGTCGCGAGCCAGCCGGTGACGCGGTCGATCCGATCCGGCGTCGACCACTGATGCATGAAGAGGCGCTTCGCCCAGGACATCCCGGTCTTCTCGACGGCACTCGCGCGAACGTCTGTGATGAGCGATGCGAGGGGAATGGAGACCGGGCAGACCGTGTCGCAGGCATTGCAGCCCATGCAGAGGGCCTGCTCGTGAGCGACGCTCTCGATGCCGTGATGCCACGGCGAGACGACGAGGCCGATGGGGCCGGTGTAGATGTGGCCGAAGACGTGCCCGCCGACCTCCTGGTAGCTCGGGCACACGTTGCTGCATGCACCACAACGGATGCAGCGGAGCGCGTCCCGCGCGAACGGGTCGTCGCGCATCGCCGTGCGGCCGTTGTCCAGGAGCACGAAGTGCAGCTCCTTGGGGCCGTGGACGCCGATCTGTGCCTTGAGCTCGATATCGGCCGACCGCGACGGACCGGTGATGAATTGCGTGTAGGACGTGATCTTCTGCCCGGTCCCGCTGCGAGCGAGGAGCTTCACGATGGCGATCGCGTCGTCGATGGTGGGGACGATCTTCTCGATGCCCACGACCGCGATGTGCACCGCCGGCAACGTGGTCGCGAGATCGGCGTTGCCTTCGTTGGTGACGAGCATCAACGTGCCGGTATCGGCGATGAGCGCGTTCCCGCCGGTGATGCCGATATCCGCATCGATGAAGCTCTGGCGCAGTTCTTTCCGGGCGACGGCGACGAGGGACGCGATGTCATCGGCGACCGGATGTCCGACGACCTTGCTGAAAAGCTGCGCGACCTCCTCTCGCGTCTTGTGTATCGCCGGCGCGATGAGATGCGACGGCCGCTCGCCTGCGAGCTGGATGATCCACTCGCCGAGATCGGTCTCCACCGCGTGGATGCCTTGCGACTCGAGGTGATCGGTCAGACCGATCTCCTCCGTCGCCATCGACTTCGACTTCACGACGAGCTTTGCCTTCTTGGCGCGGCAGATCGCGGTGACGATGTGGCGGGCCTCGTCGGCATCGACGGCGCGGTAGACCTTCGCCCCGACGGCTTCGGCCTCGCGCGTGAATCGTTCGACGAGCTCCGGCATGTCGTCGATCGCTTTGGCCTTGCGCTGCGTGAGGTCCGCGCGCAGGCCGGCCCAGTCGATCTCGCGCATGCGCGCGTCGCGCCGCTCCTTCAGCTCGGGGAGTGCGCGACGCAGAGCGGTGCGTAATCGATCGGACCCCAGGGCGCGATCCAGACGCCGTTTGAACTCGGTCTTTGATGCGGTCAGAGCCGGCCTCAGCCTCCCTCGCTAGACCGTAGCGCAGTCGAGCGGTCGGCGCCGCCCAAAGCTCGCCGGACGACGAGCGGGGCGCCTGCGCCTTGCACCAGGAGGGTCACGAGGACGATGCCGAAGCTGATCTGCTGGACGAGCTCGCGGTCGGGAAAGTCAGCCGGCAGCGACAGCGCGGCCGCGAGCGCGATCGCGCCGCGTAGCCCGGACCAGAAGATCACGTGGGCCCAACCCCGCGGCAGGGCACGCGTCCACGATCCGACCGCGGCCGCGGGCACATAGATGATCAGCGCTCGCGCCGCGACCACGGCGGCGGTGCCGATCGCGACGGCGGACCCCGCGCTCAACAGGGTGGGAAGACGGATGGCAAATCCGATGAGGAGGAACACGAGCGACGTGAGCACGAACGCGGCGACGTCCCAGAGATCCTCGATCTCCCGCACGAGAATCGCAGAGCCTGCGGTCCGTCGCATGCGGCTGCCGAGGGCGATCCCGGCGATGACCGTGGCGAGGATCCCTGAGAGGCCGACGGCGTCGGCCAGCTGATAGGTCCCGTACGCGGTGACGAGCGAGATGGCGAGCTGGATCGTGCGCTCGCTCGTTGCGCGAATGAGCCGCGCGGCGAGGAGCCCGCCGGCGAGGCCGACGACTCCGCTGACAGCGATCGTGCCCACGAAAAGAGCCGCTGCCTCTGTCGCGCCAACGCCGGCCTGCACCGCCCGGAGCGCGAGCGCAAAGAGGACCAGGCCTGTGCCGTCGTTGAGCAAGCTCTCCCCCTCGACGAGTGTGCGCAGTCCGCTTGGAACGTCGAGTCGCCGCATCGTCGCCACGACCGCGATCGGATCGGTCGCCGCGGTGATCGCGCCGACGACGAATGCGAGGCCGAATGGGAGCCCGATGCCGAGGTACAGGGCGACCGCTACGACGACGGCAGACGCGACCACGCCGGGGATGGCGAGCGCCAGGATCGGGCCGAGCACCGGGCGGAGAGCGGTCCAATCGATGGCGTACGCGGCCGCGAAGACGAGGCCGGGGACGAATACCCCGAGGACGAGGCCGGGCGTGATCGCCAGTCCGATCTCGGGGAAAAGCAGGGCCCCCCACAGCCCGGCGATCACGAGGACGACCGAATCCGGTAGCGACGCTCGCCGCGCGAGAGCCGCGACGACGGTCGCCGCGGCGAGGAGCGCGACGGCGACCCGCACGACGAGGATCGGATCTATCACGCCGCGTTTTTTGCCCGTGGTTCAGTGCGCGCGGTACGCCTCGTCGAGCAGATCGAGCAGATGAACGACGCGCACGTTCGACCCCGAGTGACGCAGCCCGCTCTGGATCTGCATGAGACACCCCGGGTTCGCGGTGACGACCGTGTCCGCACCCGAGCGGACGATGTTCGCGACTTTTCGCTCGAGGATCGAGCGCGCAAGGTCGGGCTGCGTGACGTTGTAGGTGCCGGCGCTGCCGCAACACCAGTCGGCTTCCTCGAGCGGCACGATGTCGAGGCCCGGGATGGCCGCGAGCAGAGCTCGCGGCTGGGCGCGAATCTTCTGACCATGGAGAAGGTGACAGGGATCGTCCCAGGTCACTCGCCCGCGGAGCGTTCCCGGCCGCTCGGTCACACCGAGGTCACCGAGGTATTCGGTCGCGTCGCGGACCTTCGCGGCGAAGGCTGAGGCCCGGGCCGACCACTCGGGGTCGTCCTTCAGGAGCCAGCCGTACTCCTTCATCGCGGCGCCGCAGCCTGCCGCGTTCACGATCACGGCGTCCACTGCGGACCGCTCGAAGGCGGCGATGTTGCGACGGGCGAGCTCTCTCGCGCGCTCGCGCTCCCCGGCGTGGGCATGCAGCGCGCCGCAGCAGGTCTGGCCGGGCGTCGCGACAACCTCGACGCCGTTGCGGGCGAGGACGCGTGCGGTCGCGGCGTTCGTGGCGCCGAAGACGCTTCCCATGACGCAGCCTTCGAGCATCGCGACGCGGCCGCGCCGCTGGCCCTTCGCGGCCGCCGCAACGAGAGGATGCGAGGTGGCTCGGTCGGGCAGCAGGTCGAGCAGATCGGCCATCCGGCGCGCGAGACCGAGCCGCGTTGCGCGCAGGAGCGTGCCCATCCCAAGCCGCTTGGCCGCGATGGAGAAGACCGCGAAGGCGCCGAGAATGCGCCGGTGCGGCAAGAGCCAGTCGAACGCGCCCACGCGAACGAGACGCTCCAGCCCAGATCGTGGACGCGCGGTGACGATCTGCGAGCGTGCTCCTTCGACGAGCTTTCCGTATTCGACCCCGGACGGGCACGCCGTTTCGCACGCGCGGCAGTCGAGGCACTTCGAGATGTGATCCTCGAGCCCCGGCGAGTCCGCGCCGAGCCGGTGGTCCCACACCGTCTTCATGAGATGGATGCGTCCTCGCGGCGAATCCATCTCGACGCCGAGGACCGCGAACGTCGGACAGGTCGGCAGGCAGAAGCCGCAGTGCACGCACGCGGCTATGAGGTCCTGCGCCGGTGCATCCGCGTTGGGGTAGGGCATCGGGATCGGCCCGGTCATGCGAACGCCGAGCGTCCCGGCTCGAGGATGCCCGCCGGATCGAAGGCCTCCTTGATGCGCCGCATCAAGAAATCGCCGTTCGGTCGATTCGGCCAGGTCAAAAGACGCGATCGCAGCCGCTCGGCCCGGCGCTCGATGCGACCGCTGCCGCCGACCATGCGAGCGGCGAGCAGCAGCGCTTCCGCGTCTCGGATCACGGCATCGTCCTCGTTTGTGAGGTGCACGCGGGCGACTCCGCTCGCGGCGTCGACGGCGAGCGCCGCGAAGCTCTCAAGGCGCGCCGCGTTCTCCGCGAACGCGGCCGATGCCGCGACCGGAAGCGAGACCTTCACAATCGCACCGTCCGTCGCCCGCGCCGGCAGCTCCCGCATTCGGTCAAGAGCGTCGGCGAGCTCGGCAGCATCGCCGTGACGTGCCGCGACCTCGCGGCGCGCGTCGCTGATCGCCCGCATCACCGTCGGACCGCTTCCGCGTGCCTGCACGGCCACCCGCCAAAAGCCCTCGTCGGTGCGATCGACGACGCACGCCTCGACCCGCGCCGCCGCGCGAACGATCGCGTGCGCGACCGCGAACGCCTCATCCGGGCGCTCGAACCGAGCGACGAGTCCATCGCTCGTTTCCGGGAGGGGGAGGACCTTGAGCGTCGCCTCGACGATCACGCCGAGCGTCCCCAACGATCCGACCAGGAGCTTGTCGAGGTCGTAACCCGCGACGTTCTTCACCACGCGTCCACCTGCCCGCGCGACCGTGCCGTCGGCAAGTGCGGTCCGCGTGCCGATCAGGAGGTCACGGACGCCGCCATAGCGAGCTCGCCAGAAGCCGTTCGAGTTCGCGGCGATGACGCCACCTACCGTCGCCTCGTCCGCGTGAGGCGGATCCAATGGAAGGAACTGGCCGGCCCTTTCGAGCGCCACCTTCAGATCAGCCATGCGGGTGCCCGCGCCGACCGTCACCGTGAGATCGGCGGGTACGTGATCGATCACACCCGCGACTCGTTCGGTGCCGAGCTCGATATCCGTGGTGCCGACGTCTCCGAGGTAGGACTTCGTCCCCGATCCTTGGATCCGGACCGTTCGGCGGTCCGCGGTGGCCTGCGCGAGGATTTGTGAGCACTCGGTGGCATCTCCGGGACTGGTCCGCGTCACCGTCGCGGTCATCGCGTGGTGGATGCGAAGGCGAACTCCCGGCAGCGGCTGGGTGTGGGAAAGATCTTGCCGGGATTCATGAGGCCAGGGGGATCCAACGCGTCCTTGACGCGCCGCATCGCGGCGAGATCCGACGACTGGAATTGCAGCGGCATATAGCAGTTCTTCTCCATTCCGACCCCGTGCTCTCCGGTGATCGAACCGCCGGCTTCGACGCATGCCGTGAGGATCTCGAGCCCCGCGGCCTTCGCGCGCTCGAGCTCGTCCGGGCCGAGACGTGAGTCGAACAGGATGAGGGGGTGCAGGTTGCCGTCACCGGCGTGGAAGACGTTCGCGACGCGAAGCCGGTGTCGTGCGCCCGCGTCCTTCACGAGTCGCAGGATGTCGGGCAGGCGGGTGCGCGGGATGACGCCATCCTGCACGTAGTAGTCGGGCGATAGCCGACCCATCGCGGCGAACGCGCCCTTTCGGCCCGCCCAGAGCCGCTCGCGTTCCAGCGCGCTCGTTGCGACCCGTACCTCGCTCGCGGCGTGCTGGCGGCAGATCGCCTCGATCCGCGCTCGCGCTTCGTCCAGGCCGTCGCGCGGACCGTCGACCTCGACGAGAAGAATGCCGCCGGCGTCGAGGGGATAGCCGGCGTGCACGGCGGCCTCGACCGCCTGCGTGGCGAGCTGATCCATCATCTCGATCGCGCTGGGCACGATGCCGGCCGCGATGATCGCGGAGACCGTTTCCGACGCCTCGTCCATGGTCGGGAACGCCGCCATCAACGTTCGTTTGTCTTCGGGAAGCGGAGTCAGCTTGACCGTGATCTCGGTGACGAGGCCGAGCGTCCCCTCGGATCCGACGAACGTACCGACGAGGTCGTACCCCTCGTCCTCGGCGGCCTTCCCGCCCAGCCTCACGACGGTCCCGTCCGAGAGGACGATCTCGATCCCGGTCACGTGATTCGTCGTGACACCGTACGCGAGCGTGTGCGGTCCGCCCGAGTTCTCGGCGACGTTGCCGCCGAGGGTGCAGGCCTTCTGGCTGGAGGGGTCCGGTACGAAGTACAGACCGTGTGGCGCGACCGCCGTCGAAAGATGCAGGTTGATGACGCCCGGTTGCACGACCGCGCGCAGGTTCGGAACGTCGATCTCGAGGATGCGAGCCATTCGCGCGAACGAGACGACGACGCCGCCCTCCACCGGGATCGCGCCACCGGAGAGCCCCGTTCCGGCGCCGCGCGGGACGATCGGCACAGCGTGCTCGTGGCAGAACCGCGCCAGTGCCGACACATCGGCGGTGCTCTCCGGTAGCACGACCGCGTCCGGCGTCGCGGTGTCGACGGCCCCGTCGTACTCGTACAGCAGGAGATCGTCGTGCGTGCCGAGCACCTTCGCCGGACCGAGGAGAGCGACGAGGCCATGCACGAGCGGCGCGCCCCGCAGGCCGGCGCGAACCGTCGCGGTGGTCGTCAGGATGCCGCCCCCGTTTGATCGCGCAGAGCTTCCGCAAGCTCTGCGGCGGCGCGGCGCAGGACCGGGGCGAGCTCGGCGCAGCGCTGCCGGCTGAGTCGACTCGCCGGCGCGGAGATCGAGAGCGCGGCGACCGGCGCCCCAGCGGTCGGTTCGCGTCCGGGCGCGCCCACGACCGCGACGGCCACGCAGCGCACGCCCTCGTCGTATTCCTCGTCGTCGAGCGCGTAGCCCTTCTCGCGGACCTCGTCGAGCGTGCGCCGCAGGATCGCCCGATCGACGATCGTTCGAGCGGTGTAGCCGCGCAGGTCGAGGCGCTCGAGCAGCGCATCGCGGCGAACGGCGGGCAGGTTAGCGAGGAGGGCCTTTCCGGCCCCAGTGGCGTGGAGGGGCGTGCGGTTCCCGACGGCGGTGAACAGACGCACGACCTGGGGCGAAGGCATCGTCTCGATGTACACGGCTTGAAGGTCGTCCAGCACGACGAGGTTGGCGGTCTCGCGCGTCGCCTCGGTCAGCGAGCGGAGAAGCGGCCGCGCGCGAAGGCGGAGCTCGCCGAACCGCGAGCGGCCCTCCGAAAGGGTCGCGAGCTTGGCCCCCGCGTAGTAGCGGCTCGTCTCGGGGTTCTGACGCACGTATCCGCGGCGAAGAAGGGTGGCAAGCAGACGGTGCACGGTGCTGACGTGGAGTCCCGTCCGTGTCGCGAGAGCGGTGATCGCGACCTCGCCCTCCGCCGCAACGAGCGCCTCGAGCAGGTCGAGCGCCCGGTCGACGGACTGGACGGACCGGCGCGCACGCTTCGTAGGCATGGTTGTCTCTTTCACCGCGCGGAACCACCCATCTGCTTCGTGGAAGCATACCCGCGACGCGCTGTAGCGATACTCGATGTGTGGACAGGACAGCGCGGCGCGAGTCGCTCGAGGCTCAGGTCGCCTCTTTTCCCGCGAAACCCGGGGTCTACCTATTCAAGGACGCGAAGGGCCGCGTCCTTTATGTGGGAAAGGCGGACGTCCTCCGCGATCGGGTGCGGGCGTATTTCGGCCCAAGTCTCGAGGTCCGGCACGTCCGGATGGTGGAGCGCGCCGAGCGTCTGGAATACGTGCTAACCGACAGCATCTCGGAGGCGTTCCTCCTCGAGTCGAATCTCATCAAGCAGCATCACCCTCGCTACAACATCCGACTCAAGGACGACAAGTCGTATCCCTACGTGAAGGTCACGCTCGGCGAGGATTATCCGCGGATCCTTCGGACGCGAACACTCGGCGACCGCAGCGCTCGCTACTTCGGGCCGTTCGCCAACGCCAAATCGGTGGACCAGTCGCTCGATCTCTTGCAGAAGCTCTTCCCGTACCGCACGTGCAAGCTCAACATCGTGGCCGGCGATGACGGTCGCGGCCGGACGGTCCCGCCCTCCGCGTTGCCCGGCGGCCGTCCCTGCCTCCTCTTCCACCTGAAGCGTTGCACCGCACCGTGCGTGGGTAACACCACGCGCGACGAGTACCGAGGCACGATCGATAAGAGTGTGCTTTTCCTCGAAGGCCGGTACGACGCGCTCGCGCGCGACACGAAGAAGGAGATGCAGCAGGCATCGGATGCGCTCGCCTTCGAGCGGGCCGCGACGCTGCGTGATCGGCTCGTTGCGATCGAGCGGACCCTCGACCGGCAGGAGGTGCATTCCTACAGGGGCGACGACTTCGACGTGCACGCCGCCGCGGTCGAAGAGGGCGACGCGGTGGTCCAGGTCTTCCGCGTTCGCGACGGGACCGTGGTGAGCCGCGACCATTTCTCTCTCGAGGGTTCGGAGGGCGCGCTCGCCCCCGACGTCCTCGCATCGTTCCTTCGTCAGCACTACGCGGTCGCGGCCGCGGTCCCGCCCGAGATCGTCGTTCCCGTCCCGATACCGGAAGTGGAAGCGTTCGAGACGTTCGCGACGGAACGTCGCGGTGGGCCGGTGCGGATTCTCGTGCCGCAACGCGGAAAGAAGCGTCACCTCGCGGAGCTCGCCGAGCGCAACGCCAAGGACGCTCTCGAGCAGGAACGGGTGCGCTGGATGGCCGATCGCGGCAAGACCGACACCGCGCTCCGCGAGCTGGCCGACGCACTCGGCCTCGAGGGACCGCCGAAGCGAATCGAGTGCTATGACGTCAGCCATGTGCAGGGCACGAGCGTCGTGAGCTCGATGGTCGTGTTCGAGGACGGGCGGCCCGCGAAGCACGCCTATCGACGGTTCCGGGCGAAGATCGTCGATCGCAACGACGACTTCGCGAACATGCGCGAAACACTTCGCCGCCGGTTCCAACGCTCCGCGGCGGACGGCGAGGGCTGGCCACTCCCCGATCTCGTCATCCTCGACGGCGGGAAGGGGCAGCTCTCGGCCGGCCAGGCCGCGCTCTCCGACGCGGGCCTCCTGCAGATCCCGATCGCCGCGCTCGCGAAGGAGCGCGAGGAGCTCTTTGTTCCCGCGCGGCCCGACCCGATCGTCCTTCCGCGGACGTCGCAAGGGCTCTATCTCGTGCAGCGCGTCCGCGATGAGGCGCACCGGTTCGCGGTCACCTACCACCAGAACGTGCGCGCCAAGCGCGCCGTGCGGAGCGTCCTCGACGACGTGGATGGCGTCGGACCGGCCAAGAAGCGCGCGCTGCTTCGACGATTCGGGAGCGTCCGGGGGATGCGCGAGGCCCCGGTCTCGGACCTCGCGTCAGTGACGGGCGTCGGCGCTGCCCTCGCAGAACGCATCAAGCAGGCGATAGAGAGCTAGACCGACCTCGGCGCGCTTGTTGTGTCCTGAACACGAGCTATGGCGTTGAACAAACGGACCGCAGGCGCTCCATCGGCTCTAGTAGCGTTCCGGTGCGATGCTCAGTTCGTGGATGATCCGAAAGACATCGTGCGCCGCGGCTACGACCTGGTCTCGCGCGCGTACCGCGCCGATGACGCGGACGACAGTCAGTACGCGGCTTGGCTCGAGCTGGTCGAGACGCGGGTGGCCGCTGGCGCGCCAGTCCTGGATTTGGGATGCGGGTGCGGCGTTCCGGTCGCGCGCCGGCTGGCGCAGCGCTACGTCGTCACGGGCGTGGATCTCTCTCCAGTGCAGATCGAGCGCGCCCGTGCGCTTGTTCCAAGGGCGACCTTCCTCTGCGCGGACATGACAACGCTCTCCTTCCCGGACGAGTCCTTCGACGCGATCACCTGTCTGTACGCGCTCATTCATCTCCCCTTAGGTGAGCAGCCGGCGCTGCTGCGGTCAGTGAGTCGGTGGCTGCAGCCGGGCGGACTCTTCTTGGCCACGGTCGGGCACGAAGCGTGGACCGGTCTTGAGAAGGACTGGCTCGGGGTCGCCGGCGGCGACATGTGGTGGAGCCATGCCGACGCCAGCACTTACCGCAGGTGGTTTTCGGAGGCCGGCCTTGCGATCGAGCGCGAGACCTTCGTCCCCGAGGGGGCCGGAGGGCACACGCTCCTCGTGGCCACGCGGTAGGTCACCCGCTGTCCCGGCGATCCGGCGCGCGCGACCTGCGGAAAGACCGACCTCAAGCTTTCGCATCCTCGGCTACATATCGCTGAGTTTGACTTGACTTTCGATGAGGTGAACGAGCATCTTCGGTCTATGGCGAATCCGGTGATCGCGCGGTGCCCGATCTGCGCTGAGACACTGAGCGTCGCACGGCTCGAATGCGCGTCATGCGGGACTCGCATCGAAGGCTCCTTCGCGCTTGGTCGATTTCACCACCTCACCGCGGAGCAGCTCGAGTTCCTCGAGACGTTTATCAAGGCGCGCGGCAACTTCAAGGACGTTGAGCGCGAGCTCGGGATCAGCTACCCGACAGTGCGGTCGCGTCTCGACGCCATGATCCGCGCGCTCGGTTTTCCATCGCAGGCTGAGCCCGACCGCGAGGCGGAGCGCCGCAAGGAGATCCTTCGCGAGCTCGCGGACGGCCGCATCGCGCCTGATGACGCGGCGCAGCTCCTCGAGAAGGAGCCGGTCACATGACCTTTGACCCGATGGACGATCAGCGGCGCCGCGACGCCGAGCAGCGTGTCCGCGACGCCGAGCAGCGCGAGCGTGATCGCGCCCAGCGCGAGCGTGAACGGGAGAAGGAGCGGGCCGATCGCGAGCGCGAGCACGAGCAACGTCGGGAGGAACGGCGTGCCCGCCACGAGGCCAGGCACGAATTCGGCTTCAGGCACCGGGGCCTCGATATCAACGTCGATGTCGATCCCGATGAGATCGCGCGCTCGGTCAGCGCCGCGTTCATCGGAATGGATAGCGACAGCGACACGGAAACGCACGACCAGACCATCGAGAAGACGTTCACCGTAGACGGCATGCCGCGCCTGCGCGTTCAGAACGTCTCCGGCGAAATAGCCATCCGTGTCGGTGAGTCCAATCAGGTGCGGGTCGTCGCACACAAGCGCGTGAAGGGCGGAAGTGCCGACCGCGCGAAGCGACTGCTCGAGAACGTGGAGGTCCGCATCGAGCAGCAGGGCAACGACATCTTCGTCGAGCCGCATCTCTACGAGCAGGAGCGCAGCTGGCTCGACCTGTTCCGGGGCAAGCGCTTCCGCGTGGATTTCGAGATCACGGTCCCGCGTGAGACCGCCGTCAATGCGCAGACGGTGAGCGGCGACCTCGACCTGAACGGCACGCGCGGTCCAGCTCGTGTGGAGAGTGTGTCCGGCGACGTGAACATCGCCGACGTGCAGGGGCCAATGCGACTCAAGAGCGTCAGCGGCGACGTTCAGTGCACCGACTATGTCGGCGCGATCGAAGGAAGCTCAGTGAGCGGCGACGTCGACATCCGCGGTCGGGTCCGCGCCTGTGAGCTGCACACCGTGAGCGGTGACATCTCGGTCGATCTGGACCCAGAGGCCGGTGGCCGCGAGAGCCGGCTCAAGACGATCAGCGGGGACGTCGAGGTCGGCCTCCTGAGCTCGTCGTGCTACTGCGATTACCACACCGCGAGCGGTGACCTCGAATGCGACGAGCCTGCCCGCATCATTCGCGAGGGCCGCAAGGATCGGACGATCATCATCGGCGACGGGCGCAGTCACCTGTCGGTCAAGACCGTCAGCGGTGATCTGACGATCAAGGCGGCCTCGTCCTCAGTGCGCGAGGAACCGGCTGCGGCGGAAGACTCGCCTGAGGCCGAAGCGGAGGCCGGATCCGAAAAGGAAAGCGGTCGCGATCCGGAGCGGACCGCGCCGATGGCCCCGCCGACGACGGCGAAGGTCCACGATCTCCTCGAGCGCCTCGCAAGGGGCGAGGTGAGCGTCGATGAAGTGGCGGCGAAGCTCGACGAGTCGCGAAGGGGCCAGTAGTGCCGAGCGACGAGGGGAAGCAGGTCCTTCAGCTTCTTGCTGAGGGGAAGATCGACGTCGAGCAGGCGTACCGGCTGTTGCGCGCGCTCGGCGACGTCGAGGAAGGCGCGCCACGGCCGCCCCGCGCTCCGTTCGCGCCCACACCGCCCACAGCCCCGACTCCGCCCAACCCGCCCGGCTCTCCCGGAACGCGTGGGCGCATCCTGCGGATCCGGGTCACGGAGGACGGCGCGCAGAAAGTGAACGTTGCGATCCCGCTCGCGATCGCGAGGATCGGGAAGCTGAACCTCGCGTCCAGCGGTCTCGTGCGCGGGCATCTAGGGAAATTCGGCATCGATCTGGACGAGCTGCTCCGCAGCGTCGACTTCCCCGGCAAGATCGTTGACATTGCCGACGATGAGGACCGGGTAGAGATTTTCGTGGAGTGAGCGACGAGCGGGTTTCCCGCGTTCGTGCTGATCGGGCTCACTCTCGTGTCGTACCCGCTCGGCCGCTGGGTCTTCGCTCGTGCGGAGCAGGCCATGCGCCGCCGCGGGATGCTCGCCCAGTATTGATTTAGAGTTTCGGCCGTGCGGATCATCTGGCGCGCACTGATCAACGCGGTCGCGATCGCGGTCGCGGCCTTTTTCGTACCGGGCATCACCTGGGGGAATGCGTCGTATGGCTTCGGCGACGCCGACAAATACATCTCGCTGCTCCTGACGGGTCTGGTCCTCGGGATCGTCAACGCGTTCATCAGACCGATCATCGAGCTCATCTCGGCCCCGATCACCTGCCTCACGCTCGGCATCTTCCACTTCGTTATCGGCGCGATCATGCTCTATCTCGTATCACTGGTACCGGCGCTCGGGTTCGCGGTGAACGGACCTGTGGCGGCGTTCCTCGGTGCGATCGTCATCGCGATCGTAGGCGTCGTCCTGTCGTGGATCCTGCCCGACTGACCTCTCCGGGTCAGCCAGACTTTGTCGTCGTCACAGGACTCTCCGGCTCGGGCAAATCGCAGGCGGTAAAGGTCCTCGAGGACCTCGGCTACTACACCCTCGACAACCTTCCGCCGGCATTGATGGCATCGGCGATCGACGTGTCCCGAAAAGGCGGCAAGCAAAAGGTCGCGTTCGTGATCGATGCGCGCAGCGGCCTGCTCTTCGCGGACGCGAAGAAAGAGCTCGACGCGCTCGATCGCGCGGGCCCGCGCGCGCATCTCCTGTTCTTCGACGCCTCCGACGACGTGCTGCTCCACCGCTACAGCGAGACCCGCCACCGCCATCCGGTCGACGCTCCAGGCGGCGTCCAGCCGTCGATCGACGAGGAGCGCCGCATGCTCGTGGAGCTACGCGCCCGCGCCGACAAGGTGATCGACACGACGCACCTTTCGGTGAAGGACCTCCGCGACACCCTGCATTCACTCTACGGATCGGGCAAGAGCGGGATGCTCGTGCACGTCGAGAGCTTCGGCTACAAGTACGGGCTGCCGCCCGCCGCGGACCTCGTCTTCGACGTGCGGTTCATGGAGAACCCCTTTTACATACCCGAGCTGCGCGACCTCACCGGGCGTGACGAGCCGGTGCGCGCGTACGTCCTCGAGCACCCCGCGACGAAGGAATTCCTCGCGCATGTGGTGCCATTTTTGAAATTCGCGCTCCCGCGTTACGAGGGCGAGAAGAAGGCACGGCTCGGGCTCGCATTCGGCTGCACCGGCGGACGGCATCGCTCCGTCGTGATCGCCGATGAGATCGCGCGCGCCACGCGCGAGTTCTGGCCCGGCGGGATCGAAGTCGAGCACCGCGACGTCGATCGGCCGGAGGTCCGGACCTGATGCGCGAGCGGATGGTCATCGGGAACTGGAAAATGAACCCGCCGACCATCGCCGACGCAGTCGAGCTCGCGCGCAACGTCGCAAACCGGATGCCCGGCGGCGTCTACGTGGGGGTTGCGCCGGCCGCCATCGCATTACCGGCGGTCGCGGATGCGCTCCGCGACGCGAACGTCGATGTTTACGCGCAGGACGTGCATTGGGAAGAGCGCGGGGCCTTCACCGGGCAGATCTCCGTCTCGATGCTTCGCGGGCTCGCGGTCGGAACCATCGTCGGGCACTCGGAGGTCCGGCGCGACCTCGGTGACACCGACGAGCGTGTCGCGAAGAAGCTCGCCCGTGCCGTCACGGCTGGCCTGCGTCCGGTCCTGTGCGTCGGTGAGAGCGCGGCCGAACACGCGGCCGGCAACGCCAGCATCGTCATCGTGCGTCAGATCATGGCCGCCGTGAAGGAGGCGCCTCGGCGCGGGCTGGAACGGTTGGTGGTCGCGTACGAGCCGATCTGGGCGATCGGCACCGGCAACCCGGCGACGGGCGTCTGGGCGACGACCCTGACGCGCGCGATCCGCGCGGCGCTGAAGCAGTCCGGCCTCGACCCCGAAGCGACCCCAGTCCTGTACGGGGGCAGCGTGAGCGCGCGCTCCGTCGGCGAGTTCGCGAATGCTGAGGGAATCGACGGCGCGCTCGTCGGCGGAGCGTCGCTCGACACAGAAGAGTTCGCGGCCGTGGTCCGCGCGTTCGCTTGAAGGGCGCGCGCAAGGCGCCGTACCGACCGGTCGTCCTGTGCGTGCTCGATGGATGGGGCATCGCGCCGGATTCGCCGTCGAATGCCGTGACGCGAGCGAACACGCCTCGTCTGCGCGCCATCTTCGAAACCTACCCGCACGCGACACTGCGCGCGAGCGGCCGCGACGTGGGCCTTCCCGACGGTGTGATGGGCAACAGCGAGGTGGGCCATCTCACCATGGGCGCCGGCTACGTGCAGTACCAGGAGCTCGTACGCATCAACGACGCTATCGAGAACGGGTCGTTCTTCGCCAACGCGGCGCTGCGCACGGCGTGCGCGGCTGGGCGCGGCGACGGGACCCTTCACCTCATGGGGCTCATCTCGACCGGCGGCGTGCACGCGGACATGAAGCACCTTGCGGCGATCGTGGAGCTGGCGCGACGAGAGAGCGTGAAGAACGTGTTCTTGCACGCGTTCCTCGACGGCCGCGACATGCCACCGCGTAGCGCGCTCGAGCTTCTGTCGCGTGTCCCTGCACGGATCGTGACCGTGCACGGCCGTTACTACGCGATGGACCGCGACAAGAGGTGGGACCGCATCGAGCGGTCGTACCGTGCGATCGTCGACGCCGACGGTCCACGCGTCGCGACCGCGGAGGAGGCTGTCCGAGCGTGCTACTCGGCTCCCGAGTGTCGCGACGAGCTGCTCGAGCCGCACGTCGTGGGCGCAGGTGCCCCGATCCGCGATCGCGATGCCGTGATCTTCTTCAACTTCCGTCCCGACCGCGCGCGGGAGATGACCTGGGCAGTGATGAAGCCGGACTTCGATGGGTTCAAGAGGGCGCGCGTGGTCCGCGACCTCACGTTCGTCACGCTCACCGACTACAAGGTCGACCTGCCGGATGTCCTCGTCGCATTTCCTTCGCAGGAGGTGACGCCGATGGCGCAGATCCTGGCCGACGAGGGCCTGCGACAGTTCCACGCCGCCGAGACCGAGAAGTACGCGCACGTCACCTACTTCTTCAACGGCGGACGCGAGCGGCCATTCGAGGGTGAGGACCGCGAGCTCGTGCCCTCGGCGAAGGTCGCGACCTACGACCAGAAGCCGGAGATGAGCGCCGCGGGAGTGGCCGCCGGACTCGTCCGCGCGATCCGGCGCGGTCCGTACGATTTCGCGATCGTCAACTTCGCGAATCCCGACATGGTCGGCCACACCGGAGACTTCAAGGCGACGCTGAAGGCGATGGAGGCGACGGACGCAGCGGTGGGTGGGATCGTCGACGCAACGCTCGCCGCCGGCGGCTGCGTGCTCCTGACCGCCGATCACGGCAATGCCGAGGAGATGGCCTTTCCGAACGGAGAGCCGAACACGCAGCACAGCACGAACCCTGTACCCGTCGTCTTCATCGCGAAGGACGCCGGCCGCTTCGCGGTACGCGACGGCGGGCTCGTCGACGTGGCGCCGACGCTTCTCGGTCTGCTCGGCCTTCCGGTTCCCTCCCGCATGACCGGGCGCAGCCTGCTGGACCGGCCCGCGACCTGATGCGCTCGCGCACGACGCTCGCGTGGGCCGCGTATCTCGTCCCCGCGGCGGCGCTCGCGCTCTACGCGGTGGGCCGCTGGTTCGTTGCGCTCGCCGATCGGACTCCCGTGCTGTACGGCGAGGGAGCCGTGGCCAACGCGGCGGGGCTCGCCCGCGCGGGCGTCGCGTACCTCGACGTCGATCCCCAGCGCTTCGTCGCGGCCAACTACCCGCCGCTTTACTTCCATCTGGCCTCGATCGGGGATCCCTTCATCTCGGGACGCATCGCAAGCATCGCGGCGACCCTGCTGGTCGCGGCCATCGTGTTTGTTTTAGCTCGTCCGGCGGGCGCGCTGGTCGCGACCGCGCTCGGCGCCGGATGGTTGGCGCTCGCGCCGGTGATGATCTGGGGCCCGGCCCTGAAGCCGGACCTCGTCGCTCTCGCGTTGACCGCTGTGGCCGTCGCGACGCTCGACCGCCGCCGCGAGCTCGCTCCCATCGCCGGATTCGCGCTGGTGTTCGCGGCGCTCGCGAAGCCGACTGCGTTGCTGCCTGCCGCGGCGCTCGTCGCCTGGCTGGCGTGGTCGGATCGGCCCACCCTCGGACGTTTCGGTTTCGGCGCCGCCGTGGCGGTCGTGGCCGCGGCGGTGACGGTGTATCTCGACTCCGTACCCGATGTGTGGCGGCATGTCGTGACGTGGAACGCGCTCTCCTGGTCGACGGAGCAGGCACTTTCCGTGGCGATCATCGGCTTGATGGTGATCGGCCTTCCCATCTTGATCGCGGCGGTCATGCGTGGCTTTGGAGGAGCGCGCGCCGCGTATCTCGCGGGCGCCGTCGCGATCATCGTCGCCGCCGGCCGCGAGGGCGCGACCATCAACTACCTGCTCGATCTCGCGGTCGCGGTGATGCTGTCCCTCGCCGCGATCGCGCCGAAGATCCGGACGAGCGCGCTCATCCCACTTGCGCTCTTGGCGCAGCTCGTGATTGGGACCGTCGTACTCGATCCGCTCGGGGTACTGCCGGGTCGCGCTCCGACCACCGGTGCGTGGTCGGACCCGTTTCGCGGCGGAGCGGTCGACCTCGCCTTCCGCCAGGACGCCCGCTACCTGGTCGAGGATTCCGGACTGCTGGCGCGGACCGGGATCTCGCCGGTCGTGGACGATCTCTTTCTCTGGTCCCGCCTCGTCGACCGCGGGCTCATCAGCGCGGACCCGATCGTCAATCAGGTCCGCGATGCGCAGATCGACTCCGTGATCGCGCTGACGGATCTCGAGCACCTGGATGCGGCTCCAGCCTTCGAGCGGCAGCGCTGGTCCGCCACTCTTGTTCGGGCGATGCTCGACCGTTACCGGCTGGCGCAGCACGTCGGCGATCTTTGGATCTACGAACCCCGCTGACCACCTACACTGAGATCATCCATGGACGCCCTTCAGATAAGTCAGATCGTCATTGCCATCGCGGTCGCGACGTCGATCCTGCTGCAGGCCCGCGGTACGGGACTTTCGTCCACCTTCGGTGGTGAGTCGACCGCGTATCGCAGCCGCCGCGGGCTGGAGCGAACGCTCTTTCGGCTGACGATCGTCCTCATCGTGTTCTTCGTGCTGATTTCGCTCTGGGGCGCGCGGCAGGCGACCACCGGCTAGGTGACCGGGCGCGACAAGGTCATCGTTGTCGCCCTCATTGGGCTCATGGTCGTCGCGAGCATCGCCGCGATCGCAGCCGATCAGAACCCCGCGAGCGGTGACCCGGCCTACGGCGGCACCTATGTGGAAGGCGTCGCCGGCGTCCCGCAGTACCTGAACCCGGTCATCGCCGCCACCGACGTCGATCAAGACGTCGCTCGACTCGCGTTCAGCGGCCTCACCCGATACGACCAGGCGGGGGCGATCGTTCCCGACCTGGCATCCGCGTTCCACACCGAGAGTGACGGACGCATCTGGACGTTCGACATCCGCGACGATGCCACGTGGCACGACGGCCAGCCGGTCACCGCGGACGACGTGGTGTTCACGGTGAAGCTGCTTCAAGATCGCGGTTACGTCGGCCCATACAGCGACGCCTTTCGCGGGGTGACGGTCGACCGTATCGCTCCTCGGACGGTGCGATTCACGCTGCCCGACGTGTACGGTCCGTTCGCCGACAGCACGACCGTGCCGCTCCTTCCGTCGCACCTCCTTGGGAACGTGCCCTACGCCGAGCTCTCGCGGCAGCCATTCAACGCGAGCCCGATCGGCACGGGCCCCTTTCGAGTGACCGAAGTCGATGCGCGGCAGATCGTGCTTCTGCGGAACGACGACTTCTACCGCACGCGCCCGGCCCGCGGCCGGCCGTATCTCGACAAGGTCATCCTTCGGTTCTATCCCGACCCGACGGAGGCGCTGCTCGCGCTCTCCCGCGGGGAGATCGATGGCGTCGGCGGTCTGTCGAGTCAGGACGGCGAGCGCGCGCGCTCGTTGAAGAGCGCCACGCTCTACAGCCTTCCGACCGATAACTTTGTATCGCTGTTCCTGAACGTCCGTCCGGAGAAGATCGTTTTTCGCGATCGCGCGGTGCGACAGGCGATCGCGACCGCGATCGACCGCGGGCGTGTGCTGCAGCTCGCGGCGGACGGCCGCGGCACGGTCGCCGACGAGTTTGTCCCCTCGAGCTCCTGGGCGTACGTGAAGGACGTCACGCGCTACACGTATTCGGTCGAAGAGGCCGCCGCGCTACTGGACGCGGCCGATTGGAAGGATCACGACGGCGACGGGATCCGCGACAAGGGCGGGCAGAAGCTCGCCTTCGCGATCTCGACGTCGGACGAGCCGGCGCGGACCGCGGCGGCAACGCAGATCGAGCGCGATCTGAACGCGATCGGGATGAGCGTGACGGTCAATTCGATGCCGTTTGGCCAGCTCGTCGACAGCGTGGCACGCCAGCGGACGTTCGACGCACTCCTTGTCGAGATCGCGGTCTCGGGGGACCCCGATCCATACACGTTCTTCCATTCGACCGAGGTGAATGACCCGGGCCACAACTTCTCGGGGTTCTCCACCCTGCCGATCGACCGGAACCTCGAGGCAGCGCGCCGGACCTTCGACGAAGGGGCGCGGCGCGACCTCTATGCGCCGGTCTTCCAGGCGATCTCGAAAGAGGTGCCCGTCGTGTTTCTCTACTTCAGCGACTACCTCTATGCGCAGAGCGCGCAGGTCCAGGGACAGCGCATCGCGCCGCTGACCGACCCGCGCGAGCGCTTTTGGAACGTCGAAGACTGGTACGTGCGGACGCAAACAAAGCGCTGATGCGTCTGTCGTCAATTTTGACGACAGCTTTCGCACAATCTAGGACCTTCCCATCACGACGCACACGTGCATAGATATCCGCGTGAGCGGAGTCAAAAAGGCACGCGCGAGGCGATACCGTCGGCACGTCCCGGTCGAAGACGACAAGCGTATTCGCGGCTATCGAACGCTCGAGCTCGAGTGGTCCGAAGCGATGGCCTACGTGGTGGGTCTCCTCGCGACCGATGGGTGCCTATCGAGCGATCGGAGGCACATCATCCTCACAAGCCGCGATCGAGAGCTCGTGGAGACGTTTCTTGCCTGCCTCGGCCGGCCGATTAAGTACACCGTCGGCCGGACGCGGCGAGGAAAACGTGCGTTCTACGCGCAGTTTTCTGACGTCACTTTCTATGACTGGCTGTTGGCGAGAGGGCTCACGCCACGCAAGAGCCTGACGCTCGGGGCGATCGATGTTCCGAACGCGTTCCTCATACCGCTGGCCCGCGGTCTTTTGGATGGCGATGGGTCGGTTTGTGTCTTTCGCAACAGGCCCACGCGGGCCAAGTACCCGAACTACGAATACGAGCGCTTGTGGGTGTTCTTTCTGTCCGCGAGTCGAAGTCACATCGATTGGCTGCGCGGTCGCATCAAGGAACTGGTCGGCCTGAATGGTTATGTGGAGCGAATCGTACGGAAGAAGAGGCACGATCTCTTTCGATTGAAATATGGAAAACGTGAATCGATCGTCCTGCTGCGGCTGCTCTATTCCGATCCAAACGCGCCGTGCCTCGACAGGAAACGCAGAAAGTGGATCGACTACGCCGTCAGAAACCTCTGTGCGGAAGGGGGGATTTGAACCCCCACGCCCTTGCGGGCAATAGCCCCTGAAGCTATCGCGGCTGCCATTACGCCACTTCCGCGTGACCAAAGTAATTCTAGCGATCAGCAACGGTCAGTGCGACTGCATACCATCGCCACGATGCGTCGCAATGCCGATGTCGTCATCGTTGGTGGCGGGATCATCGGCGCCTCGATCGCGTACCACCTCACAAAGAAAGGTGTGCGCGACATACTCGTGCTCGAGCGCGATCGGCTCGGCTCAGGATCGACGGGCAAGAATGCGGGCGGCATTCGTCTTCAGTTCTCGAGCGAGATCAACGTCAAGCTCTCGCAGCGCTCGCTTCCGCACATCGAGAGATTCGCCGACGAGATCGGCACGGACCCGCACTTCCACCAGGTGGGCTACCTGTTCCTCATCACCGAGGATCGCGATGTCGACTCGTTCGAACGCTCGCTCGCGATGTGGTCGCGCCTCGGCATTCCCGCGCGCAAGGTGAGCGCGGCCGAGGCCAAAGGGCTCTTCAAGCACGCGCGCACCGACGACGTGCGCTTCGGCACCTTTTGCGCGAAGGACGGATATGCCGATCCCTCCAGCATGCTGAACGGTTACGTCGCGCGCGCGCGCGAAGCGGGCGTCATGTTCATGGAGGACGCCCCCGTCATGGCGGTCGTCTGCACCGACGGCCGCGTCAGCGGGGTCCGCACGAAAACTGACGAGATCGGAGCGCGCACCGTCGTGAATGCCGCCGGGCCGTGGGCGGCAGAGGTCGCGAAGCTCGCGAGCATCGAGCTCCCGATCCAACCGCTCCGCCGGCACATCTTCGTCACTGAACCGGTGCCGGGGCTCGACGAGGACTTCCCGTTGACGATCGAGTTCGCGACCGGTCTGTACGGACACCGCGAATCAGGAGGCGTCCTTCTCGGAATGGCTGATCCAAACGAGAAGCCCGCGTTCGACGACGGTGTGAACTGGGATTTCATGCCGACGGTCGTCGAGCGTGCGCTCTCGCGCTTTCCGATCCTCGAGCGGACATCGATCAAGACGGGGTGGGCGGGACTCTACGAGGACACGCCCGATAAGCATCCAATCCTCGGAAAGACCGACGGCGTCGAAGGCTTCATCAACGCCGCGGGCTTCTCCGGGCACGGGGTGATGCACGCGCCGGTCACCGGAGAGCTCATCGCCGAGCTCATCGTCGACGGACGGACATCGCTGGACATCAGCGCGCTGGCTCTGTCTCGCTTCCGTACCGGTCAGCTGATCCGAGAGCACAACGTCATATGACGGCCGCGCTCTTGTTGCTCGTCCTCGATCTGGTGCTGGTCGCCGGCGCTGTGATCTTCCTCTTGCTCGTCATCATTCGCCGCGGACGCATCGTCACGAACCTTGGCGTCGCGCTGCTTCTCATCGTCCTCGCGGCGGCGCTCTGGTACACGTCGATCCGAAACGCGCCTCCGCTTCCCTGACGGGGAGCTAGGGTTTTCGAGGTGCGGGCGCCCGGTCTGGCAGCAGCCACGGCAGAGCCTCGGCCATCGGCTCGACGAGGCTGGCGTATTGCTCGCGGGTGAGGTGCTCCCTCGAAAAGAGCCCGAGGGCGGCCCCGAACGCGGCGTTCTCGGCCTTGTGTCCGAGCTGACCGTGCCGCGCCTTCCAGTTGATGAGGGCACCCGCAGACTCAGTCAGCCCGAAGAGCTTTCGACGGAACTCATCCCAGCGAACACCGAGATCCTGTTTCTCGATCTGCGCGAGCGCGGCGCGCTCGGCGTGGTGATACGCGTCGAGGCCGCGCGCCTCGTGCCGGTCCCAGCCCCAGGCCGCGCGCTCGATACCGTTGACGTCGAACACGCGAAGGTCGTCCGCAAGCCGGTCGAGCTCGCTGCGGCTTGGACCCTGGGTTTTGTTCGCGGCCATCAGCGAAACGCTAATCCTTTTTCGCCAAGCGCCTCGATGTCGTCGACCTCGGGCGTGAGTACCATCGCCAGCGGTGTTCACGCGCGATGAGATACGGCTGACGACGCTCTCCACCTGCGCCGGCTGAGGGGCCAAGCTGGGCCCCGGCCCACTGGCGCAGGTACTGCGTCCGCTGCGCGGTCAGAAGAGTCCCGCGGATCTGCTCGTCGGTCTCGATGTGACCGACGATGCGGCCGTCTATCTCGTTGCGCGCGATCTCGCGATCGTCGAGACGCTGGATTTCTTCCCACCGATCGTCGATGACGCGTACGCCTCCGGCGCGATCGGCGCCGCGAACGCGATGTCCGACGTCTACGCGATGGGCGGCGAGGTGCTGTTCGCTCTCAACATCGCGGCGTGGCCCGAGGACGCGCCGCTCTCGCAGCTGGAGCGCGTCTTCCAGGGCGCGGTCGACAAGATCGCGGAGGCTGGCGGCGCCATCGCCGGCGGCCACACGGTCATCGATCGCGAGCCCAAGTACGGGCTTGCGGTCACCGGTCGCGTCCATCCCGAGCGCATGCTCCTCAAGTCAAACCTGCGTGCGGGCGACACCCTCTGGCTGACGAAGCCGATCGGGACCGGCGTCCTGACCACAGCTCACAAGAACGGCGACCTCGATGCGGCCGACCTGGCGTCGGCGATCGCCTCGATGGTCGCGCTCAATCGCGCGGCGGCCCAGGCCGCCGTCGACGCCGAGCTCCACGCGGCGACTGACGTCACGGGCTTCGGGCTCGCGGGTCACGCCTACGAGATGGCGGAGCGATCGTCGGTCGGGCTGCACATCCGGGCGAGCCTCGTGCCGCTCCTGCCTGGCGCTCGTCGACACGCTGAGACCGGGATCAGCTTCGGCGGCCTCGAGCGAAACCGCTCGTACTTCGATGACGGTTCGAAGGTCACGTTCGATGGCGTCGACGATGCGCTGCGCAGGCTGATCCTGGATCCACAGACGTCGGGCGGTCTCCTCGTGGGAGTTCCGCCTGCCCACGCTGAGGCGTGGGACCAGGCGTGCGCCACTCGAGGCGTGCAACCCATTCAGATCGGCGAGGTCATCGCCGGCGACGCTCGCGTACGCGTCACTCCGTGAGCTCGACGGTCGAGGCCGCCGAGGAGGCAGCGCCCGCACCGAGCTCGCGCGCGGCGGAGCTCGCCGCCTTGCACCCACAACGCGCGGCGCTCGAGCTCGCCTGGCCCGGCATCATCGAGAACCTCATCGCCGCGGCGGGGCAGGCGACGATCTTCGCGTTCGTCGGTCATCTCGGCGCCGTGTCGACGGCGGCCGTCGGCGCGGCATTCCAATTCCTGTTCCTGATGTTCCCGGTCTGGCGATCGCTCGCGATCGGAACGATGGCCCACGTCAGCCGGCGAATGGGGGAGGGACGCGCACGCGTGGCATCGGATGTCGCGCGCCAGTCGATCGTCCTCGGCGCGCTCTTCGGAATCGTTTTCGGGATCGGGTTCGTCGTGTTCGCCGCGCCGCTCCTGCGTCTCCTCGGTGCGGACGAAGAGGTCGTCGCGGTCGCGGTGCCGATCCTCGCGGTCATGGGAGCCGGGAGCGTGTTTCAGACAGTGTGGTTCATCGCGGCCTCGGCGATACGTGCCGCCGGCGACAGCCGAACACCGATGTGGCTCGCGATCCTGTCGGTCTGCGTGACCGTGCCACTCGCGTTCTTGTTCATCGACGTGCTGCGGGTGGGACCGATCGGCGCGGCCTACGCGGTCGTGACCAACAGCGCGGTCATCTGCGCGCTGTCGCTGTTCCTGCTCTGGGAGGGGCGCGCGGATCTCACGATCCGGGGCGGGGCCTGGGGCCTCGATACAGCGCTCATCCGATCCATTTTCTCGATCAGCCTCCCGTCGGCCGCGGAGAGCGCGCTTTTCAGCGTTGGCATCCTCGCGCTCTCGGGGTTCGCCTTCCGTCTCGGCACCGAATCCTCCGCCGCGCACCAGATCGTCAATCAGGTCGAGAGCTTCTCTTTCCTACCCTGCATCGGTTTCTCCGGCGCCGCCAGCGCACTCGTCGGTCAGGCGCTTGGGATGGGCGATCCGCAGCGCGCGTTCCGATCGGGCTGGGCCGCGGTCCGCATGGCTTTCCTGTGGTCGACCGTCGCGGGTGTCGTCTTCATGGTGGTCCCGCAGTTCTTGCTCGGGGTCTTCACCAACGATCAGCACGTGATCGACGCCGGCGTCGGAGCGCTGGCGATCATTGGTGTTGGTCAGCCGGCGCAGGCCGTGATCTTCACGCTCGGCGGCGCCCTCCGCGGAGCCGGGGACACACGCTTCCCGCTGGTCGCAACGGTCGTGAACTGGTTCTTCGTCCGTTTGCCGCTCGCCTACGTTCTCGCGTTCCCGCTTGGCCTTGGGCTCGCGGGGGTGTGGGCCGGAATCGCCGCGGACTATTTCGTGCGCGCGGGATTGCTCGCGTGGCGGTTCAACTCGGGAGCGTGGCAGCGGGTGCGCGTGTAACTTGCTTGGTTACGGTGCCCAGGGCGGGACTTGAACCCGCACGCCTTATTCAGGCAATAGCCCCTCGAACTATCGTGTTTACCATTACACCACCTGGGCAGGCGCATTCATTTTAGCTCAGGCGGATCCGTGTCGCGAGACGTACGCATACCAAATGTCGCGCTTTCGTTCCAGGCACGGTGCACCGGCGGGATAGAGAAGGGGTAGAAGGATCGACGAAGCGGCCTTGGCGTAGCGAAGCTCGAAATATGGATTGCCGGCGCTTGTCGTGGTCTCCTGGATACTGCCCTTGATCTCGAGCACGCGATCGAGGACGCGCCGAAGCCATTTGACATGTTCGCCGCTACCTGAATTGAAGCTCGTGATCAGATACTCCCAGTAGTAGTCGCTCCGACGGGCCGGTATCCACGCGGTAGACCTCATTGATGATGCTGCCGTCGCCGTCGAGAAGACCTCGAGCCAACGGAAACAGGAACTCCCCGGGCACCGGTATCGCGCCGATGGTTAGACTCTTTCGCGGCGTCAGACCCACCGACATGAACCACCGATAGAGCGCGGAGTCGTGGAACTGCGTGTAGTAAACGATGCCGCCAATCTTTGTCGTGTGACTCTTGACGCGATTTTTCCGGCCGAGCAGGTTTAGGTACGTCTCGACCAGCTGTCGGTCGCCGGATTTGAAGTTGATTACCCGCCGTCCCGTGATCAGGCATCCGTCGGTGGCAGTAAGGCCGACGATGTACGCCATCTCGTCGGACCAGGCCAGCGGGAGTGTCGTCAGTCCCGCGAATGGCCAGCGGCAGAGCTCAAACGGAGTTCGTCGAACATACTGCTTCCCTCGGTGGGCAGCCGCCGCGCGCGCGACGCGTGGATCCGTCGCCGCCGTTAAACCTTTCGCCCAACCCTTGCCCACGTGCGCATCTACGCATAGTTCTGTCGCCGTGGGAAGGTGACGAACCTGCGAATCGTGTCGTCAAAATGTGCGAACCCTGTCGCACAAATTGGCGAGCGGCCGAGTGGGACCGTACGATCGATGCGTGCTCACTCGCTGCCCCCGTTGTCTCGCGGAGGACATCAGCGCGGACGCGCATCCCTCGCGGCGGCTGGTCAATGCGACACCGGTGACCTTCTTCGTATGCCGCGACTGCTTCCGCGCCGCCGAGCTCGAGTTTCAGATCTCCTGCGAGAGCTCGAACATCGGCTATGCGCGACTGCCGATCCGTGAGTCGCTGCGGCTTCTCCGCGGCTTCTACCAGGATCGGCTGGGCGAGTCGCCTGATGACGGGCGTGTGATGGAGGCACTCCAAGAGGTCGAACGTCGGTTGCTCATCGGTCCGGTCGAGCGCGCTTCTAAACTCGACGCGTGAGTCCGGTCCGCCCGAACCTCGCGTTGCTCTGGCCGTCGTACACGCTCTTTCCCCTCGCGGGCCTCGGCGTCCTTGTGTTCGGTGCGAGCGGTCGCGACTCGACCATGGTCATCATCGGGCTGTTGCTGCTTGCCGCGAACGCCGCGATCGTCATCAACTACGCGTATTTCACAAAGCTCGCGGTCGAGGACGGCGAGCTCGTCTATCGCACCAACTTCGGCACGCGAGTGGATCGCGTGCCTCTGGGGGGGCTGCAGCGCATCGACGCTAAGCGCTATCCGGGCGCGCACTCCGGCGTATCGGCTCCGTTCTTCGTCGCGCGCGGACGCGACTCCACGGTGAAGGTGAACACCAAGCCGTACCGCCTGCGGGACTTCGCGCCGCTCATCGGCGTGGTGCGCTCGGCGAACGCTCGAGTGGATCTGGATCCATTCTGGGCACGCGTCGCCGCGGGTGAGGATCCGTCCAAGGAGGTCGAGCTGACCCCGCGCAGCCGTATCTAGGAGCGGTCCAACCGCCCGAGCTCGATCGCGGTGCACCGGTCCCAGACCACGCGCATGCCGGCGGCCTGAGCTCGCTCGGCCGCGGCGACGTTTCCAAGGTCGAGCTGGAACCACATCGCTTTGATGCCCGCGGCGATGGCGTCGTCCACGACCGCATCGAGGTACTCGCCACGCCGGAAAACATCGACGAACCCGACGTTCGCGTCCTTCGGGATGTGGACCAGCCGCTCGTACGAGCGCTCGCCTTCAATGACCGCACCGCGGAGCGCGGGATTCACGGGGATGACGCGGTACCCGTGCGCCCGCAACGTGCGTGAGACCGAATTGCTCGGCCGCTCCGGGCGTGCCGAATAGCCGAAGACGGCGATCGTGCGGGTAGAAGAGAGGAGGTCTCGTATGAGACCGGACTCATTCATTTTCTCATATCACGCGTGCGAGGAAAAGGTCTTGTCGGGCATCCTCGCCGCAGGATAATCGGCGGCGACATGCCTCCTCGTGCGCCGGTCGTCTGGACCACCACCGCGGTCCGCAGCGAGCGCTTCCGCCAGCGGCTCGACGAGCGTCATCGCGAGCTCACGATCCACGCCAAGGCTCGTGGCCGGAGCTACCGCCGATCGCGGGCCGATCCGGTGAGTGAGGAGATTCGACGCCTTCGGGCGGACTTCATTGCCGCCCTCGGGCGCCTTGGATCATTTGAGATCGCCATGAGCCGCCTCGCGCAATGCCGCTACGAGATCCAGCTCAACGAGCGCGCCGACGACCTTTCGCGCGACTACTTTCAGCTTTGGCATCTCATCGCCCGCCGGAGCGGCGCGAGCTGGCCCGAGGAAGAACGCGAGGCCGAGCGCCTCGACTATTTCGCGATGCAAGTCGGTCGGCTCGAGGGCATCGCCGACGCGCTCGTCGTCGCGGGCCGCAACGTGCGGCTCTTCCCGCTCCCGAACGTGCCCTGGCTTAGCGCGTCCTAGACACCCACGCTTCGTCATACTTGAACGTGCGGCGGGGGCCGTAGCTCAGCGGTTAGAGCGCGCGGCTTACATCCGCGATGTCGGAGGTTCGAATCCCCCCGGCCCCACTCGGTGAGTTTTTTGACTGTTTGTTGACCGTGGTGGCCAACCTCACACCCGCTCCTCGCCCGCAAATTGCTGTCGCGCTTCCGTTGGCTTGCCGACACCAGATCGTTGCATAGGGCGACGGCTTGGTCGGTGGCGCTCAGCCTTTTGGCAGGAGGATCCGATGCGTCTCAGGCATTTCGCTTCGCTGGGATTCGCGGCTTTGTTGAGTGGTGCCAGTCCGGCGACGGTGCCGATCGCCGGCGCCGGCGCCAGCGCGGCCTCGAGCTCTGGGATCGGTTTTCAGGTCCCGAGCGTTGTGGACCCGATCCATACGAACGGCGAACCCGATATCGCGATCGACGTGCAGGGCCGCGTGTTCGTCAGCGGCCCGACCGGGACCGGCACTCAGCGCAGCACCTGGTTCGGTTCTGTGGACGGCGGGCAAACTTTCCGCGTGATGGCGCAGAAAACACCGCCGGACCCGATCATCGGGATACCGGGTCCCGGTCCGGGAGGCGGCGACACCGACATCAACTTCGACCGCAGCGGCAAGCAATATTTCACCGACCTCTACGCCCTCGCATGCTTGCGGGTCGCGGTTACCGGGCCGACGAACTCAGGGGCGGCCGACCAGGAGGACATATACCCCGGAGGTTGTGCCGCAATCCCCGGCGCCGATCGGCAGTGGCTGGCGGTGTACGACCCTCCAGCGACACCGACCCAATCTGCCTACACCGGTCCAACGCCGCTCATCTACCTGGAGTTCAACAACGTCGTCGGTCCGGGTCCCAACGGCGGGGCGCAGTGGAACAAGAGCACTGATGGGCTCACCTTCGTCAACGCTACGGCTGACGAGACTCCATCAACCGGTCCGGGCGTTGGGTACTCGCCCTTTG
>Ga0209059_1000117_pt1 | contig 32425 bp, 35 predicted proteins | sample GraSoiAngelo_151_FD_186165 | JGI IMG/M metagenome (GOLD analysis project Ga0209059, IMG submission 186165) | Grasslands soil microbial communities from the Angelo Coastal Reserve, California, USA - 14_1009_12_20cm (SPAdes) (version 2) | ecosystem: Environmental > Terrestrial > Soil > Grasslands ...
GCTCAGGCCAAGAAGCAGAAGTCCAAGAAGAGCTAGCCGCGCTCAGGGCGAGGGTGGCAGGAACGGCTTCCGCGTGAAGTCGAAACAGTCCGCCATCCCATAGAGGCTGTCCTGGCCCGCCGCCGGGAGGGCGCCGGCGGCGATCTGGTCGCGGAGTAGCTGCTGGATGTCGGAGTCGGAAACGCCCTGGGCAGGTTCGGGGCTCGTCAGCGTCAGGGTCCCGACCCGGGACCCCTGCCCGATAGTCTGGCCCGACACGGAATATTCAGCCAGCTGGTCGATGAGCGGGCTTGTCAGCACGAAGTCGAAGAACGCGTTCAGCTCCTGCGCCCGGGCCGCCTCGGCCTGCCGCCAAGCGCTGCCCCAGAAGATCGTGAAGACCTGGACGGCGGTCAGGAGCGGCCCGTTCCTATAGGTGAGGGCCGGCGCCTTTGCCGGCGACGCCGCCAGCCCCGGCCGAAGCGGAACGATCCGGATGGCCTCCCCGCCGCCTCCCGGCAGGTTGGCAGCCAGCTGGCTTACCCGGCCTTGTCCAGGTAGTCCAGGAGCCGCGAGGAACGGCCGGACTCGCGCAGCTTGCGCAGGGCGGTGGCCTCGATCTGGCGCACGCGCTCGCGGCTGACGCCCATCCGGCGGCTGACCTCCTCCAGGGTCCGCTGGTGGCCGTCCAGGAGGCCGAAGCGGAGCTGCAGGACGCGCCTCTCGCGTGGCGTGAGGGTATCGAGCACCTGTTCGACCTGGTCGCGCAGCATCGTCGTGGCAGCCGCGTCGGCCGGCGAGACGGCGTCCTTGTCCTCCACGAAGTCGCCCAGCGCGGAGTCCTCCTCCTCGCCGATCGGCGTCTCCAGCGAAACGGGATCCTGAGAGATCCGGAACATGTCCCGCACCTGATCCGGCCGGAGCCCCATCTCAGCGGCGATCTCGTCTTCGGAGGGCTCTCGACCCAGCTCCTGCTGGAGGCGGCGGGAAACCTTGATCAGCTTGTTGATGGACTCCACCATGTGGACCGGGATGCGGATGGTCCGCGCCTGGTCCGCGATGGCCCTGGTGATAGCCTGCCGGATCCACCAGGTGGCGTAGGTCGAGAACTTGAAGCCGCGCCGGTGGTCGAACTTCTCGACCGCCCGGATCAGGCCGGTGTTCCCCTCCTGGATCAGGTCCAGGAACGGCATGCCCCGTCCGATGTACTTCTTGGCGATTGAGACGACCAGCCGCAGGTTGGCTTCGATCATGTGGCTCTTGGCGTCGAAGTTGCCCTTTTCGATGAGCTTGGCCAGATCGACCTCCTGGGCGGCGGTCAGCAGGTTGACCCGGCCGATCTCCTTCAGGTACATCCGGACGGGGTCGTCGAGAGCCGCGACCTGGGCCGCCTCGACCTCCGCCAGGAACTCGTCGTCGATCTCCGCGACCTCGTCCTGCTCCTCGTCGTCGGTGACCTCGATGGCCATCTCGCGGAAGGCACGCAAAACCCGCAGGAGACCCTCGGGGTCATCCTGCAGCGAGGGGAAGGCCTCGAGCAGCTCCTCCGGCTTGAGCACACCGTGCTCTTTGCCCTTGAGGATGAGCGCCTCCGCCTGCTGGATCAGCTCTTCTTCAACCGTCGGGGTGGGCACGCGGTCTGGCACTGTCGCGGCTTTTTTTACCCGCCGGCTGGCTTTTTGAAGCTTCACGGGGCGTTGCCCTCTAGGGTAGCGCGCCGGGATTACCGGGCGCTATCACTTTTCTTGATACGGGCTATTCGGCGGGGGCTGTCACCAGGGCGACTTCGTCCGAGAAATGGCAGGCCGCGACGTGGTCGGGCTCCTTCACCTCGAGCGGAGGTTCGCTGTCGACGCAGATCCCGGGCACCCTGGCGATCGGACAGCGGGTGTGGAACCGGCAGCCGGAAGGCGGGTTGATCGGCGACGGGATCTCGCCGCTCAGCTCGACCAGGCGCCGGTTCTGCTGAATCTTCGGGTCGGGAACCGGAATCGCCGATAGCAGCGCTTTCGTGTAGGGGTGCTTGGGGCTCTCGTAAATATCGGCGCCGTCGGCGATCTCCACGATCTTGCCCAGGTACATGACCATGACCCGGTCGCTGATGTGGCGCACGACCGAGAGGTCGTGGGCGATGAAGAGATAGGTCAGCTCGAACTCACGCTGGAGGTCTTCCAGGAGGTTGATGACCTGGGCCTGGATGGAAACGTCGAGAGCGGAGATCGGCTCGTCGCAGACGATCAGCTTTGGGTTCAAGGCCAGCGCCCGGGCGATGCCGATGCGCTGGCGCTGGCCACCGCTGAACTCGTGCGGGTAGCGATTGTTGAAGTACGGATTGAGACCGACGACCCGGAGCAGCTCCTGGATCCGCGTGGTGCGCGCCCGGCCCCGCACGATGCCGTAGTTGTCGAGCGGCTCGGCGATGATGTCGCCGACGGTCATCCGGGGGTCGAGCGAGCCGAACGGATCCTGGAAGATCATCTGCAGCTGGCGGCGCTGCTGACGCAGCTTCTCGCCGCGCAGCTTGGTCAGCTCGACGTCGTCGAAACTGACGCTGCCGGAGGTAGCCGGAATCAGCTGCGTGATCAACCGGCCGAGCGTCGATTTGCCGCAGCCCGACTCGCCCACCAAGCCCAGCGTTTCGCCCTCGCGGATGTCGAAGCTGACACCATCGACAGCCTTGACCGAGGTACCCAGGCCCGCGCCGAAGTGTTTCACCAGGTTCTCGACCCGGACGAGCGGCGCGGCCGAGGATCCTGCAGGCTCCAGCCGGCGGGCTGGCTCAGCCACCTTTACCTGCCGCATGGACCCCCGACGCGGCGCCCGGGCTGACGTCGACCAGGTCGCGAGCTCCCATTTCGGCATAGGCCCGCTTCATCGTCACCCAGCAGGCCGCGCGCTGCTCCGGCCCGACGTCCTCCAGGACGGGGTCGTCGGTGAAGCACCTTTCGACGCGGAAAGGACAGCGAGGGTGGAAGCGACAGCCGTGGGGCGGCTTGATGAGGTCGGGCGGCAGCCCCTCGATCGACTTCAGGCGATCATGCCGTGACGCGTCGATGCGCGGGATCGAGCGCAGCAGAGCCCAGGTGTACGGATGCTGCGGATTATCGAAAATGCGCTCGACGGGTCCCTCCTCGACGATCCGCCCCGCGTACATGACGATGACGCGCGTACAGAGACCGGCAACCACGCCGAGGTTGTGCGTGATCATCACGATCGAGGTGTCGATCTCGCGGTTGAGGTCGGCCAGCAGCTCCAGGATCTGCGCCTGCACGGTTACATCCAGGGCCGTCGTTGGCTCGTCAGCGATCAGGAGCGAGGGCGTGTTCGAAAGGCCCATCGCGATCATGGCGCGCTGGCGCATACCGCCGCTCATCTGGTGCGGGAAGTCCTTGACGCGCCGCTCCGCGGCCGGGATGCGCACCTGCTTCAAGAGATCGATGGTCCTCTGAGGCGCCCGCTCCTTTGGCACCTTGTCGTGGACGAGCATCGCCTCCTCGACCTGATAGCCGGTTTGGAGCACCGGGTTGAGCGAGCTCTGAGGGTCCTGGAAGATCATCGCGATGTCCCGACCCCGGATCTCGCGCATCTCCTCGGGCGTCTTCTTCAACAGGTCCTGGTCCCGGAACCGGACCACGCCTTTCGTGATGCGGCCCGGCTCCGGGACGAGACGCATGATCGAGAGCGCGGTCATCGACTTGCCGCAGCCAGACTCGCCGACGATTCCGAGCGTCTCGCCTGGAAAGAGGTCGAAGCTGACGCCGTCGACGGCCTGAACCACGCCGTCGTCGGTGAAGAACTGCGTGTGCAGGTCGCGGACCGACAGGATGGGTGCGGCCACTTCAGCTAGCGCTTTTGCCGCGGGTCGAGGGCGTCGCGGAGGCCGTCGCCGAGGAAGTTGAAAGCCATCAAAGTGAGCGAGAGTGCGAGGGCCGGCACGAGGACGATGTGCGGCGAGATCCTGATCGCGGCGATGCCCTCGGCGGCCATCGAGCCCCAGGATGGCGTCGGTGGCTGGATGCCCACTCCCAGGAAACTCAGGAAGGCTTCAAAGAGAATCGCTGCCGGAACGCCGAAGGTGGCCTGGACGATGATCGGCCCTAGTGCGTTGGGCAGGATGTGGCGGAAGAGGATCTTGGCCGGCTTCGCGCCACTCGCCCGGGCCGCCTCGACGAATTCCCTTTCGCGCAGGCTCAGGGTCTGGCCGCGCACCAGGCGCGCCATGTCCATCCAGCGAGTGACGACGATCGCGATGATGATGTTGGTGAGGCTCGGGCCGAGCAGGAAAACCATGATCAACGCCACCAGTAGGTCGGGGATCCCGTAGAAGACATTGATGAAGAAGGTGACGGCCGAGTCGATCCAGCCCCTGAAGTAGCCGGCCGCCAACCCGATCGGGGCCCCGACCGCCAGCACCAGCAGCTGCGTGCCCACGCCGACGATGAGCGAGATCTGGGCTCCGACCATGATCCGGCTCAAGATGTCGCGACCGAGAGTATCGGCGCCGAAGGGATGGCCTGGGCTTGGACCCGAGTAGGGCGTGGCGATCCCCACCGCTGACATGCGGGACGGCGTATAGACGATGGCGACGAGTGCCATCAGGACCACCAGCAAGAGGTAGATGCTGCCCACCAGCGCCAGTCGGTTGCGACGCAGCCGCCGCCAGGCGTCGGCCCAGAGGCTTGATTGCTCCCGGGCTTCCGTGCCAAGCAGCTCTGGGGTTACGGCCGGCGCTGCGGTTGCCATCAGTCCATCAGTCCATCTAGTACCTGATCCGCGGGTCGATGACCGTGTAGAGCAGATCCACACCCAGGTTGGCGACGCCGATCATGGCTGCGTACATCGTGAAGACACCGATCACGATGTTGTAGTCACGGTTCAGGATGCTCTGGGCGAACTCCTTGCCCAGGCCGGGAATCCCAAAGATGTTCTCGATCACCACGCCGCCCGTGATGATGCCGATCACCAGCGGGCCGAGGATGGTGATCACCGGGATGAGGGCGTTGCGGAGCGCGTGGCGAATCACCACCAGCAGCTCGGTGACGCCCTTGGCACGGGCGGTCCGGATGTACTCCTGGCGGATCACCTCGAGCATGCTGGCCCGCGTCAGGCGGGCGACGATGCTCGCGTAGGGGAAGCCAAGCGCGAAGGCGGGGAGCCAGATCTCGCCGATGTTTCCGTAGGTTCCCGTCCAACCGATCGCGAAGTAGTAGGCGCCCTGCGTGAGGTTCGCCATCCAGACGGCGAAAACGAGCAACAAGAAAGAGGCGATGACGAAGTTGGGCATGCTGTAACCGATCACCGAGGTGGTGCTGAGCACGTAGTCGACCCAGCTGTTCTGACGCACAGCCGCCACAACCCCGAATAACATCCCCAAGCCGACTGTAAAGAGCAGCGCGAACGCCCCCACCTCGGCGCTGACGGTCAGCTCCCGCGCCACCAGGGGTGTGATCTTTACACCCTTGTTGACGAGAGACTCCCCGAGGTCGCCTCGCAGGATCAGGCCGGAGAGGAAGTTGCGATATTGGATGATCAGCGGCTCGTCGAGGTGGTAGTAGTGCAGCCGGGCGGTGTACTGGTTCCCGTGCAGGCGCTCGGCGAAGAGCGCGTCGCCGGGCAGCCGGTGAATGCCGAGGAAGACGATCGAGGAGACCGCCAGCACAGTGAAGGCGATGAGCACCGCGCGCTGGCTGATGTAAATCAGCGTTCCCCGGGTCAGCATCTGCCGAACTCCAATTCTGGCGGAAAAAAAGAGGGCGCTCGTGATGAGCGCCCTCTTTAGCTGGCTGGTCTAGTGCTGGAGGACCTGGTACTGGTTCCACCAGTAGTCGAAGACGTTGTTGGTGCCGGCACCCTTCATGTAGGGCTTGATCAGGAAGGTGCCGACCGAATAGGCGAGCGGGATGTAAGCCACGATGTCCTGGAGCATCTGCTGAGCCTTCTTGTAGAGCGGCAGAGCCTGATCGAGGGGCAGGGCGTTTGCTTTGGCGATCAGGTCATCGAATTCCTTGGTGTCGTACCCGCTCGTGCAGCTCGAGTCCGGACAGCCGGGAGTCTTGCCATAGAGGCCGTCGAACCAGTCCTGCGGGTGGTTGTAGTCGGCTTGCCAGCCATCCCGGGTCAGCACGTAGCTGCCGCTTAAGCGCGCCTTGATAAACGGCCTGTGGGACACCTTCTGGAGATCAACGTGGACGCCGAGGTTGGTCTGCCACTGGTCCTGCAGGAAAGGTGCCGAGTCACGGAAGAGGGGTTGTTCCGGATCGTAGAAATAGGTCAGGCCCTTGGTCTTCGTGCCCGTAGGGTCACCGCTCTGCAGAAGCTGCTTGGCCTTGGCGGGATCGAACTTTGCCAGCGGGTCGGAGTTGTCGCCGAGGTACCCGGTCAGACCCTTGGTGATGAGGCCGCCGGTCATCGGCGTGCAGATGATGTTCTGACAGACGACCTCGGCCAGCTTCTTCTTGTCAACGGCCAGCGCGAACGCCAGGCGCAGGTCGTGGGCGGCCTGGCCCTGGTCCAGGGTGAACGGACCCTTGGCCTGCCGAACCGAGTCGGCCACCAGGTTGAACGTGACCCAGGTGCTTCTCACCTTCGGCTGGAGCTTCAGCTGGTCCTTCTCGTTCGCTGTGCCCTGAATCCGCCTGACGTCGGCGACGGAAGCCCCCTGGCTGTAGCCGCCGAAGCCGAAGAGGTCGTAGCCGCCCTGCTCGTACTTGGTGATGGCGGTGGCAGCGTCGGCAAGAACGTCGAGGTGGACCTTGGTAACTGTCGGCTTGGGCGTCCCCCACCAGTTGGGCACCGCCTCGAAGTCGAGCGAGGCCTTGGGGGTGCGAGCCGTCATCTTGTATGCGCCGGTGCCGATGGCGGTCTCTGGCTTGGCCCACCAGTTGTCGGGGTCGGTCTTGACCACTTTCTCGTCGACGACCATGCCGGTTGCGCCCTCCACGGCGAGTGCGCTGAGCCACCAGCCGGCCGGGCTCGTAAGCTGCGCTTTGACGGTCGAGGAATCCGGAGCTGTCAGTCCAGTCATGGTGACGGAAGGATCGTTCTTCTCGAGCAGGGCCTCGAGCGCAGCACCGCCAACCTTGTTGGCTGACACCTTGTCGTAACCGACAACCGGGGCGAAGGTGCCGGAGTAGCTGCTGACCTGAAGGGCCGCCGCTCGGTTCCACGAGAAGAGGACATCTTTGGAGGTGACTTTGTCCCCGTTGGAGAAGGTCACGTCCTTGCGGAGCGTGAATGTGTAAGTGAGCCCGTCGGAAGAGATGGTCGGCATCTTCTCCGCAATGTCCGGAATGATGTTCAGGCTGTTATCGAACTTGACCAGGCCGTTGAACATGTTCTGGTTGAGCTCGGAATCGGTCTCCGCGTCCGAGGTGCCAGGGTCGAGCGTGCCGATGTCGTCCAGGATCGGGAACTTGAAGGTCTGGTTGCTTGCCAGGTTTGTCGACGTCGGGCCCCCCGGGCCTCCGCAGGCCATGAGAGCCAGGCTGGCCATGGAGAAGACGCCGAGCGCCTTCATCCGGGATAACACTGGAGTCATACATACCTCCTTAGAGGAAGTGGAGGCAGCCGCGCCTCCGTGGCGTCTTGTCCCTCCGCCCTCTTCCCGGCACGGAACCGGGGCGAGAGTGCGCCGGCGAAGGGCCGGACGGCTCTCGCCGCCCATAGGCAACTCCGAATCAGAGTATCCGACTTATAGGATCTGCAGGTCAAGTTGGACCTGGATTCGGGCCGGCGGCCTACTCGCCGCCGTGCACCACGACCTTGCCCTCGAAATTCTCCTCCCGCTTGACGTTGAACTCGTGCAGGTGCTCCTTCACCCACTCCGCGGAGAACTCGGTGGCGTCCTTGGTGCCGAACTCGTCGCCGAAGAGCGTGATCGAGACCAGCTCGTCATGCCCGACGTCGACGACGAAGTAGCCGATGAACGCCCGCTTCTTGGCGAGGGCCGGCAGGTAGTTGGTGTCTACGCGACGGACGACCTCGTCGATGCTGCCCTTGGCGACCTTGTAGCGGCGGATGCTCGCATGCATGGCGACTAGTTTGGCGGGGCCAGTTGGGCCGCGTCAGGCGACGTGCTGGCTGAACCAGTCGTCGAGCGGGCGCGCGTCGCGCCAGACCTCCGCGACGCGGTCGCGGGCGGCCGCCGACCCGAGCCAGGGCTGGAGGCCGAAAGACTTCCAGATGTAGAGCCGCTTGTGGCGGAGCAGCCGGGCCCGGGGATGGTCGGCCGGAAAACCCGGCGGAACGCGCTTCAGGTCCTCGCCGCCGAGCTCATAGCCCTTCTTCTCGAGGCGTTCGACGATCGCGCCCAGCTTGGAGCCGCTCGGTTCCGCAGCCGCCGCGGCGCGGTACTTCTCGAGGGCCTCTTTGTCGAGCTCGTAGCGGCCTGCCGCCGCCGTCAGCCCCTTGGCGTCGAGAGAGACATAGCCACCGTGACCGCCCATGCCGCAATCGGCGGCGATGTTGGTCTTGTAGGGCGACTTGTCGGCTGAGAAGCGGATGTCGCGGTTGGCGCGGAAGACCTTGCCGGGGCCGAACTCCTCCTGGAGCGACGTGAGCAGCGCCTCCATGGGCGCACGGACCGACTCCTGGTAGACCTTGCGATTCGCCTCGAAGTAGCGCTTGGAATTGTCCAGCTGGAGGCCGATGAAGAACTCCTGGAAATGCTCCGGCCAGCCCTGGAATTCGCCCCCGCCCACGGCTGGAGAGCTTACCAACTGGTGGGCTAGCATCGAGCCGATGGGCGAGTCGTTCGCGGCCAGGATCGGCGGCGAAGGGGCGTTTGAGGCGGACGCGGTGCCTTCCATCGAGGTCCCGGCCGGGGTGATCGAGCTGCTCGGCAAAGGCAAGCGCCCGAAAGTCAACGTGACGGTCAACGGGTACACCTGGCGGACAACGGTGGCCGTCTACGGCGGCCGCTTCTATGTCGGCGCGAATAAGAGGGATCGCGCGGGCGCGGGGATCCAGTTCGGAGACATCGTCGAGGTGAGGCTAGACCTCGATACGGCCCCACGCCTGGTCTCGCTGCCGCCAGAGCTGGCCCGTGCGCTGGCGGCCGACCCGGCAGCACGGACCGCCTTCGACAAGCTCTCTTATACAAACCGGAAGGAGCACGCCGAGCACGTGGCCGAGGCCAAGCAGGAGGCGACCCGGCAGCGGCGCGTGCAGGCGGTGCTGGCGAGGCTCGAGACCCGTTAGCGGCTCGAGGCCGCGGGCAATCGTCGCCGGGGCGGGCATCGGTGGGCTGGCGGCGGCGCTGGCGCTGCGCCAGGCGGGCGTCGAGGTCGCCGTGCTTGAACGAGCCCCGGTTCTCCGCGAGATCGGCGCCGGTCTCACGATCTGGCCGAACGGCGTAACAGCCCTGCAGCTCCTGGGCGTGAGCCGGCCGAAGACCCCCTTTGTGCTACGCAGATTGAAGATCGTCACGCGCGAGGGCCAGGTCCTCCTGGCGCGGGAGTGCTCAGGCTTCGAGGCGCGCTACGGCGCCCCGGCGCTGCCGATCCATCGGGCTGAACTCCACCAGATGCTGCTCTCCACCGTGGGTGAGGACGCTGAGATCGTCCTCGGCGCCGAGGTGACCCGCTTCGAGCAGAGGGCGGATGGGGTGCGCGTGCAGGCAGCCGACGGTCGAAGCTGGACGGCCGGCGCGCTGGTCGGCGCCGACGGTATCCACTCGCGCGTCCGCGAGCAGCTTCTCGGCGATGGTCCGCCGCGCTACACGGGAGTCACCGTCTGGCGTGGTGTGACGGCGGCCGAATCACTCCGAATTCCAGAGGGTGAAGCCCACACCTACTTGGGCGACGGCGGCGAGTTCGGGTTCATGCCGATGCTGGACGGCCGTGTCTACTGGTATGCGACGAAGCAGGCGCCCGCCGGCCAGGGCGCGGAGCACGGCAGCCACCAGGCTGACCTGCGATTGCGCTTCAGCGGCTGGCCGGGCCCCATCGGGCAGTTGGTGGAGCTGACGCCGGAGCCGGACATTCTGCGCACCGACATCTACGACCGTCCTCCGGGGAGGCGCTGGACTGTAGACCGGGTCACGCTGCTCGGCGACGCCGCGCATCCGATGACACCACACGCCTCGCAAGGAGCCTGTCAGGCTCTCGAGGACGCCGTCGCTCTGGGCCGTTCAGTTCAAGGCGGCGGCGACCTGGCAGCCGTATTCGCCGGCTACCAGCAGAGACGGCTCCGGCGCGCCAACAGTTTCGTGCGGATTTCGAGCCAGACCGGCCGCTCGATCACGATGCGCAACCCCGCCGGCCGATGGCTCCGCGACCAGGTCCTGCGGCGGGCGCCGCGGAGCTTCCTACAGCGCCAGATGGACGCCCAGTTCCGGCTCCCGGCCTGATCTCGCGGCAGAACTCAAAAATTCATCTTGTATTGCGCCGCCAGGCGCTGTATACCATGCGTCACCGTGGGGGCGGAAGTCGCGGAGTTGCTGCAGGGCGAGGACCCGAACTCACGGCACATCGACGACGCCTGGCACTGGACCGCCGTCTATGTCGAGCTGCTCCAATTCGCGGAGGGACACGCGCCCGAAAGAGTCGACCTCTACCGGAGCCGGCTACAGTTCTGGCGGAAGCGCGAGCTGGATCTCACGGCCGAGCCGGCCGGCCGGATCGGCGCACCCACTTAGAAACTCAGCCTTCCAGCTCGGCTTCGAGCGTGATCTCGACGCCGGTCAGCGCCTTGGAGACCGGGCAGTTGGACTTGGCAGCCTCAGCGGCCTCGCGAAAGGCGCCGGCGTCGATTCCGGGGACTCTGCCCCGCACCTGGAGGTGGATCCCCGTGATTCCCTGGCCGGCCTGGAACCCGACCCTCGCCGAGGTGGCGAGCTGCTCGGGCGGATGCCCGCCCTGGGTCAGACCATTGGCGAGCGCCATCGAGAAGCAGGCGGCGTGGGCGGCGCCCAGGAGCTCCTCCGGGCTGGTAGCACCTTCCCGGTTGTTCGCGCGTTTCTCCCAGCTGATCGGCAGCTCGCCAAACGCTCCGGAGGCCGGCTTGACAGTGCCGCCGCCCTCCATCAGGTTGCCGTGCCAGACCGCGTCCGCCCTGCTCTCAATAGCCACGTTCAAACCCTCCGAGTTGCCGGATGAAGGTACGCTGCCCTCAAGGCTAGTTCACCCATGATCCCGAACCTGATCGGAGGCGAATGGCTGCGGCCGGAGGCGGACACGCTGCCGGTCTACGACCCGGCCACGGGCGAGGTCATCGAGCAGGTCCCGCTCTCGGGAACCGACGCCGTCACCGCTGCAGTGGCCGCGGCTGACGCTGCCTACAAGGACTGGTCGCGGACGCCGGTCATGGACCGGGTGCGTCTCATGTTCAGCTTCAAGGCACGGCTCGAAGCCGGCTTCGAGGATCTTGCCCGGATCGTCACCCGCCACCACGGCAAGACCCTCGACGAGGCGCGCGGCGAGGTCCGTCGCGGAGTTGAGGTGGTCGACTTCGCTTGCGGCGCGCCCACGCTGCTGCAGGGCCGGACCTTGCGCGACGTCTCGGGCGGCGTCGACCAGGACCTCTACCGCTTCCCGCTCGGCGTGGTGGCGGGTGTACCGCCGTTCAACTTCCCCGTGATGATCCCGCTCTGGATGTTCCCGCTGGCAGTCGTAGCGGGGAATACCTTCGTCCTAAAGCCATCCGAGCGCACCCCGCTGGGCGCAGTTCGGCTGGCCGAGCTCTTCACCGAGGCAGGCTTCCCGCCCGGAGTCCTGAACCTGGTCCACGGCGCCGGGCCGGTGGTCGACGCGCTCCTCACAAACCCGGCGGTGGCCGCGATCTCGTTCGTCGGCTCCGCCCCCGTCGCGCGCCACGTCTATGAGGTCGCCGCGGCCCAGGGCAAGCGCGTGCAGGCGCTGGGCGGCGCCAAGAACCACATCGTGGTGATGCCAGACGCCGACCTCGACGCGGCGGTGCCCGCGATCCTCGGCTCCGCCTTCGGCAACGCCGGCGAGCGCTGCCTGGCGGGCAGCGTCGCGGTTGCCGTCGGTGACGCTTCCGGTTCGCTGCTGGAGCCGCTCCTGGCTCGGGCAGCGGCGCTTAAAGTCGGCCCCGGCGTCGAGCCCGGCGTCGACGTGGGCCCGCTGATCCGGGCCGAGCACCGCGACCGGGTCGCCGGCTACATCGAGCGAGGCGCCGCCGAAGGCGCGGTCGTGCTGCTCGACGGCCGGAGCGAGACCAGCCGGGCGGGCTTCTTTCTCGGCCCCACTGTCCTCGACCGCGTGTCGGACAGCATGGCGGTCGGCCGCGACGAGATCTTCGGGCCCGTCCTCTCCGTCTCCCACGCCGCCACTCTGGAGGAGGCCATCGGCCAGGCCAACCGGATGTCGCTGGGCAACATGGCCGTCATCTTCACGCGCTCGGGCAAGGCGGCGCGACAGTTCCGGGAGCAGGTCGACGCGGGCATGATCGGCGTCAACGTCCCGGTCGCGCAGCCCTTCGCCTTCTTCCCCTTCTCCGGCTGGAAGGGCTCCTTCTTCGGTGACCTTCACGTGCACGGGACCGACGGCATCGACTTCTACACCCGCAAGAAGATGTTCATCTCACGCTGGTAATGGCTTTCGACCCCACGGTCCTGCCACCCGACCTGCCCGTGCCTGCCGACGACGGCGCCGCTCGGCACCTACCCGGGCTGAGGATGCCGGACATCGCGCTGGCCTCGACCGCCGGCGGCGAGGTGAACCTCTCGCTGGTCCCGGGTCTTGCCGTCGTCTACTGCTATCCGCGAACCGGCCGCCCGGGTGAGGACATGCCGGCGGGCTGGGACGCGATACCCGGTGCTCGCGGCTGCACCCCGGAGTCGTGCGGCTTCCGTGATCACAATGAAGAGCTGGGCCGGCTGGGCGCGAAGGTGTTCGGTCTTAGCACCCAGGAGCCGGCCTACCAGCGGGAGCTGGTGGAGCGGCTGCGGCTGCCCTTCCAGGTGCTCAGCGACCAGGACCTGGCAGTCACCAAGCAGCTGGGCCTGCCCACTTTCGAGATCGCCGGGATGACCTTGATCAAGCGGCTGAGCCTGGTGCTGCGCGATGGCCTCATCGACCATGTCTTCTACCCGGTCTTTCCGCCCGACCGCCACGCTGAGGAAGTGCTGGCCTGGCTGGCCAGCTCCGTCAAGCCGTCGTGAGCTGAACCAGGTTGGCCGACGGGTCGCTGACCTGATAGCCGCCGTCCGCGGCCTCCGACATTGCGATTCCCGCCGCCCGTAGCCGCGCCAGGACCTGATCGAGGTCCGCGCGGGTGGGCAGCTCGACGCTGAACCGTCGCAGCCCGGCGGTGCCGTCCGGAGCTGGCGGCACGCCCGTGCCCGCCCAGGTGTTGAGGCCCAGGTGGTGGTGGTAGCCGCCGGCGGAGAGGAAGGCGGCGCCCATCCGGGGAGCGAGGCCCATCACGTCGAACCCGATCAGCTCGTGGTAGAAGCGCACCGCCGCGTCCAGGTCGCTGACGTGGAGATGGACGTGGCCCATCCTGGTGCCTGTCGGTAACGGGGCGTCGAGGCGATCGTCCGGCGCCAGCTCCGAGAAGAGCTGGTCCAGGTCGATCGGGTCGCGGCCGGAACGCAGGTTGCCCTGTTTATCGCGGGCTTCGAAGGTGCCGTTGGCCATCAGCATGGTCCCGTCTTCAGGCGTCTCGGCGTAGATCTCGAGGCCGTTCCCGTCGGGGTCGGAGAGGTAATCGGCCTTGGTCATCAGGTGGTCGGTCGGGTAGTTGTCGTAGCGGAGCGTGAAGAGCCTGGCCACCACCCGGGCCAGCTCGCGGCGGCTGGGCAGCACGATCGCCAGGTGGTAGAGGCCGGTCCGGTGGGGCTGGACGGGTGCGCTCGCTCCAGGGAAAAGACGAACCAGCTCCCGCCCGCCGGCGCCGAGGCTCAGGGCATCCGCGCCTTCAATGAGCGGCGCCAGGCCGACAACGTCGCGGTAGAAACGAAGGGCGCGCTCGCGGTCGGTCACGGCGACGTGGACCGCGCCCATCCCGGTCTTGGCGGCGATGGAAACCAATTTCTGTTGGGTGCTCACGGAACTGTAAGCCGCATACCGGCCGCTCTTATTTCAAGTCAGGACGCGGCCAGCGGCAGCTCGACGCGGAAAGTAGCGCCGCCACCGTCGGTAGGCCGGGCCTCGACCTTGCCGCCGTGGGCGGCCACGACGGCGGCCACGATGGAGAGACCGAGCCCCGAGCCGCCGCGGTCGCGACTGCGGCCGGGATCGGCGCGGTAGAAGGGCTCGAAAACCCGCCGCCGCTCGTCCTCGGAAAGGCCAGGTCCATGGTCGGTGACCGTGAGCAGCGCGTGCCCGTTTTCCTGGGCGAGGCTGACCTCGACCGGCGTCTCCGGCGGGGTGTGTACGACCGCGTTGCGGACCAGGTTGCCGACCACCTGCCGGAGCCGGAGGTCGTCGCCGTAGACCACGACCGGGTCGGGTGCCTCCACTGTCAACTGGCGGTCGGGAGCGGTGACGGCCACGTCGCCGCTGGCGTCGTGAAGGATGCCGCGAAGGTCGACCGGTTGCCGGTCCAGGGGCCGGCCCTGGTCGAGACGGGCGAGCAGCAGGAGGTCGTCCACCAGCACGCCCATCCGGATCGCTTCGTCCTCGATGCGGTGGTGGGCCGATTCGACCTCGCTCTTCGGCAGGTTGGGGCGGCGCCGGAGCAGCTCGGAGTAGCCGCGGATCGAGGTCAGCGGCGTGCGCAGCTCGTGGGACGCCGAGGCGATGAAACGACGCAGCCGGTTCTCGGTGCGGGTGCGTTCGTCGAAAGCCTCCTCGATCTGGGCCAGCATCGCGTTCAAGGCCAGGCCCAGCCGGCCGATCTCGGTCTGGGATGTGGCCGGCGAAACCCGCCGGCCCAGGTCGCCCGCCGCGATCGCGGCTGCCGTGTCGCCCATGCGGTCGAGGGGCCGCAGTCCCGACCGCACGATCCAGAGCGCCAGCGCCGCGCTGGCGAGGAGGACGGCGCTGCCGATCAGCCCTTCCAGGGAGAGCAGGCCGCTCAAGGTGGACTGGACGTCGCTGAGAGGCACCGCCACCACCAGGAAGTCGCCCCCGGCTTGGTCGAGCGACTCGACCATGACGCGGTAGGGCGTCCCGTCGCTGCCGGTGGCGTCGAGCAAGGTGATGACGTCGGGCCCGGCGTTGGGCAGCGTCTTCGGCAAGTTCGGCTTGGCGTTCGTGGTCGCCGGCGCCGTCACGTAGATCGTCTTCTCGGTTATCAAGCTGGCCTGCGGGGTGAAGAGCGCGACGTAGGTTCCGGTCGGGAGGTCCCGCGAAGGCCCGCCCGGTCCACCGTGGTGGTCGCCGCCCGGGCCAGGCATGCCTGGCTCGTTGAGCAGCGAAGCGGCATTGGGACCGGTGCTGCGGAGCTGGTCGTCCACGCGCTGGACCATGTACGAGCGCAGCGCGGCGTAGGTCGCGATGTCGGCGACGACGAGACCGAAGAGCACCAAGAGGACGACGGCGAGCAGCAGCCGCGCTCGCAGCGAGAGGGTCACGGTCGGGGCGCGCGCATCACATAACCCACGCTGCGGACCGTGTGGATCAGCGGCGGGTCGAACTTGTCGACCTTGCGTCGCAGGTACGAGATGTACGTCTCCAGCACGCTGGCGTCGCCGCCGAAGTCGTAGTTCCAGACATGGTCCAGGATCTGGCTCCGCGTCAGCACCCGGCCCGCGTTGATCAGCAGGTAGCGGAGCAGGCGGTACTCAGTTGGTGTCGTCTCGATCGGCTGGCCGGCCCGGCGGACCTCGTGCGCCTCGTCGTCAAGCTCGAGGTCGGCCAGGCGGAGCTGCTCGCGCTCGGAGGCGCCGTTGGAGTGGCGCCGCAACACGACGCGCACGCGCGCGATCAGCTCTTCCAGGCTGAAGGGCTTGGTCACGTAGTCGTCGCCGCCGATGGTCAAGCCATGGATCTTCTCTTCGGTCGAGTCGCGGGCCGTGAGAAAGATGACCGGCACTTTCCGGCCCGCCGCGGTGAGGCGGCGGAGGACCTGGAGGCCGTCGATGTCGGGCAGCATCACGTCGAGGATCACCAGAGCGGGCTTGAAGGACTCGACCTTGACAAGCGCGTCACGGCCGGTGAGCGCGGTCTCCACGCCGAAGCCCTCGTAGCGGAGCGCCATCGCGACCAGCTCGGTGATGTTCAGCTCATCGTCGACCACCAAGACCCGCTGCGCATCGGCTGCCATTTGCCATGCATCGTCCCGCTCTTTCCTTGGAGTTTGCTGAGAGCCGGCTGGGGACCCGCTGAGCCCGGTCGGTTCTCAGCGAAGCCACAAGGCACACCCAGGAACCTTCCAGACCGGACCCATCTAATTCGATGCCATGACCACGGCGCGTTCGCTGCGGCTGTTCGGAACCGGCGGCGGGCTCTGGCTTCTGGCCGTGGCGATCACATCCCTGACCGGATGCGGATGCCAGCTTGGGGACTGTGAGCGCGCTGCCGTCGGCCTGGCGGTCGCGCTGCTCCTCTGGCGCGGCTCGCTCCGCCAGCGCTTATAGATAAAGGAATCACCCACCCGCGAATCGCCCTCGTGCTCGGAGTCGTGCTCATCCGGCTGCCGAGCCTCTCCGAGCCGCGCTGGCATCCCGATGACGGGCTTTTCACCGTGGTCGCCTGGGCCACCTCGAAGGGCGTCCCGCTTTACGGGGGCGTCTACGACAACAGCCCGCCCGGGATCTATTGGCTCTATCGCCTTCTGCTGCTGCTCGGCGCCGGCCGCTACCACCTCGTCGTGCAGGTCGCGGCGACGCTCGCCGTCGTAGCTGCCGCGCTGCTCACCTTCGAGATCACGCGCCAGCTGTCCCCGCCCTGGCCGGCGGCCTTGGCCGGCGGGCTGACCGGCTTTGCGCTCTCGGTACCGACGCTGGACGGCGACCTCCTGAACGTGGAGCTGGCGGCACTGCCTCTCTTCCTGGCCGCTCTGCGGCTGGCCTTCACTGGCCGGGTCACTTGGGCCTTCCTGGCCGGCGGACTACTCGCGCTGGCGGTGGCGACGCGGCCGTCCTTCGCCTTCGACGGCCTTGCCTTGCTGGTCCCCCTCGGCCTAGACCGCAGGCTGGTCGCCGCCGCCGCGGGCGGCGTGACGGCGCTGGCCGCCGTCCTGGGCGCGCTCTGGATCGAAGGTTCGCTGGTGGCGTTTTTTCAAGTGGTCCTACCGGCCGACCGCGCCTACCTGCTCTGGGCTAATGGCGGCACGATGGCGCCGGTCTTCGTCCGCGTGGGAACGCTTGCGATCGTCGCCGGCCTCGGCCTCCAGGCCGCGCGAACGCCGGCCGGCCGGCTGCTGGCGATCTGGCTGCCCGCCTCCCTTGCCGGCGCCAGCCTGGCGCCGCGGGAGCTGACGCACTACGCGCACGAGGCGATCCCCCCGCTGGCCGCCGGCCTGGCGCTCCTGGCCGGGCGGCTTCGCTGGCGCTGGGCGGTCGTGCCGGCGACCGCGGCGAGCCTGCTTCTGACCGCCCAGCTCACCCTCGTCTTGCCTGCCTGGCAGACCGCCGGTAGAAGTGCTTGGGCGCCGAACTTCTCCTACGGGCAGCTGCCGGCCTTCTACGGCAATTGGCTGGCCTACGTCAGCGGCGCCAGGTCCTGGAAGGCGTACTCGGAGTGGTTTCCCGGGGTGGCCGGGCGCCGCCCGCTCGAGGCCGCAGTCCTGAGAACGCAATGGCAAACCACCGACAGCCGCCTCCTGATCCTGGGCGACCAGCCCTGGCTCTACGTCGACTCCGGCTTCCTACCGGCGACGCCGTACCCCGCCACGAACTCGGCCTTCTGGCGCAGCAGCGGTGCGGCTGACGCGACGCGCCAGGCTCTCCGGAACAGCTGCGCGGACCTGGTCGTCTACACGGACGGTCCGGGCGACTGGCGGCCCGACCTGGACTCCGGCGGTTACCAGGCTGTTGACGGCGCGCCCTGGCCTACCTTCCGCGCAAATGAAAGAGGGCCGGCATGCTAGCCGGCCCTCTTCGTCGCTGTCGCCCTCGCCGGGCGCATCATTTCTCCCCACTAGGGGACAGTCGGGACTTGACCCGCGTCTTCCTGCGCCTCACGTGCGGCGCTCTCGCCCTTCTCATGAGTTGCGTCCTCGTTGGGCACGAACGTGCCCGATGGCGCGGCCGTGGTCGAGCTGCCCGTGCTGGGGCTCGTCGTGGCCGCGTTGGCCGCGATCGTGCTCGCCCCTGACAGAGCGGCGCCGATGACACCACCCGTGAGCATCGAGGCGGCGATGGCGCCTCCTGCGATTGCCATTCGAATCCGATTCATTGTGGTCACCTCCTTTTTCGTTGGCCCCGCTGCGGAGCTCTTGAAATGCATGCTGGGGCTGGCGCCTGAGGACGCCCTTCGAGGAGGCTGAGAGTTAGCAGTGAAAGGCCGAGCGTCGTCGCGCGGGTTAGGCTGTCGTTCGCTTGAGCTGATTTCTAGGTGGCGTAGGGCCTTTTGACTCTGTCACGACGCCGGAGTTTTGGGGGTCCATTGTTGGCATGGTGACGTTGTATAAGTATTCAGGGCCGTTTGGCGGCGCAGAGGCGTAATGCGGATCCGAATTCCGCATCTACTGGCGCAATCGCCTTTGAGAGTCCAACAAATGCCCCCCAGGCCAACCGCATTGAGCATAACGATGCCAAATCACCGCATAGTTATGCATGGCGTTATTTTCGACACGAAACGTCGCTCAATCGCCCCGTCCTTGTGCCCGCTCCCACACGTCGCGAGTGGTCATAGTCGTCGCATCTGGTTGCAGACCTGGCGATTGCGTCATCAGGCCCAACCTGGTGCCGAGCCGACTCGGGAGAGGACGCTTAGGCGGACTTCGTCAGAAAGATATCGAAGGCCAAGGTGACCCTCGAATCGACCTTCGTGAACGGCACCTGCGGCGGTGTGATGCCGTAGTCGGTCATGTCGATCACGAGTGGTGAGCTGGGGTTGCTGGCGACTTCGATCTTGTCGCCGACAACCTGGGCCTGCGCGCTCGCCGTCACGTCTTTGGTGACGCCATGAATCGTCAGCTTGCCCGGCACGGAAAGGTCGACCTTCTGGGTCGACACCGTGAGCGGAACCGCTGCGGAAGTCGCGGTGAAACTCGCGGTCGGATAACGCGAAACTTCGATCTGCCGCTGCACGACGAAGTCGCGCTGCGTGACGTTGCGGCCCGCCACGCTGTCGACGCTGTGGAGGTCCGCCATGCCTGCAGTAAACGTCATCGAGCTGACGCTGTAGCCGGTCGCGTCACCGGCGACGGTCATGTCGCCGCTCATGGTCGACGTATCGGCAACGGCTTCGTGCGGCGACGTCGTGCCGACGAAGACTTCGCTCACGCGATACTCGGCCTTGGAGCCGCTGGTGACGGTCCAGGCGCCGGCCAGGCCGGAGGCTGTCGAAGCGGCCGGCGAGGGCTTGCTCAGCGTGAGTGCCTTGGGAGTGGATCGCAGCCCGGAGAAGTAGTACGCGTAGGCACCGGCCCCCGCCACCACCAAGCCCAGGACGAGGATCGCCGCACCGATCGTCAAGCGCCTCCTCATGCGGCCACCTGGCCCACGGTACGGCAGGCAGCCGCGAACTCGGGTTGGAACACCTGCAGCGCCGAGTGGACCAGGCCCGCCGCCCCGTCCGGGTGGCGGCAGGCGCCTCTGCCCACTACCTGTCCCGACCAGCGCCGCAGGCGCTCGAGGTCAAGCGCTTGGGCCTGACCGCCGGCGATCCGCTCGCAGGTGGCGGCGAGGGCGCCGAGGCCGAAGTAGCAAGGGCCACACTGGGCGGCGCTTTCGCCGGCCAGGAAGCGCACCATGCGGGCCATCTCGGCCAGCGGCGAGATGCCGGCGGATAGAACCGTGATGGCGCCGCAGCCGCCCGGCAGTCGCAGGTCCCAGGCAGACCCGACGTCCAGCCAGGTGCCGAAGAAGCCGCCAACTAGAACAGCTCTGGGCGGACCCGCCAGGCCACCCGCCAGGTCGATGGCTTCGCCGACTGTCGACCCGACTTGCACCTCTACCACGCGGGGCACGGCGACCGCTCCGCTGACGGTGACCAGGATCATCCCGCCGGCGGATTCTCCCTGGCGGGCCACGAGCGCGGCGCGAGCCAGGCTCTCCACGTTCTGGATCAGCGTCGGCCGGCCGTCAACCCCCCGCTCGAACGGACGCGGCGGCGTGGCCGTGGGCACCGCGACGCCGGTCTCGATGTAGTTCACGGCAGCCGTCTCCTCGCCCGCCACGTAGCGCGGCGGGGCGATGACGATCCGGGCCCGGCTGCGCTGCGGGGCGGGACGCTCGCCGAGGGCCCGCGCCAGCGCGGCCTGGGCCGTCCGGTGCCGCTCGCCCACATAGAGGATCACCTGGTTGGCGCCGACTGTCTGCGCGGCCAGGAAAGCGCCGTCGAGCACCAGGTGCGGGCGGGATGACAGCAAGGTCTGGTCCTTGCGGTTCAGCGGGTCGGCTTCCGCTCCATTGGCGAGAACCACCGCGCCACCTCCCGCCCGACCGGCTACGGACCGCCATTTGGTCCCGACCGGGAAGGACGCGCCGCCCCGGCCGCGGAGTCCGCTGCGCTCGAGAGCGGCTATCAGGTCCGGGCCGCCCGCCGGCAGCGGGCCCTGGCGATCGGCGTCAGCCAGCAACGATCCAGCGAACATCAGAGCTCCCGCTTGACCGTCACCCGAAAGCGGGTGCGTTCGTGGATCAGCGGGTCCGGCGGGGGCATCAGCACCCGCGCCGCGGCGGCCATGACGACGGCGCCGACGCAGGCGATGTCGATCGCGCTCATCCAGCTGGAGCCGCTATCCGTGCCGGTCCCGATGCCATGAGCGACCGCGACCGGCCAGGCCGCGTAGGACAGCCAATGGACCAGTCGCCAGGCGCGCCCGCCGATCAGGCCACGCAGAAGGCTCGTGAGCAGAACCGCCACCATCAGCTCGGCGGCAATCGTGCCGAGACCGAGCCAGAAGGTGCGGTAGTAGGAGCCGAAGGGGATCAGCGCCGCCACCCAGCCGAGACTGGTGAACGGATCGACCACCGCTGTGACCACATGCAGGGCCAGGAAGGCGATCGCGAGCAGTGACAGATTGCGATGGAATGCGGTCGTCAGGAAGCGCGGCCAGCCTGGCGCTTCGAACCGGGCGGTGCCCAGGACTCCGAGGACCAGCACGCCGGAGAGCAGCAGCAGGCTGACGGCTCCGGCGCCGCGCGTCGTGTACCAGACGAGCGTGTTGCTCATCGGTTTCACACGTTGTTGGTGGCAACGCCGACCAGGGTGCCGGCAAGGGTGGCGCCAGTCGAGGTTGTGACCGTGAATGTGCTGGCCCCGCTAACGACGTGGGCGTTGGTGACGATGTCGCCCTTGCTGTCGAAGGCGATGCCGGAGCCGAGCCCGTTGGCTGTCTCAATCTGCACAACCGATGGCCCGGTGCTCTGCACGACCTTGATGTAGTCGCTTTGGAGGTCCGTGCTCGTGACGTTGGTCACCACCGTATGGGTCGGCGCGCTCGTCGGGGCCGGGGTCGGGACCGAGTTGCCCACCGTGATCGCGACACGCCCGCCGGCAGGCAGCAAAATCGTGGCGGAGCAGGCCGCTCCGAGGACACCGAGCGTGACGATGGCGCCGGCCAGCGCCAGGCGTTTGCGAACTGCTGACTTGATGTTCATGGTGCCTCAGCTTTGGGCCCTGGTCTGAAATGAGGCTTAGCGTTTCCTCAGAAGTTGCTGTGAGCCGCGCGATGTACCCTCGAAGCCTTGCGAGTCGCTACCTATCTGGCCCCCTGCAACCGGCCGCTTTACGAGTACCTGGCCGGCGCCCTCGGAGCGGATGACTTCATCGACGGCGGCGATTGGCGAGAGCTCGCCGCGGGGCACGTCGACGTCGCGTTCGTCTGCAGCCCGCCGCTGGTCTGGCTCGACGGTGCCGTCGAAGCCATCGCGGCGCCGGTCCTCAGCGATCCGCGGTTTGCCGGCCGGCCGCTCTACTCCTCCGAAGTCGTCGTCCGCCGGGATTCTCCCTTCCAATCCGTCGACGACCTCAAGGGGAGGCGCTGGGCCGTCAACGAGCCGAGCTCCTGGTCCGGCTACTGGGTTGCTCTCCGCCGAGTGGGCTCCTGGACCTTCTTTGGGGAAGTTGTGGAGGCGGGGTTCCATCAGCGCGCTCTGCGCCTGGTGGCAGACGGTACTGTCGACGGCGCCGCCATCGACTGTCAGGTGCTGGCGATGGAGCTCCGCGCAAATCCAGAGCTCCGCGCCCGCCTGCGAACCGTTGAAACTCTCGGTCCCGCTCCGAGCCAGCCGGTCGTCGTCCGCGCCGGGCTCGATGCCGGGCAGAAGGCTGAGGTCAGCCGCCGGCTGTTGAACATCCGCGGACGTCGGCTCGAAGAGTTCTTTGTCGCCGGCTTTGCGCCCGCGCCTGACTACTCACCTATCGCTCAGGAGTTGTCCACCTTGTTGCCGCCCGCGTCGACCACGTACCAGGCGCCGCCGTAATTGTCGAGGCCCTGGCCGGTCACGTCGCCCGGCTTCTTGTCGCCCGCCCAGTAGTAGAGCGGGTGGCCGTGATAGGTGACCTCGGTACCGCCGTCCTTGCGCGTCGTGGTCCCGAGCAAGCCGGCCTGCGCGCCGGTTCCGGCGGTCGGCGCGGCGGTCGTCAGAAGCGGCGGCCAGAGCGTTGCACAGGCGTCGTAGCAGGTGGAGGCGGTGCCCTTGTCCGCCTCGAACAGGTAGAGGCTGCGGCCGCTGCCGTCGACGAGGATTGCCCAGCTTGGAGTCGCTGACCGACACCGTCCCGGCGGTGCCAGATCCGGCTGAAGTCCCGCTGGAGCTGGGCGTCGAGCCGCCGCAAGCAGCCGCGGCCAGCGCCAGCCCGGCGCATGCGTAAAACAGCTTGTGGTTCATGAACTGCAGATACCGGCGGGCGTTACTGCCGCGAACTCACAGCCAATTCAAAGCCAAATTTAAGGTTGGGCACGGATTATTCGACTCATTCCAAGCGAACAAGGAGCAACCAGAATGATTCGATTGCGCAGGACGATGTTCGCCGTCGCGATCGCGGGATCGATGGTGGCCGCGGGCGTGATCGGGGCCGTGGTTTACAACGCCAGCACGATTGCGGCCAACGCGGCCTCGACTCCGCCGGCGGCCGCGGCGGCTGCGGGCACCCCCACGTCCAACGAGGACGCCACCCACGAGAAGGCGGAGACCGCGGCCCAGGAGACGGCAGAGGACAACGGCACCGCCCGGCATGGCGGGCACGCCGGGACCCCCGGCGCGTCCAACGAAGACCCGACGCACGAGGCAGGCGAAAGTGCGGCTCGAGAGGCCCAGGAAGGCGCCGGCGCCGCACCGACCACGCCCGCGACACCGGGACAGTAGCCAGCTAGAAAGACTTTCGTACCGGAAAGCCGATCACCCCGCCTAGGTGGTCGGCTTTTTCTCATCTTCGCTCCCTTCGCGGAAGAGGCCTTCGATGTCGAGCTGGCGGCCCGTGAATGCCAGGTGCCCTTCGGCGTCGAGCGGCCATTCCTCCGGCGGGCGGTCCCAGGCGAACTCGAGCCCGTTCTCGTCGGGATCGTGCAGGTAGAGCGCCTCGTGCGTGCCGTGGTCGTTCATGCCGTCCAGGGGCCAGCCGGCAGCGGTCAGCCGGCGCAGCGCGTCGCCCAGCGCGGCCCGGGTGGGGTAGCGGATGGCGACGTGGTAGAGCCCGGTCGTGCCAGGCGGCGGCGGCTTGCCGCCCTTCGATTCCCAGGTGTTGAAGCCGAGGTGGTGGTGGTATCCGCCGGCGGAGAGGAAGAGCGCATCGGGCATCTCGACGATGACGTCGAAACCGAGGATGTCGACGTAGAAGTGGCGGATCCGCGCGATGTCCGCCGTCTTCAGGTGCACGTGACCGATGTCGACTCCCGCAGCGATCGGCTGCTCACTGCGCGCGCGGGGGACGACACCTCTCTGGACGGTCGACTTGCCGGCCATGGCCAAATGCTAGCTTCGTTGCTGTGACGGCCGTGTATCTCGAGGCGGGCGCCAAGCGCGTCTTCGCCGGAGCGCTCGACTGGCCGGGCTGGATCCGCGCCGGCGGGGACGAAAAGCTGGCCCTGGCAGCGCTGGAGGCGGCGGCGCCCCGCTACGCAATCGCGGCGGCCGCGGCCGGCGTGCCCTTCGACCCCCCGGATGGCTTCGAGGTCGTCGAACGCGTCCGCGGCAACGCCACCACTGACTTTGGCGCGCCAGGCATCGCGGCAAGCCGCGACGCGGAGCCGCTCACGGCGGCGGAAGCCAAGCAAATCGCCGCCCTGGTGGAAGCTTCCTGGAGCGTGCTGGCGAAGGTCGCCGCCAGGGCCCCGGCTGAGCTGCGCAAGGGTCCCCGCGGCGGCGGACGGGACCGTGACCAGATCGTCAGCCACGTGCTCGGCGCCGAAAGCGCCTATGCCAGCAAGCTCGGCATCAGAGTCCGCCAGCCCGACCCGGATGACGAGGCGGCGATCGCGGCGATGCGCAACGCGATCGTGGACCGCCTGCGCAACGCCCGCGCCGGCGAGCCGGTCAAAGATAAGGGCTGGCTCCCGCGTTATGCCGCCAGGCGCATCGCCTGGCACGCCCTCGACCACGCCTGGGAGATCGAAGACCGGAGCTAGGCTGCACAGCTAAGCGGGCTCCACGGTCGCAAGCCAATCGAGGACGTTGCGCGCGCAGAGCTCGGGATCGTCCCAGAACATGGTGTGGCTGACGCCCGCCAGGCGAATCACGTCGTAGCCGCGCGGCTCCGTCACCTCCACGCCGCTGGAGAGCAGAAGCAGGCTCGGCACCGCCGGCTTCGAGACCGGCCTGAGGTCCGGCTGCTCGCCCTGCAGGTCCGCCGCGAAGGCGTCCATGTCCCAGCGCCGGATGCCCTCGAGCATCACGTCGATGGCTTGCTCCGACCAGCGCGGATTGAAGGCGCGCCACTGCTCGCGGGTGAAGCTCGTGAGCGCCTCCCGGCCGGCGGCCACCTGCTCAGGTGAAATATCGATCTTCCAGGCCGGGTCGGCGTAGACGGCCGCCCGCGGCAGCAGCCGATCCCTGCTCAGCGTCAGCAGGGCACCGCCCAGAGAATGGCCCAAAGCCAGGTCAGGGCCGGCGGGCACGCTCTCGACCACGTCCGCGGCCAGCTCGGCCAGGCTGTAGCGGCCGCGCGGACTCTCGCCGTGGCCCCGCAGGTCGGGCGCGACGACCCGCCAGCCACGGCCGACGAAGTGCTCCGCGAATTCAGCCCAGCCAAGCGAGTCGGCGGAGACGCCGTGGATCAGCAGCGCCCAGCGCTCGCCCGATCCCCAGGAGCGGATGTGCAGTTGCACGGGGCCCCCTCCCTACCGTCCCCCTCGCGAGGGGGAGGGCTTGCGGATCACGAGATCGGCTACAAGACCGGTCCAGCCGGTCTGGTGAGAAGCCCCCAACCCGGCTCCGGTGTCGCCGTGGAAATACTCGTGGAACGGGATCAGGCCGTGCCAGGCCGGGTCGGCCTGGAAGCGCTCGTAGCCGCCGAAGACCGGCCGCAGGCCACCCTCGTCAGTGAAGATCGCGACCAGCCGGCGGGCGAGCTCGTCGGCGACCTGGTCCAGCGTGAGCATCGTTCCCGAGCCGGTCGGGCACTCGACCTTGAAGTCGTCGCCCAGGTAGCGGTGATAGGAACGCAGCACCTCGACCAGCAGATAGTTGATCGGGAACCAGACCGGGCCGCGCCAGTTCGAGTTGCCGCCGAAGAGGCCGCTCGTCGACTCGGCCGGCTCGTAGTCGAGCCGGGCCATGACGCCGCCAACGTCGATGGCTAGCGGATGCTCGAGGTGGTAGCGAGATAGCGCGCGCACGCCATGGTCGGAAAGGAACTCGGCCGGGTCCAGCATCCGGCTGAGGATCCGGCGCAAGCGGTCGGGCGCCGCGATCGAGAGCATCCGCCAGCCCCCGTGCGATTCGTGGTGGATGTCCTGGATCACGGTCATCGCCTCGGGCCGGTTGTGGATGAACCACTCGGTCCGCGCCTGAAACTCGGGCAGGCGGCCGAGAGTCTCCGGGCCCAGCGTGGTCACCGCGAAGAGCGGGATCAGGCCGACCACCGAGTGCGCGCGCAGCGGCATCACGGTGCCGTCCGCGAGCTTCAGCACGTCGTAATAGAAGCCGTCCTGCTCGTCCCAGAGGCCCTTGTCGTTGAGCGCCGAGGCGATCAGCGCGAAGTGCTCGAAGAACTTGATGGCCATGTCCTCGTAAGCGCGATCGTGCTGCGACAACACCAGCGCCAGCTCGAGCATGTTCTGGCAGTACATAGCCATCCAGGCGGTGCCGTCCGACTGCTCCAGCCGGCCCGCCAGCGGCAGCATCGAGCGGTCGAAGGGACCGATGTTGTCGAGGCCCAGGAAGCCGCCCTCGAACACGTTCTGGCCCTCCGAATCCTTGCGGTTGACCCACCACGTGAAGTTGAGGAGCAGCTTCTGGAAAACTCGCTCCAGGAACTCGTGGTCGCTGTCGCCGGCGATCTCGAAGACGCGCAGCGCGGCCCAGGCTTGGACTGGCGGATTGACGTCTCCGAAGTCCCACTCGTAGGCAGGTAACTGGCCGTTCGGGTGCATGTACCACTCGCGGCCGAGCAGGATCAGCTGGCTCTTCGCGAACTCGGGATCGACGTGCGCCAGCGCAACGCAGTGAAAGGCCAGATCCCAGGCCGCATACCAGGGGTACTCCCACTTGTCGGGCATCGAGATGACGTCGCGATTGTCGAGGTGGGTCCAGGCCGAGTTGCGCCCGGTAAGCCGCTCCCGCGGAGGCGGCGGGCCGGCCGGGTCGCCCTGGAGCCAGAGCTGGACGTCGTAGTGGTAGAACTGTTTCGACCAGAGCATCCCGGCCAGCGCCTGGCGAGCGACCAGCGCCTCGTCCGGCGTCGTTCCCGCCGGGAAGAGGGCGGCGTAGAACTCGTCGGCCTCGGCCTCCCGGGTGGCCAGCAGCTGATCGAAGTCCGGCCCGGGCGGGCCCTCCTTGTCTGCGAGGCGGAGCTTGATGACCTCGGTCGCACCGCCGGCGACCTCGAGGCGGTAGCGGAGCGCCGCCTTGGTCCCGGTGAGCGCCGGGTTCACTGTCGCGGCGCGGGAGATGACGTGGTCGTTGATCCCGTCTTTCGGAAAAGCGGAACGCCCGGGCACGCCCCAGAGCCGCTGGGTGTTGGTCTCGTTGTCGCAGAAGAGCGGCTCCGGCGCGACCGGCCGGCCGTCGCCGGCGAGCGTCATCCGGCCGAGGGTTGGATGGTTCGCTTCCAGCGCGCCGGCGGCGCAGCTGATCTCGGGCTTCGCCTCGCCCAGGCCCCACGACCAGTGGTTGCGGAACCAGAGCGTAGGCAGGACGTCAAGTTGGGCAGGATCGCGCCCCGCGTTGCGGATCGCAACCCGGATCGCGATGTCGTCCGGCGCCTGCTTCGCGAAGTCGGCCGTGATCTCCCAGTAACCCGCGTCGAAGACCCCGCTGTCGAGGAGCTCGAACTCGGGGTCGGAGCGCCCCCGACCCGCGTTCTCGGCCAGCAAGCGGTCATACGGAAAGGCGGCCTGCGGGTAGAGGTAGCGCCAGCGCATCCAGGAGTGGGTCGGAGTCGAATCGAGATAGAACCAGTACTCCTTGACGTCCTCTCCGTGATTCCCTTCGTGGCCGTTGAGCCCGAAGAGCCGCTCTTTCAGGATCGGGTCGGCGCCGTTCCAGAAAGCCAGGCTGAAGCAGAGGAGCTGGCGGTCGTCGCAGAGGCCGGCCAATCCGTCCTCGTTCCAGCGGTAGACGCGGGAGCGGGCATGGTCGTGCGGGAAGAAATCCCAGGCCGAGCCGTCCGGGCTGTAGTCCTCCCGCACGGTGCCCCAGCCGCGCTCGCTCAGGTAGGGCCCCCACTTTCGCCACGGCGCCCGGCCGCGGGGGACCTCGGTCAGGCGGGCGCGCTCGGCTGCGGGCAAGGCTCAAGAAATGTAAAGGGCCCGCGGATGACGCACCCACGGGCCCTCAGTTAGTGCTCCTGCTTTACGAGCTTGGGCTCATCTTCAGGATGCCGAACACAGCGCCCGTCGGGTCGGTGATGACGCTGAACCTGCCGCCCGGGAAGTCCGCCGGCTCCATGTTCACCTTGCCACCGAGGTCCTTGGCCTTCTTGGTGGTGGCGTCGACGTCTGCCGAACCGATGTAGACGAGCCAGTGCGGGGGCACCTGCGACGGCAGGTTGATCCCGCTCGGTCCGATCTCCATGCCGCCGGCAATGCTCTTCCCGTTGAGCTGCCACTCGGTGTAGGGCGGCTGGCCCTGCTGCGACTCGCTGGTCTTGTCGCCCCAGCCGAAGACCTGCTTGTAGAAGCCCTTGGCGTTGTCGACACCGCGCGTGTTGAGCTCGGCCCAGGCCAGCGTGCCCGGCTCGTCCATGAGCTCGGAGCCCTTCATCTCATTCGCCTGCCAGACCGAGATGAAAGCGCCCGTCGGGTCCTGGAAGACGGCCATGCGGCCCGACTTCAGGACGTCGAACGGCGGCGCGATCACGTTGCCACCGGCCTGCTTCACTTTCTCGGCAGTGGCATCGGCGTTTTCGGTGGCGATGTACACGCTCCAGGCCGGGGGCTGGTTCGGATCCTGCGTCGGGCCGATCCCGGCGACGTCCTTGCCGTTCTTCTTGAACAGGCGATAGCCACCTGCATCTGGTCCCGGGTCTACGGTCTGCCAGCCGAACACGCCTTCGTAAAACGCCACGGCACCATCCACGTCCTTGGTAGAGACGTCTATCCAAGTGGGGGTGCCCGGCGCAGATACGGCTACTTCCGGCATCTCAAATTCCTCCAGCCTTCAATTGCTGCCTTCGTGAGTCGTGGCCCAGTCTGCCAGAACCGTCAGTTAGACCGGGGTCAACGATCGGCGGTGGCGTTCAGCGTGCCCGCATCCGGTTGTTCTTCGGGTTGTGCTCGACCTCGGCCAGGCCGAGCTCTTCCAGGAGCGGCGGCATGTACATGCCGAACCTGCCTCGAAGCCCCTTCTTCAGGCCGTACCAGCCGCCCACAGGATTTTGCTCGGAGCGGCCCCACGCTTCGACGGTCCCCGGTGCCGCCGGCTTCTGCTCGTCGGCGCTGCCGAGCGGCATCCAGTCGCCCTGCTTCTTCAGCATCGCGTGGAGGTCGTCGATCGCGCTCAGGTGGTAGCGCAGCTCGGTCTTCCCCACCGTGCAGACGATGGCCGGCGGGCTGGCCGACTCGTCCCGATACATCTGGTACTCGGAGCTGCCGCTGGGCGTTTTCAGGTTCCAGGGGCTCTCTTTGGTGCCTTTGCCGCTCATTCGCTTCGGCCCTCCACTCGGTAACCGGATTGTGACTAAGCATGCAGTCTAGCTCGGAGTCCAGAATTGGACGCGAGATGGAGATTCAGATCCCCGGCATCCACCACGTGACAGCAGTGACCGGCGACGCCTCCGGCAACGTCGCCTTCTACACGAGGGTGCTCGGAATGCGCCTGGTCAAGAAGACGGTCAACCAGGACGACGTCTCCGCCTACCACCTCTTCTATGCGGACCGCCACGGCAGCCCGGGGACCGACCTGACCTTCTTCGACTGGCCGCAGTCGCCGCCGGCCCGGCCGGGAGCGACGACCATCGCCCCGATCGGCCTTCGCGTCAATGACGAGGCCGCGCTCGAGTGGTGGACCAAGCGCTTCCAGGAGCACGGCGTGGCCCACGGCCCGATCGTGGAAGACGGCGGCCGCACGCTCGTCAAGTTCGCCGACCCGGAGGGTCAGCGCTTCGAGCTGGTCGCCGACGGCGGCGCGCCCGGCGGCGAGCCGTGGCCGGAAAGCCCGGTCCCGGCGGAGTTTGCGATCAAAGGCTTCTACGACGTGACCATGACCTCATCCCGTCCGCCCTCGACCGCCGCCCTGCTCACCAAGGTCCTCGGCTTCCGAGCGACAGGCGAGTACGGACGCGAGGGCGGTGGCAAGGTCGCCGTCTTCGAGACCGGCAACGGCGGACCAGCTGCGGAGGTTCGCGTCGTGTCGCTCGAGGACGGCGAGTTCGGCCAGGTCGGGATAGGCGGCGTTCACCACGTCGCCTACCGCACGCCTGACGCCGAACAGCAGGTCGAGTGGCGGGAACGCGTGCTCGCGGCCGGCCTCCAGGTGACGCCGGTGATCGACCGCTTCTACTTCAAGTCGATCTACTTCCGCGAGCCCGGCGGCGCGCTCTTCGAGATCGCCACCGACGGGCCGGGCTTCACCGCCGACGAGTCGGAGAGCGAGCTCGGCCGGCATCTCGCGCTGCCGCCGTTTCTGGAACCACGGCGTGCCGAGATCGAGGCCGGCCTGAAGCCGATCGAGGTAGCCGCCGAGTCAAACTGACCGCGTGGCCGAGGCTGGCGAGATCCTGGCACGAGTCCGGCGGCTCTGCCTCGCGTTTCCTGAGACAAGCGAACGCCTGAGCCACGGCTCGCCCGCTTTTTTCGTACGGGACAAGAAGAACTTCGTCTCCTTCCTCAACAACCACCACGATGACGGCCGGCTCGCTCTCTGGTGCGCAGCGCCGCTCGGCATGCAAGAGACGCTCGTTGCCGCCGACCCCGAACGGTTCTTCCGGCCTCCGTACGTCGGGCATCTAGGCTGGCTCGGCGTACGCCTCGACCGCGACCCCGACTGGGCGGAGATCGGGCGGGTCATCGAGCACGCTTACCGGGTGGTCGCGTGAACGAGGTCCTCACCGTCGCGGGCCGGGAGGTGGCGGTGAGCAACCCGGACAAGGTCTACTTCCCGAGCACGGGCCACACCAAGCTCGACCTGATCCGTTACTACCTGGCCGTGGCAGAGGGCGCGCTGCGCGGCGTGGCCGGCCGGCCGATGGTCTTGAAACGATTCGTCAACGGCGCCGAAGGCGAGGTCTTCTTCCAGAAGCGGGCCCCGGCCAAGCGGCCCGAGTGGATCGAGACCGTCGAGCTCAGCTTTCCGTCCGGGCGCACGGCCGTCGAGGTCGTCGTTAATGACGCCGCCCAGCTGGTCTGGGTCCTCAACCTCGGCTGCATCGACCTGAACCCGCACCCGGTGCGCGCCGCCGACCTGGACCATCCGGACGAGCTCCGGGTGGACCTCGATCCAGTGCCCGGGGTGCCCTGGAGCCAGGTGCGCGAGGTGGCACTGGTCGCCAGGTCGGTCCTGGTCGACTTCGGCCTGACCCCCTGGCCGAAGACGTCCGGCTCGCGCGGCTTCCACGTCTACTGCCGGATCGAGCCGCGCTGGACCTTCACCGAAGTTCGCCGAGCGGCTGTGGCGCTGGCTCGGGAGGTGGAGCGGCGGGCGCCCGACATCGCGACCAGCAGCTGGTGGAAGGAGGAGCGCCACGGCGTCTTCGTGGACTACAACCAGAACGCCAAGGACCGGACAGTCGCCTCCGCCTACTCAGTGCGGCCCACGCCTGACGCGCGGGTGTCTGCCACGCTCAGCTGGGCGGAGGTGCCCGGCTGCGAGCCGGAGGCGTTCACGCTCGAGACCATGCCTCGCCGCCTTGCCGAGCTGGGCGATCCCTGGGAGGGCATCGACCGCGCCGCCGGCTCTCTCGACTCCCTCCTCGAGCTGGCGGCTCAGCACGCGGCGGCGGGGCTGGGCGACGGCTACTGGCCACCCTTCTACGGCAAGCAGGAGGGCGAGCCGCCGCGCGTCCAGCCCTCGCGCCGGCGGGCCGGGCGGGACGGGGAGGTGCCCGTACCGGCGCCGGGCAAGACCAGCGGCCCGACCGGGCGACGTCGCACCACAGTGCCGCTGGTCGAGATCGCCCGGGCTGCCAAAGAAGCGGAAGCTCGAGAAGGCCTGGACCGGTGGAAGCAGCGGCACCCCGAGGTCTGGAAGCACCTCGGCCCGGCCGACGTCCTGGTCGACTCGATGCGCGGGCGGAGCTCGACCTGGACCCGGATTCGCGTCAACCTGACCAGGGTTCCGGAGGCAGAGCGGCCGCCCCAAGAGCCGCTGGAAGTCGACTTCGATCCCTGGCGGAGCTTTACTGACCGGCCCCGCTAAACTCACCGCCGCCGATGGCGGCCGCGCGGTTCAGTTGCCGGCCAGCCGCTCGACCACCGGCGCGAGCTCGTCGATGCCCCCGGTCATGAATGAACTGATGCCGAGGTTCAACCGGATCGCTTTGAACTTCTCGGTGAGGTCCGCGATCGATCCGACGAAAACGTGCGGCGACTCCAGCAGTTGCTCCTGGGTGAGGTCGACGCCGTAGCGATCCTGCAGTCGCTGGGCGAGCTCTTTTAGCGGTGCTTTGGGATCATCGGTGACGATCACTCGTCCCAGCGCGGGATAGGTGTTGAGCTCGATGTCTTGGAACCGCTGACCCGCGGCTTCCTTGACCCAGGCGACTTTCTCGAGAGTGGCTTCGACCAGGCAGCTCCGGATGTCCGCCTTGCTCGTGCCCGGCATCAGTCTCGGCGCGAAGCCGACGATGTCCGCCTCCCGCCCGGCCAGGCTCAGCAGCCTCCGGCC
>Ga0209059_1000118_pt1 | contig 32405 bp, 17 predicted proteins | sample GraSoiAngelo_151_FD_186165 | JGI IMG/M metagenome (GOLD analysis project Ga0209059, IMG submission 186165) | Grasslands soil microbial communities from the Angelo Coastal Reserve, California, USA - 14_1009_12_20cm (SPAdes) (version 2) | ecosystem: Environmental > Terrestrial > Soil > Grasslands ...
CTCGCCGCGCGCGACCCGGCGCACCTCGCCCAACGCAGCGGCGGCTTCCTCTGCGCTTCGCTCCGCCCGCACGCGCGCCGTCCGCTCGAGCTGGCGCCGCTCCGCGTCCGGGTCGATGCGCTGGAGCTCGATCGGCTCCGCCTCCGGCTCGACGAACCGGTTCACGCCGACGATCACGCGCCTGCCCTCCTCGACCTCCGCGTTGTGGCGGTACGCGGCCTCCTCGATCTCGCGCTGGACGAACCCCTGCTCGACGGCCTCGACGGCGCCGCCCAGCTCGTCCACCCGCTCGATCAGCTCCCACGCCTGCTCCTCGAGCTCCCGCGTGAGCGCCTCGATGAAGTACGCGCCCCCGAACGGGTCGGCCGTGTCGGTCCCGCCCGCCTCCTGGGCGAGGATCTGCTGCGTGCGGAGGGCGACCTTCGCCGAGCGCTCCGTCGGCAGGGCCAGCGCCTCGTCGAACGCGTTCGTGTGGATGGATTGCGCGCCGCCGCAGACAGCGGACAGGGCCTGAACGGCCACGCGCACGACGTTGTTCTCCGGTTGCTGCGCGGTGAGCGTCGAGCCGCCGGTCTGCGCGTGGAAGCGCAGGGCGAGGGCCCGCGGGTTCGTCGCGCCGAAGCGCTCGCGCATGATCCGTGCCCACAGGCGCCGCGCCGCCCGGAACTTCGCCACCTCCTGGAAGAAGTGGTTGTGGGCGTTGAAGAAGAACGACAGTCGCGCCCCGAACTCGTCCGGCGAGAGCCCCGCCTCGACCGCGGCCGCGCAGTACGCGATGCCGTTCGAGAGGGTGAAGGCGAGCTCCTGGACGGCGGTCGAGCCGGCCTCGCGGATGTGGTAGCCGGAGATCGAGATCGTGTTCCAGCGCGGGATCCGCTCGGCGCAGTACGCGAAGAGGTCGGTCGTGATCCGCATGGACGGCCGCGGCGGGAAGATGTAGTTCCCGCGGGCCACGTACTCCTTGAGGATGTCGTTCTGCACCGTCCCGCGGAGGCTCGTCCCCCGCACGCCCTGGCCCTCGGCGACGAGCTCGTAGAGAAGGAGCAGGAGCGCCGCGGGCGCGTTGATCGTCATCGATGTCGAGACCTCGCCCAACGGGATCCCAGCCAGCAGGAGCTCCATGTCGGCGATCGAGTCGATCGGGACGCCGGTCCGACCCACCTCGCCCGCCGAGCGCGAGTCGTCGGAGTCGTAGCCGAGCTGCGTCGGCAGGTCGAAGGCGACGGAGAGCCCGTGCTGGCCGCGTTCCAGCAGGTAGCGGAAGCGCGCGTTCGTCTCCTCCGCCGAGGCGAAGCCCGCGTACTGGCGGATCGTCCACGGCCGGCCGCGGTACATGTCCGGGTACGGCCCGCGCGTGAACGGGTACTCGCCCGGCAGCTCGAGCTCGAGGCCGGGGACGTCATCCTCGGTATAGACCGGCTTGATCTCGATTCCCGAGTCGGTCTGGCGCTCCGTGGTCGCCATGCAGCGGAAGTATGCTCGCGAGGTGCGCGTAGCCGTACTCGCGCTCGTTCCGATCGTGCTCGGGACACCCGCCGCCGCCGCCACCCCCGCCGGAAAGGTCGCATTCCTCGACCGTGGAAGACTCGTCGTCGCCGACCTCGCCACGGGCTCGAGCCGGGTCGTCGCAAGCCACGTCTCCGGGCCGCCGGGGCTGAGCGGCGACGGCAAGCTCGTGTCGGTCGGCGGCCGGATCGTCGGCGGGCCGACGCTCGCGAAGGGGCGACTGGTCTGGGCGCCGACGGGAGAGACGGCGGCCTACCAGACGCGTGCCGGCGCCGTCTTCACGTGGAGCCCGACCGCCGGCCGGAGACTCGTCGTCGGCGCGTCCTGGGGCGCGACCTCGTTCGCGTGGGGACAGACCGGCACGCTCGCGCTCGGCCGCTCGATCTGCCACGTGCCGTGCGGCGTGCCGCTGCACCAGGAGGTGTGGGTCCGGCGCGGCGGGTCGCTGCGCCGCGCCGCCGGTCCGCTGCGAGGCGTCCAGCTGCCGCGGATCGCAGCGGTGGCCGGTGACGGGCGCGCGCTCTGGTGGAGCGACGAGCAGGGCTCGGCCTCGATCGCCGCCGACGGCCTCCCGCTGTACGCGAACCGCACGCGGGTCGCGGACACCCTCGTGTACTCCGACTACGTCAGCGTGTGCGGCAGCCACCTCGCCGTGGCGCAGGGCGGCGACCGCTACGCGATGCACGGCAAGCGCATCGTCTTCGACGGGCGCGACGTCTCGCGCGACCCGTCGCGCTCGTGGGTCTCGCCGTCGTGCAGCCCGGACGGCACGACCCTCGTCGCCGCCGCGAGCGTCAACACGACGCCGCCGCGGATCGGGAACGAGCACCGCTCGATCTGGCAGCTCCTCCCGGCGCGCGGGCGATTGACGAGCCCACCGGCCGGCTTCACCGACGAGTTTCCGCGCCTGCTCCGGGACGGCTCGGTGCTCTTCGTGCGCACGAGGAGCCACTCGACGCGCCTCCAGCTCTATGGCCTGGGCACCGTCGAGCTCCTCCGCGGCGGGAAGCTCACCGCGCTCGGCTCCGCCGGCCGCGCGAGCAACTACTACGGCCACTACGACTGGCCGGACGTCGTCGCGGTGCGATAGTGCGGCAGTGGAGACGTCGGAGCTCACGCCAGAGCTCGATCGGTGCACGATCAGGCTGGCGGGAGAGATCCTCGAGCTTCTGTCGCGGCGGTGGTGGCCGCCGTGGCCGCCTGGGCGTCGCCCGCGCGACCCCGAGCTGCGAAAGAACCTCGGCCGCCTCCACATGGCCATCGCCGAGGCGCGCCGCTTGGCCGCGAAGGGAGCTTTCGACGCGAGCGCCCAGACAGAGCTCCTGAATCGGCTCGGCGAGCTCAAGCCTGCGTCGCTGAGCGCCGATTCGGCCGGCGAGCTCCTCGAGGTGGTCGATCAGCAGCTGATAGCGGCTGGAGACCAGACCCTCCTCTGCAGCCTGTTGGAAGCGGAGTACGAACGCGACGAGGGCGAGGAGACGCGGCTCGTCGTGACGTGGAGCGATCTGTACCGCACCAAGCCGATCGCTGCGTCCTGCGCGTTCCGAGCGGGAGAGACACCCACCGAGCCGCAGCTCCAGGAAGCGCGAAACAAGCTCGCGGCGCTCTATCGCACCCGTGCGATGGCGTATGCGCTTTCACGCGCGCGGACGATGACGAAGGCGAGGAGCCTGCTTCTCGTCCCGGTGGCGCTCCTTCCCGTGGTCGTTGCGGTCATCGCGCTGGCCGACCAGGTCTCGAAGAGGATGAGCTGGCGCGAGGGCGCGCTCGCAGCCGTCGCCGGCGCGCTCGGCGCGAGCCTGAGCAGCGGCTACGCGCTCCGCGACCAGCTTCCCCGGATCAGCCAGCTTCGTGCATATATCTACCTGCTTGCCGCACAGGCGCCGCTCGGAGCGGCGGCCGGTCTCTTCCTCTGGCTCGTGGTCGCGAGCGGTCTCGTCACCGTGGCTCACGACAACTCGCTCGTCCGGGCGGCGGTCGCGTTCGTCGCCGGGTTCTCGGAGCCGTTCGTCTTGAGCACGGTCGCGCGGATCGCGGGGACGGACACGAAGCCGCCGGTAGGGTCGTCCCGTGGAGGTGACGGTGAGGCTGTTCGCCGGCGTACGCGAACAGGCGGGGACGGCGACACAACGGCTCGAGCTTCCCGCTGATGCTCGCGTCGCCGACGTCTGGCCGGCGCTCGGCCTCGGCGACGAGCCGCTCGGCCTCCTCTACGCCGTGAACCGCGAGTACGCGGCACCGGAGCGGGAGCTCGCGGACGGGGACGAGGTCGCCATCATCCCGCCCGTCTCCGGCGGCGCGTTCCGGCTCAGCGACGCGCCGCTCTCGCTGGACGCCGTCGTGGACGAGGTCCGCTCCGCGGAGGCGGGCGCGATCGCCACCTTCACCGGCACGACGCGGGTCCATTCGCGCGGCCGGACGGTCACGCACCTCGAATACGAGGCCTTTCAGGGCATGGCCGAAAACGTCATGGCGCAGATCGCCGACAAGCTGAAGCGCCGCTACGAGCTCTGCGCCGTCGCGATCCACCACCGCGTCGGGCGGGTCGGGATCGGCGAGACGAGCGTCGTCGTCGCGGTCAGCGCCCCCCACCGGCAGGATGCCCTGGCCGCCTGCAAGGACGCGATCGACTCGCTGAAGCAGACGGTTCCGCTGTGGAAGAAGGAGGTCTACGAGGGGGGCGAGGAGTGGGTCGGCCGAGGCTCGTGAGCCGGGTCGCACGCGGCTACGATGGCCGCCGTGCAGCGGCTCGACCATCCCGGCTGGTGCCGGAACCTCGTCGGCGCGGCCCGGGTGGAGCCCGGCGAGCGCGTGCTCGTCCTCGTCGACGAGCCGCTGGTCGAGGAGGGCGCGCAGCTCCTCGCGGCGGTGAAGGACGCGGGCGCCGAGCCGCGGCTCGAGCTCTGGGCGGGGAAGCGGCCGCTCCCGGACGCGCCGGCCGCGGTGAAGGAGGCGGCGCGCGAGTCCAAGCTCCTGCTCTTCCTCGCGCAGGCGCCGCGCGGCGACGAGGCCTCGGCCCGCTTCGAGGCGAGCGAGGTGATCCTCGAGCACGGCGGGCGGGGGATCTTCCTCGGCTTCGTCGACGGCGAGCTCCTGCGCGGCGAGCTCTCGAAGCCCGGCGTCGACCTCTCCGACTCGGCGCGAGGCCTGCTGGCCGAGCTCGAGGGGAGCCGCGAGATACATGTCCGCGGAGGCGCCGGAACCGATCTCGTGCTCCGCATCGAGGGCAGGCCGTGGTTCTCCGATGCCCTGCCGCTCGGCCCCGGCGAGCTCGCGAACTATCCGAGCGGCGAGGTCTTCGTCGCCCCGCTCGCCGACGGCGCGGACGGCGTCCTCGTCGCCGACCTGACGGTGCCCTACACGGGCGAGGGCTTCGTCGACGAGCCGGTGACGCTTCGCTTCGAGGCGGGCCACGTCACCTCGATCGAGGGCGGGCGCGCCGCTCAGGCGCTCCGCGAGCTCGTCGCAGACGCCGGGCGGGGAGCGGACGTGATCGCCGAGCTCGGGATCGGGCTCAACCCGAACGTCGAGCCGAGCGGCCACGTCATGCTCGACGAGAAGGCGAGCGGCACCGCGCACGTCGCCATCGGCCGGAACACGGGCTCCTACGGCGGCGACAACGAGGCCGAGATCCACGTCGACTGCGTCTTCTCTGCGCCTCAAGTGGAAGCCGATGGCCGGCCGATACAGCTACCGTGACCTCCATGGAGCCGCGCTACCGGCTGCCGGAGCAGGACGAGCTCGAGCCGTACCAGCCGCCGGAGCCGTACAGGGAGTACGAGCCGATCCAGCCCGAGCCGGGCTGGCGCGCGACCTTGCGCAAGCTCTGGGCGCCGATCGCCGCCGGGGGCGCGGCGCTCGCGAAGTACGGCGCCGTCCTCTTCAAGGCGAAGTTCCTCTTCTCGATCTTCGTCTCGTTCGGCGTCTACCTCTGGCTCGGCGGCGTGTGGTTCGCGGTCGGGCTCATCGTCCTCCTCTTCGTGCACGAGATGGGGCACGTGATCGAGGCGAAGCACCAGGGGCTCGACGTGACCGCGCCGATGTTCATCCCGCTGCTCGGCGCGATGATCACGCTCAGAGAGAACCCGCGCGACGCCTGGCACGAGGCGCGCCTCGCCCTCGCCGGGCCGATCCTCGGCTCGCTCGGCGCGGCCGCGATCTACCTCGCGGGCGTGGCCGAGGACTCGAACCGGCTCAAGGCGATCGCCTTCCTCGGGTTCTTCCTCAACCTCTTCAACCTGCTGCCGGTCGTCCCCCTCGACGGAGGCCGTGCGGTCGCCGCACTCCACCCTGCGTTGTGGCTGCTCGGGCTGCTCGGACTTGGGGCGCTCGTCGTGCTGCGCCCGAATCCAATCCTGATCCTGATCCTCGTCTTCGCCGCGATGGAGCTCTACCGGCGCTGGCAGATGCGCGGTCACCCGGCGGCACGCGCCTACTACCGCGTCCTCCCATGGCAGCGCGCCGCGGTCGCGGTGGCCTACTTCGGGCTCGCCGCGCTCCTCGTGCTCGGCATGCACGAGACGCACGTGCCGCGCCACTTCTGACGCAGCTCGGGCGCGTGGACGACCGGCGGATCCTCGCGGGCACCGACGGCGACTTGCGCGCCGAGGTGGCGCGGATCGCAGGCGAGTTCCTGGAGGGGTTCGAGGCCGTCGCCCGCATCGACCGGCCGGCGGTGACGCTCTTCGGCTCGGCGCGCGTGGGCGAGCGCTCGCGTCCCTACCGGGAGGCGCGCGCGACCGCGCGGCGGTTCGCGGAGGCGGGCTGGGCGGTGATCACGGGCGGCGGGCCCGGCGTGATGGAGGCGGCGAACCGCGGCGCGCAGGAGGGCGGCGGCCTCTCGGTCGGCTTCAACATCCGGCTTCCGCACGAGCAGGCGTCGAATCCATACCTCGACGTCGCGCACACCTTCGACCACTTCTACGCGCGGAAGGTCTGCTTCGTGAAGCCCGCCGAGGGCTTCGTCATCTTCCCGGGCGGCTTCGGCACGCTGGACGAGCTCTACGAGGCGCTCACGCTCATCCAGACCGGAAAGGTCATGCACTTCCCGGTCGTCCTCTTCGATCGGGACTACTGGCGGGAGATGCTCGCCTGGATCCGCGCCGAGTTGCTCGCCGACGGGATGATCTCGCCGGACGACGTCGACCTGCTGTACGCGACCGACGACGTCGACGAGGCGGTGCAGCTCGTCCTCGACTGCTACGAGCGGCGGTGCGCGGACGACCCCGCGGCGGCGCGAAAAGCCGACGCGCAGTAGCCGCGTACACTCTTTCGCATGAGGCTTCGCGACCTTCCGTCGGTCGACGAGCTGGCGCGAACGGTGGACGATCCGCTCGCGGTCGACGCGGCGCGGGCCGTGCTCGCGCGCGCGCGTGAGGCGATTGGCGCCGGCGGCGACCCCGGGGATCTCGAGGCGCTCCTGCGTGCCGAGCTGCGGGCCGCGCGGGCTCCGCGCCTGCGGCGTGTCCTGAACGCGACCGGCATTCTGGTGCACACGAACCTCGGCCGCGCGCCGCTCGCCGAGCACGCGCTGGAGCGGGTGGTGGAGGCGGCGCGAGGCTACTCGAACCTCGAGTACGACCTGGCGGACGGCCGCCGCGGGTCGCGCCAGGATCACGTCGCAGCCGCGCTGCGGCGGCTGACCGGGGCGGAGGCGGCGCTCGTCGTGAACAACAACGCGGCGGCCGTGCTGCTGGCGCTCGCCGCCCTCGCCGAGGGGCGCGAGGTGATCGTGTCGCGCGGCGAGCTGATCGAGATCGGCGACGGCTTCCGGATCCCCGACGTGCTCACGCGCTCGGGAGCCCGGCTGCGGGAGGTGGGGACGACGAACCGGACGCGCGCCGCCGACTACGAGCGCGCCGCCGGCCCCGAGACGGGCGCGCTCCTGCGGGTGCACCAGTCGAACTTCCGCGTGGTCGGGTTCACGGAGCAGCCGACGGTGGCGGAGCTGGCGGAGGTGGCGCGCCGGCACGGCGTGCCGCTCGTGGACGACCTCGGCTCGGGCGTCCTCGTGGCGCTCGAGGGCGAGCCCTCGGCGCGGGACAGCCTCGCCGCCGGCGCCGAGCTCGTCTGCTTCTCCGGCGACAAGCTGCTCGGAGGGCCGCAGGCGGGGATCGTGGTCGGGCGCGCGGAGCTCGTCGAGCGGCTGCGACGGCATCCGCTCCAGCGCGCGGTGCGCGCCGACAAGCTCACGCTCGCCGCGCTCGAGGGGACGCTCGCTCTGTACCTGGATCCGGCGCGCGCGGGGCGCGAGGTGCCGGTGCTGCGAATGCTCGGCGAGCCGGCGGGGTCGGTGCGCGCGCGGGCGGCCGGGCTCGCTGCCGCCGTCGGCGGCGAGGTCGAGGAGACCGTCGCGCGCGTCGGCGGCGGGGCGCTGCCGCTCGCGGAGATCCAGAGCTTCGCGTGCGCGGTGGAGGAGGAGCTCGCCGGGCCGCTGCGGGAGGGCGAGCCGCCGGTGGTCGGGATCGTCCGCGACGGGCGGCTGCTCCTCGACTGCCGGACGCTCGGCGACGACGAGGTCGAGGAGGTGGCAGCCGCGGTGGCGTCGGCGCGCGATACGACGGGCGCGGAGCCCGGCGGGCCCGCCGGGGCCGCTGATAAGGCACCCCTAACCTCCTCCCCACTGCGATCGTAACGAGGAGAAGCGCACGCGTGGGTGACGCAGGCGTGTCGAATCACGACGCAGGTGTGCCGAATCTCGTCCTCGGCACCGCGGGCCACATCGACCACGGCAAGACCTGGCTCGTCCGGGCGCTGACGGGAAGGGACACCGATCGCCTGCCGGAGGAGCAAGCGCGCGGAATCTCGATCGAGCTCGGCTACGCGCCCCTCGACCTGCCGGACGGCCGCCGCCTCTCGGTCGTCGACGTCCCCGGTCACGAGCGCTTCGTCCGCACCATGGTCGCGGGCGCGACGGGGATCGACCTCTTCCTGCTCGTCGTCGACGCGGCCGAGGGGGCCCGCCCGCAGACTCACGAGCACCTCGCGATCCTGCGCCTGCTCGGGATCGAGGACGGCGTCGTCGCGGTGACGAAGTCGGACGCGGTCGACGCCGAGACGCTCGAGCTCGCCCTCGACGAGGCGCGCGAGCTCGTGCCGACCGCGGAGGCCGTCGCCGTCAGCGCCCGCACCGGCGCCGGGCTCGACGAGCTGCGCGCGGCGCTCGCGGCCGTCGCTGCGCGCGTCGAGCGGCGAGAGACGAACGCCGCGACCCGGCTCTTCGTCGACCGCGTCTTCAGCCTGCGCGGCATCGGCACCGTCGTCACCGGGACGCTGTGGTCGGGCTCACTCGGCGAGGGCGACGAGCTGCGCGCCGAGCCGGCCGGCCTCGACGTCCGCATGCGGAGCGTCCAGGTCCACGACGAGCCGGTCGAGCGGGCAGGCGCGGGACGGCGCGTCGCCGCGAGCCTGCCTGGCATAGAGCGCTCGCGGCTGCGGCGCGGCGACGCCCTCGTCGAGCCGGGCGCCTACCCGGTCTCCTACCGCCTCGACGTCTCCCTCGACGAGCTCGAGCCGATCCCCGACGGCGCTCGCGTACACGTGCACCACGGGACGAGCGAGTGCGTGGCCCGCGTCGTCCGTGCCGGCGGGGCCTACGCCCAGCTCCGCCTCTCCGCGCCGGCCGTCGCCGCCCGCGGCGACCGCGTGATCCTTCGCGACCGGACGACGCTCGGCGGCGGACGTGTCCTCGACCCCGCCCCGCCGCGCTCGCTCGAGCTCGACCGCTTCCGGCTCCTCGACGCGGGCGACCCCGCCTCGATCGTCCGGGCGATCGTGCGGGCGCCGGTCCGGCGAGCCGACCTCGCGGCGCGCGCGCTCCTCTCCGCGGACGAGCTCGGCGAGGGCCTCCGCGCGGCCGAGCGGGCCGGCGAGTGGTTCTTCGCCGCCGCCTGGCTCGAGGAGCTGCGGACAGCCGTCGGCGCGCGGCTCGAGGAGCGGGCCCGCCGCTCGCCGATCGACCCAGGCCTCCCCGTCGGCGAGCTCGTGCCGGCCGAGCCGTGGCGCGCGGCGATCCTCCCGCTCCTCGGCGTCGACCAGCGCGGCGGGAAGGCGTACCTGCCCGGCGCCTCCGCGTCGCTCGCGGGTCGCGAGGAGGCCGCCGCGCGGCTCGACGAGGAGCTCGCAGCGGCCGGCCTGTCCCCCGTCGCAGTCGACGATCCGGAGCTCGCGGCCTACCTCGAGGCCGAAGGTCGGCTCGTGCGCGTCGGCGACGGGCTCGCGGTCGGCGCCGACGCCTACGAGCGCGCGCGAGCCGCCCTCTTCGAGGAGTGCGAGCGCGCCGGCCGCATCACGCTGGCGCGCTTCCGCGACCTGCTCGGGATCTCGCGGCGGCCCGCGCAGCTCCTCCTCGAGCGCTTCGACGCCGACGGCCTCACGCGCCGAGTCGGCGACGAGCGCGTCCTGCGCCCTCTGCGGTTCGCTGACCCTAGGAGATGACGAGGCGGAACACGTCGGGCCGGTGATAGTGCCCGGCCGGGTCGAAGCGCTGCCGCTCCTCGTACAGGCGCTGCGGGTCGAGCTCGGCATAGAGGATCCCCTCCTCGTCCCAAAGGGGCCCGGCCAGGTAGGACCCGTCCGGGGCGAGGATCGCGGAGCCGCCGCGGCCGAGCAGCTCGGGGCCCTCCGCGAGCGGCACGTCGTCCGGGTAGCTCGAGGCGCGCTGGAAGACGCAGCAGCTGAGCACGAACGCGCGTGACTCACGCGCGATATGCCGGATCGACTCGTGCCAGCTCTCCGAGTCGTCCGCCGTCGGAGCGAGGTAGACCTCGACCCCGGACTGGTAGAGCGCGAAACGCGCGAGCGGCATCAGGTTCTCCCAGCAGATGAGCCCGCCGACCCGGCCGAGGTCGGTCTGGACCGCCTCGAGCCCCTGGCCGTCGCCGAGACCCCAGACGAGCCGCTCGTGGTTCGTCGGCATGAGCTTCCGGTGGTGGACGACGAGCCCCGAGTCCGGGCCGAAGACGAGCAGCGAGTTGTAGAGCGTGCCGCCGGCGAGCTCGTTGGCGCCGACGGCGAGCCAGATGCCCTCCTCGCGCGCGATGCCTGCGAGCCGCTCGGTGGCCGCGCTCGGCACCTCGATCGACTCGCGCGCGAGCCGCCCGAACACCGGCTTCACGTCGGCGCCGCCGGCGAGGAAGCGAACCCACCGGTTGGTGGGGTAGACCGGGACGAACGCCTCCGGGAAGAGCGCCAGCCTCGCGCCGGCGCCCCCGGCCTCGTGCGCGAGAGCGGCGATCTTCTCGATCGTCGCTTCGCGCTGGAGGACGACGGGCTCGGCCTGGACGCAGGCGACCTTGACCGGCTCGTTCACGGCGCGCCGAACCCGCCCCCGCCGGGCGTCTCGATCGTGATCACGTCTCCCACCGACACGTCCACTGTGACTTTCGCGGGAAGCGGGCTTCCATTCAAGAGGTTGCGACCCGGCGAGCCTGGCAAGCCGCCGCGCGCTCCCGCGGGTGCATGGGCGCGACGTTCCGCGATGATCGAGACCCGGCACGGCTCGAGCGCCTCGAGCTCGCGGACGACGCCGTCGCCGCCCCGGTGACGACCCGCGCCGCCCGAGCCGAGGCGAAGCGCGTGCCTTCGCACCCGGAGCGGGTAGGCGAGCTCGAGCGCCTCCGTCGGCGTCGAGAGCGTGTTCGACATCGTCACGTGCACGCCCGAGGGCCCGTCGGCGCGCGGGCACGCGCCCTGGCCGCCGCCGATCGTCTCGTAGTACGTGAAGCGCTCGTTCCCGAGCGTCAGGTTGTTCATCGTGCCCTGCCCCTGCGCGGGCGCCTCGAGCGCCTCGCCGAACGCGCGCAGGAGGACGTCGACGATGCGGCACGAGGTCTCGACGTTCCCGGCCGCGACCGCCGCCGGCGGCCGCGCGTTGACGAGCGAGCCCGCGGGCGCGCGCACGGTCACGGGCGCGAAGGCCCCGCCCGAAGCGGGCACGTCCGGGTCGACGAGGCAGCGGACGACGAAGTAGCAGGCAGAGCGGGTGACGGAGAGGGGGCAGTTGAGGTTCCCGGGGTGCTGGGCGGCTGAGCCCGCGAAGTCGATCTCGACCTCGTCGCCGACGACCGTCGCCGCGGCATGCAGCTCGAGCTCGCCGTCTGGGGCCTCGAGGAGGTCACTCGCCTCGAAGCGCCCGTCCGGCAGAGCCGCGATCCCGGCCCGGACGCGTCGCTCGGAGTACGTGTACAGCTCGTCCATCGCGGCGGCGACGCGCTCGCGGCCGTGTCGGCGGGCTAGCTCCGTGATGCGCCGCGCCGCGAGACGGTGCGCCGCGAGCTGCGCGCGAAGGTCACCGCGCCGCTCGTCGGGGTTGCGCATTTGCGCGAGCAGGCGCTCGAGAAGCTCGTCGTCGAGCCGCGTAGGCGGTATGACCACGCCCTCCTCGGCCAGCTCGTGCGAGTCGGCGGGCATCGAGCCCGGCTCGCGGCCGCCGACGTCCGCGTGGTGCGCGCGTGTGACCGCGAACCCGAGCTCCGTTCGCGTCACGAGGGTCACGTCCGGAAGGTGCGTGCCTCCTGTGTATGGGTCGTTGAGAACGAACACGTCCTCGGGGGACGGCTCGTGCCGCATCACGGCCACGACGGCGTCCGGCATCGCGCCCAGGTGGACGGGGATGTGCTCAGCCTGGGCGATCATCCGGCCGCGCGCGTCGAAGAGCGCCGTCGAGCAGTCGCGCCGCTCCTTGATGTTGGCCGAGAAGGCCGAGCGGACGAGCGCAGCGCCCATCTCCTCGGCGATCGAGCGGAGGGCCGCGCCGAGAAGTTGGAGCTCAATGTTCACGATCGCGTGAGGACCAGCGTGCTAGACCCATCCCTAACCCCCTCCCACCCGGGGTCGACCCAGCAGGTGGCGCCCGGCAGCTCGACCAGGGCAGGTCCCTCGACGCGCAGCGGGTCGCCGGCGGGCAGCTCGAACGCCGGGCCTGGGCGGATCTCCGCGGTTCGCACCGCGACGAGCTCGATCGGCCGCCCCCGGTCGGCGTAGCCGTACCGCTCCTCGTGTGCGAGGTGGAACGCTTCGGCCGGATCGCCGCCGCTCAGCGGGACGGTCAGCTCGAACGACTGGCCCGCGTAGCGCAGGTCGGCCTCGCCCTCGCGCGGCAGCTCGCCGGCCTCCTCGAGCGGGCACAGGTACGAGCGCACCGCGTCACGCCGCTCGTCGCTCGCGACGAGGCCAAGTGCCGACAGCACCCCTGCGGCCTCCGGCACGAGCACGGTCCGCATGCCAAGCTCCTCCGCGAGCGCGCATGCGTGCAGCGGCCCCGCGCCGCCGAACGCGACGAGCGCGAGCCTCCGCGGGTCATGTCCTCGCTCGACGGTGACGACGCGGAGGGCGCGCAGCATCTCGGCGTTCACGACGTCGACGACGTCCTTCGGGTCGAGCCGCCCGAGCGCGCGCTCCGCCGCGTCGCGGTCGAGCTCGAGCCCGCCCGCGAGCCGCTCCGGCAGCCGGCCCAGGAGGAGGTTCGCGTCGGTCACCGTGGGCTCGTGGCCGCCCCGGCCGTAGCACGCCGGCCCGGGATCGGCGCCCGCGCTCCGGGGCCCGACGCGCAGCGCTCCGCCCGAGTCGATCCACGCGATCGAGCCGCCGCCCGCGCCCACCGTGTGCAGGTCGACCGTCGGCAGGCGGATCGGGAGCCCGCCCACCGCCTTCTCCGCCGCACGGCCCGCTCCGCCTCCAATCACGAGGCAGACGTCGGTCGACGTCCCGCCCATGTCGAAGGAGACCGCGTCCTCGAGCCCGGCGAGCGCGCAGATCCGCGCCGCGCCGACGACGCCCGCAGCGGGCCCGGAGACGAGCGCGATCGCCGGGTGCGCGGCCACCTCCTCGAGGCTCGCGACACCGCCCGAGGAGCGCATGACGAGCGGCTCCGGGAGGCCCTCGTCCTTGCACCGCCGCCCGAGCGAGCGGACGTAGCCGGCGACGACCGGCCCCAGGTACGCATCGGCCGCGGTCGTCGACGCACGCTCGAACTCGCGGAACTCGGGCGCGACCTCGTGCGACGCGGCGACGTGCGCCGCAGGCAGCCGCCGTCGCACCTCCTCCGCCACCGCCCGCTCGTGCGAGGGATCGCGAAACGAGAAGAGCAGGCACACCGCGACTGCCTCCGCGTCGAGCTCCGGCAAGGACGCGAGGTCGAGCTCCTCGAGCACGCCGTCGGGGCCGATGCGCTCGCGCACGCCGACGCAGCGCTCGAGCGGCACGAGCGGCTCCGGGTGCGGCTCGCAGAGCCGGTAGAGATGCGCACGGGCCTGGCGGCGAAGATGGAGGAGGTGCTCGAACCCCGCCGTCGTGACGAGCGCGGTCTTCGCCCCGCCTCGCTCGAGGAGCGCGTTCGTCGCGATCGTCGTCCCGTGCGTGAACCGCTCGACGGAGGCGGCTCCCACCGCGCGCGCCGCGGCGAGCACCGACTCGGCTTGGTCGGCCGCGGTCGGCACCTTGGCCGTCACGAGCCGGTCGCCGTCCAGGAGCACGGCGTCGGTGAACGTCCCGCCGACGTCGACTCCCAGGATCGCCACGAGGCGAGCTTAGGGAAGAGCGGAGGCGGCCAGAGCGTTCAGCGTCACGTGAGCGATCGCGCGGAGCTCCGCCTCGTCGGCCCCGGCGGCGAGCCAGTCGACCTCGCGCGCACGCTGGCCTCGCACGGCTTCGCCGACCTCCCGCCGCTCCGCCTCGACGAGGCGGCCAACACGCTGGAGCTCACCTTCCCCCTCAGCCGCGGCGCGTGGACCGTGCGTGTCTCCCTCGGTCGCCGCGGATACGCCGCGATCGAGCCCCTCGGAAAGCCGCTCGGCCGCGACCGCGATCGCGTCCTCGCCGTCGTCGCCCACGTCCTGCGGCTCGACGAGGACCTCTCGCCGTTCTACGAGCTCGCCGCGGCCGATCCCGCCCTCGACTGGGTGACGAGCGGCGCCGGTCGCATGCTGCGCAGCCCGACGGTCTTCGAGGACGTCGTCAAGACGATCTGCACCACGAACTGCGCCTGGTCGGGAACCCTGCGCATGGTCGGCGCGCTCGTGGAGTACCTCGGGCCGGAGGATCGCGCAGCCGGCCGGCACGCCTTTCCAACCCCCGAGGCCATGGCCGAAGCGGACGAGTCCTTCTATCGCGACGTCGCGCGCGCCGGCTACCGGGGCGCCTACCTGCGCACGCTGGCCGCCTCGGTGGCCGACGGCTCGCTCGACCTCGAGCAGCTCGCCGCGAGCAACTCCCCGGACCTGCCGGACGACGAGGTCGTCGAGCGGCTGCTCGCGCTCCCGGGGGTCGGTCCGTACGCGGCGGCGCACATCATGATGCTGCTCGGCCGCTACTCGCGCCTCATCTTCGACTCGTGGACGCGGCCGACGTACGCGGAGGTGACCGGCGCCCGCAAGCGGGTCGCGGATCGGACGATCGAGCGGCGCTTCCGCCGCTACGGCCGGTACGCGGGCCTGGCCTTCTGGCTCGTCCTGACGCGCAGCTGGGTGGGCGAGGAAGGCCTAGCCGCGCGAGCCTCCGCACCGGGCTAACCTGCCCGCGGAGCGGCACGGGCCCGGTGGCCCAGCCGGTCTTCAAAACCGGTGAGGTCTGGCAGCCCCAGGCTGGGTAGGTTCGACTCCTGCGCCGCTCCGCTTCAAAGAATCCCTGTAGATCAGCAGGTTCGCGGGTATCACCATGTCTGTTTTGCGTCGTGGTTTGTAACGGACATTTTGCAGAACTTTGCCTTTGCAGGCGTTTCGGACCATCGCGCAGACGATCGCGCATCTCGGACAGTTGGCCAGGTGTGGAGCTTTTATGGCCCGCGTCCAGTGCCGCAGGTCGTTCGTGAGGGCGGGCTATGACGGCCGGTATTTGCGGGACTCGGGTGGGGCGTCCGCCAGGCGTTTCAGCTGAGGCGCGAGATCCTTCTCTGGAATCACGACTTCCACCAGCGCGGGCACGTCTTCGAGGCCCTTCACCTCGGCCAGGACGGCCCGCAGCTCCGCCACCGTCGTCGCGTGGTAGCCCTTGGCTCCGAAGGCTTGTGCCAGCGCGGCGTAGTCCCACGGCGGGAGCTCGTCGAAGGGCGCAAACTGCCCGTTCGGCGTGAACGCCTCGATGTCGACGAACGCCTGCTCGATCGCGTAGGCGTCGTTGCTCAGCACGAAGACGACCGCGTCGCACTTCTGCGCGGCCAGGCTGGAGAGCTCTTGGCAGACCATGCGGAAGCCGCCGTCGCCGGCGACGACGAAGGGACGCTTCCCGCTGCCGAGCGCCACGCCGAGGGCGCAGCCCGTCTCGTGGCCGAGCGAGCCCCACGCTGCCTGCGCCACGAAGCCGTCGCGCGGGAGGCCGAAGAGGTTGCCGAAGACGTAGAGCGAGGTGCTCTCTCCCAGCACCAAGACGCTGTCGTCGAGCAGCTTCTCGTCCTTCAGGAACGCGCCGAGCTCGGCGTAGAAGACGTTGTAGGTCAATCCGTCGTCTGGCTTCGCCTCGACCGCCGCTTCCGTCTCGATCTCCGGCAGCACGTACTCGCGCGGAGAGCGCTCGTCCTCCCGGAACCGCGCCAGCAGGCCCTCCATGAAGTCCTTGAGCGTGACCCGGTCGTAGTGCTGGTAGCCGACGCGCGCTTCCTCGTCGTTCACCTCGATCATCTGGCCGAAGCTCGAGTGCATGATGTTCAGGTAGTCGTCGGTGATGATCGTGCCGAGGGCGACGATGCAGTCCGACACGTCGTCCATCACGGTCCACGTCAGGGGCGGCGAGGCCGGGCCGGCGTACGTGCCGATGAAGTGCTCCTGGCTCTCGTCGAGCACCGTCTTGCCGAGGCTCGTCGTCGTGAAGTACAGGCCGCTTGCGTCGACGATCTCCTGCAAGGTGTTCTGGAGGCCGAAGCGCTGGATCTCCACCCCCGCCCACAGCACCGGCAGCCTCGCGGCCTCGATTCGCGCCCAGGCCGCTTCCAGGGCGGCGACCAGCGACTGCGGGTCGCTCCGCCTCCCCACCGGCGCGAGCGTCCCCTGCGGGTCGGCGCACGGCAGGCTCCACACGTTGTTCAACACCTCGACGTAGACGGGCCGGCGACGCGTGAGCATCGCCGTGATCGCCCGGTCGATCTGCGCCGGGGCCGCTTCGGCGGTGTGGACGATCTCCGAGGCGACCGTGACGTTCGCGAACACCTTCTCGTCCGTCCGCAGGTCACCGGTGCTGTGATGGAACAGGATCTCGTCGCTCCGCTCGAGCTGCCGGTCCCGGCTCTTGGGGCTCGCCGAGATCACGGCCACCGGCACCCGCTCCACGAAGGAGCCGGCCGCGCAGTTCAGCAGGCTGAAGGTTCCCACGCCGTACTGCACGCAGGCGGCCCCGACGCCCCGGAAGCGCGCGTAGCCGTCGGCGGCGTAGCCCGAGCCGAGCTCGCTCATGTTCGCGACGCGCTCGATGCCCGGAGTGGCGTCGAGCGCCTGGAGGAAAGGCGAAGCGTAGTCGCCCGGCACGGCGAACAGGTGCTCCAGCCCCGCCTGCTGGAGCCGCGCGATCAGGTACTGCGCAACGGTCGTCGCCACGGCTAGCTCTCCTCGATCGGCTCGAGGCAGTTCGGCGTGACGGAGTCCAGGGTCGTGGCCGCGTCCGTGACCTCGATGCAGCCGTCGAGGTCGCCGCAACCGGGGCAGGGGTTGGGCAGCAGCGCGTAGTCCTTCTCCAACCAGGACGGGCGCGTCAGGCCGAAGAAGTCCTCGACCACGGACTCCGCCGTGTCGAGGGCGCCTTCGACCCAGCCCTGGCCGTAGGAATAGGCCTCGCCGACGATGTAGACGTGCTCGCTCTCGACCGGCTTTCGCATCCGGCACATCACCTCGTCCAGCCGATAGTTGGCCTTCCATTCGTGCCAGCCGCCGCCGTAGGGATCCTCGTTCCAGGTGTGGTACACGGCCGAGTAGGGCGGATCTATCGACGGCAGCGCGTGCACCTCGGCCACCTGGCCGTTCGCGACCTTCACCATCTCCTCGGTCGCCGGAAACTCCGTCATCGGCACCACATCGGTCACCTCGGGCTCGAGGCACGAGGGCCGGTAGCCCCGGAACGGCTCGCCGAGCTCGAGCCCCTTCCAGAAGGGCACCGTGCCCATGTCGTTGTAGCTCGCCATGAGCAGCGAGTTCATGAACGGCCGTCCGTCCTCTTGCTCGGCCTCGGTGCCGAAGTAGAAGATCTGTCGCACCGGCAGGTCGGTGACGGAGCGGCCCGCCACCAGCCCCAGAGCGCGCCACCACGGCCGTTCGTAGGCCAAGAACAGCTTGAACGCGCTCTGGATGAGCACCGACGGGATGTTGGCCTTGAGCCAGGGATCGTCGAAGAAGGGGCTCTCGACCAGCTCGAGCGAGCGCCGAGGCATGGCGAGGATCAGCTTCTTGGCGCGCACGGTGACGGCCGGGCCGCTCTGCGGCAGCGTCTTGCCCTCGGTCGTCACGGTCGGCTCGAAGATCAGCGTGTAGCGGTAGTCGCCGGGGCCGATCTGGATCTCGGCCAAGCGGTGGTTCATCTGCACGCGCTCGTTCGCCGGGATTCCGCCCGGCATCTCGTGCTCGAAGCGCCGCGCCAGGGTGATCGGGAGCTGGTCGTAGCCGTCGCGCAGCGTGAGGAACACCGTCTCGTCGCTGTACTCCGTTGCCGGGAGCTGGGTGACCGCGTTGGCGTTGGCGACGTTGGCCTCGTAGCCGCCCGCGTCCTTCATGAACTGGTAGCCCTCGTTGCTGAGCACGCGATACATCAGATCCCAGAAGCCGTACCTCCACAGCGGCTTGCCGAAGACCCGGATCTTCATCAGGTCGCACAGGCCGAGGTTGGCCATGCCGGGGTAGATGTTGTTCATCACCTGGACCTGCAGGTTGGTCGGTCCCAGCCCACGTTCGGACCACGCCATGGCGTACGGCACCTTGGCCGAGTCGTCGAGCTCGTGCAGCCGCAGGTGCCGGCCGCGCAGGTAGAAGAGGTTGCAGTTGGCGCCGGGGCCCTTCGGCGGCGGGGCGCCGCCCATGGGGAAGTTCCTGGTGGGAAGCCCGAGGTGGTCGACCAGGTTCGCCACCATGATGTGCTGGCTCGGGATGTAGCGCATCCCGCCCACTTCGGCCTTCACATGCGGCAGCCCCGGCAGCGAGACCGTATAGAGCCGCCCCCCGATACGGTCGCTGTACTCGAAGAGGGCAATCCTCGCTTCCGTGTCCCCCTCCTGCAGTCGCCAAGCGCAATAGGCGCCGGAGACGCCTCCACCGACTACGGCAACGTCCAGATCCATCATCGCCTCCCCGAGTAAGCAGTGAAACGACACTCGCAGCGGACCACGGCTTCTACTAGCGCGCGACCGGCATCGCAAGAGAGAGCCGGTCGTCGCTCGACAGCCTTCGTCACGCCCCGGCACGGCGGCACGGTCGCCTCGCTCGCGCGCCGGGCGCGCCGAGGGTCAATGCGAAGCACTCGTTCTCCGGCGCGGAGTCGTCGGCATCAACGCGTCCGGCGACGCCTTTGCGCCGCTCCGCTGCGAACAACGAGGAGCCTGACTGTCGCAGACGATCGCGCGTCCAGTCGCCGCCCCTCAGTGGACTGGCGCCGGCTCGGATAGGACGATCAGCTGGGTCGGCGCACCGAGGGTCGGGTCGGCGACGCCGACGCCAGCGACGACGACGCGCCGGTAGACGTGCCGGCGTGCGACGCCGTCCGCCCAGCGCTCGAGCTCCGCCCTCGTCCATTCGAAGCGGTGGCCCTCGTGACGGAGGCCGTTCCGGGAGGTGAGCCGCCACTTCGCGTTGTACTCGACGTTCGGCGTCGTCACGATCGCCGTCGCCGGCCGGACGAAGTCGAAGAGCACGCTCTCGAGCGCGGCGCGCGGCGCCGGCTCGAGGTGCTCGATCACCTCCATCGCGACGGCCGCATCGTGACCGAGGAACGCGGGGTTCCGGTAGGTGACGAGGTCCCGGACGAGGGTGATCTTCACGTGCTGCCACGGCTCGAGCACCTTCCGGAGGCGGCGCGAGGCGGCCGTCAGCGCCTGCTCGGAGCGATCGACTCCGGTGATGCGTTCGAAATCGCGATCGAGTGCGAGCCGCTCCAGCAATCGGCCGAAGCCGCATCCGAGGTCGACCACGCTTCGCGCGCCGCTGCGTCGGAGCTCGTCCACCACGGCCTCGACGCGCGCCTGCGCGAGGCTGCGGATCCGGGCCTCGGGAGGCGCTGCCGCTTCTGTCGCATCGGTACGCGTCTCCGCTCCGGCAACCGCATCGTCCAGGCGCGGCACGAGCACCCGCTCGCTCAGGATCGCCCACCGCAGCGCGGCGGGCGCCGTCTCGAGCGGCACGACGTCCACCCGCCCGCCGACCTCGCTTCGCACCGCTTCGACCGCCCCGCCGAGGAGCTCCGCGGGGAGTCCCTCGACCGCGAGGTCGACGTCGCTCTCCCGATCGTGCGTCCGTTCGTGCGCGAGCGAGCCGAAGATCCACACGTGGCTCGCGCCGGTGCGATAGAGGATCGCGGCGCCCCGACGGACGCGTCGCAGCCGCTCGGTCGGCGACTCCGTCATGTCGTTTGCCGAAGCCACGGGAGCCGTGCGTAGACGTTTAGCAACGGCTCGAGCGCGGGTGCGAGGCGGACGCTGACGACGCCCAGGTCCGGCCCGTCGGGCCCGGCGCCGATCGCCTCGCTCCATCGGTCGAAGGCGCGAAGGGACTCGGGCCGGCGCACGAGCAGCTGCCGGACTCGACCTGCGAGCTCGCGCGATCCTCCAGGCAGAGCGTCGCGGAGCAGCTCCAGCTTCAGCTCGACGCCCCCGCTGGACTCACGCAGGCCGACGATCGCGGATCGCGCCGGGACGACGAACGCGCCGCCCGTGAGCTCGAGCGTCGAGGCGACGAGCGCGGGGAACCGGTCGGCAGCGCCGATGACGGCGGCGGGCCGCTCGAGCCCCAGCAACCGCAGCTCCTGCTCGCACCTCAGGTAGAGCCGCTCACGGATGCCCGTCCGCGTCGTCGAGATCGCGAGCAGATGCGGCGAGAGGCCGGGCACGTCGGCACCGATCGCGCGTGCGACGCGTTCGACCCGCGGACTCGGGCTCCGCGGCAGTCGTGGTCCCAGCTCGTAGTAGACCGTGACCTCGGCGAGTCCGGACGGCCCGAAGGCGGCTCCCACGAAAGCGCCGAATCGTGCCGCAGCGGACGGCGCCGGAACCGGCGCGGCCTCGAACGCGCGTCCCGCCTTTCCTCCGAGGTGCCGCGCGACGAGCCGCCGCGCCGCCTCGGCCGCCCGCCGCCGGCGCTCGGCAGGAGCCACGCCGGGCCCGAACGGCTCCAGATCTATCCGGAGCGCACCCGGCGTGAGCTCGCTGAACGAGCACTCGAGCGGGAGCGACCCCGGCTGCAGCTCGTTCCGGCTGTAGGCGAGCTCCGTCGCGGGCGCCGAGAACGTGGCCGCCAGCAGGTCGCCGAGCAGCTCCGTGGGGTCGGCGACTGCGAGCGCCTCCGCGGCGTGAGAGAGTCGCCGCGCGACGACCTCCGCCGCCGGCTCCGCTCCCGCGGGCGCCGGGCTAGAACGTGTAATGGCAGAGGAGGCCAACGTCTCGGACGAGGTCGGTCTTCAGTCGCTTGACGGTCGCGCCGTCGACGTCGATCTCGTCGCGGAGCGCGTCGGGCGACGCCTGGAGCTCGACGACCCAGGGGTCCGTCGCCGACAGCGGGACCGCGGCGCCGAAGGAGGCCTCCATCGCCGGCAAGCCCCCGACCGCCGTCTCGACCGCCTTGAGCGAAACGATCTTCTGCTGCGTGTCGCCGGGCGTGTGGATGACGAAGGTGAGCGGGTCGGTGTCGTCGTAGTCGGTACCGGGCTTCAGCACCACGAAGAGGACGATCGAGTCGATCTTCGGCGTCTTCGGGTCCTTGGGGTCCTGGAGGAACCCCGCGAACCGCTCCTTCGGGAGCAGCAGCTCCAACTGTTGCGACCCGGCCTCTGACGGCGGCTTGAAGAGGAAGCGCTGCCAGGCGTCCGGGAACTCGCGGCCGCTGATCCCGCGGAAGAGCCCCGTCTTGCCCTGCTCGACCTCCATCGCCTTGAGCGTCTGGGTCAGGCTGTCGACGGCGGCTTTCTTGAGCGGCTCGCCTCCGTCGCGTGCGTGGTAGCGGACGTGCAGCACGAGGTCGCTGATCGTGCGGTAGTCGAACTGCCGGAACGTGCCTGGGAGCTCCACCCGCCACGAGCTGATCGCCCCGGTGTACTCGAAGGGGAGGTAGCGCGCGTCGTGGAGGTCGAGCTCGAAGAGGCCCGTGTCCTCGCGAGCCGTGCTCGTCACGATCGACTGGATGCCGCCGCTGTCGGTCTTGAAGCGCTTGTCCTGCGGTTTGGTCTCCGCGTAGCCCGGCGTCGGCCGCGGGTCGACGCGGACGCGGTTGGAGAGCAGCGTGAGCTTGCAGCCGACGCTCGTGTACGGCCCGGTGGTGCACGGGAGCGAGACGCCGACGGACTTGATCCGCCGCATGTAGTGGCCGGGGTGGTCGAGGTCGAAGATCGCCTCCGGCAGCTCGACGAAGCAGCTCCCCGTCTCGCGGAGGGAGATCAGCGCCTCCGGGTTCAGCGACGCGAGCGAGACGTGCTTCGTCAGCTCGTATTCGCGCACGTTCTGCTCGAGGTACGCGACCTCCATCCGGTTCACGTCCTGATGGAGGCGCTCCCCCGCGAGGAGCCCCTTCTTGAGGCTGTCCCAGTAGCCGAACTGGACGAAGCTCGAATCCGCGAGCCCGAGCTCGGCCCGGAACGCTCGCTCCGCCCGCTTGGCCAGGTCGTACGCCAGCTGGTAGGACTGGAAGTAGACGGCGGAGATCTGCGTCACCCGCCAGTCGTAGAGCTCCTGGTTCGTGAACTTCGTGTGCAGGAGCTCGTCGATCTCTTCGGCCTCGTCGATCTGCTTTCGGTGGTCCGCGAGGTGGAGAGCAGCGATCTGCTCGCGGATCTGCGCGGCCACGATTTGCTGGTCGATCGACATGATCTCCCGTGCGGCGAGATTCGCCTGCAGCGCCCAGTCGTGCTCGCGCAGCACGAACTGGCCTAGCCGCCCCGCGCGGGAGGCGTCGTAGGCGTCAGTTGCGCCTTTTGCGTGGTAAACACCCGCGATCCCCAGGAGTGCGGCGCCCCAGTTCGGGGAAGTCATGGTCGCGCCGATACCCCACGGCGCGAACGACATGCTCATGGTCGGGAGCGTGTTGGCGATGCTGGCGCCGAACTCCCACTGCGCCGCCGTGTGCTGCTCATCGTGCGAGTCCTTCAGCTTCGCGAGCTCGTTCTTCTCGCGCTCGACCATCTTGATGCCTTCTTCCTCGGCGATCGCGGCGTTCGAGCTCACCGTCGCGTCCGGAACGGTCTGACCCTCGGCCGGGACCACCGGGCTCTGCACGCCGAGGAGCTTCTGGTAGTGGACGTAGCGCGCGACCGCGGGCTCTCGCGACCGCCGGAGGGCGGCGATCTGCTGGGTCGCCTCGTCGGCCTCCTGCTCCCTGACCTGTTCCACGCGCTTCAGGAGCGCGGTCTCGTGCTGGGAGCGCAGCAGCGACAGCGCGTCGCCGTCCCGCGCCTCGAGCGCCGCGAGGAGCGCGGCGCCCAGCGCCTTCACCTCGCCGCAGAGCTCGCTCGCCGTCTGACGGAGGGTCGCGAAGCGGTACGCGGGCATCGGCGCGGCGACGTCGCCGAGGGCGCTGCTGAGGTCGATTCCCGCCGCGGCCGCCTTCACGAGCAGGGCGGGGTCGATCGGCGGCTCGAAGAGCGGGAGCTGGCGCACGACCCCCTCGATGTTCATGCAGTGGCGAATCTTGAACAGGCGGCCCGCGACGGTGTCCCAGTACGAGAGCAACATGTCGTTCGGCGGGACGCAGAAGTAGAGCATCTGCGGAATCGGGAGCGGCGGTCCGTCGAGCGGGAGCAGGACGGAATCCGGCCGGGGCGACCCGACGAGCTGCTCGATGTCGACCAGCTTGTCGGTCAGCGCGTTGAACTTGGGGTCGAGCGAGTTGTAGGTCTGGACCTCCGGCTCCGCCCGGGGCGGGATCGTCACCGGCTTCGGCCCGAGGATCTCGGCGGCGAGCACGTAGAGCTGCGTCGCCTCGTTGATCGACTCGATCGTGTCGCGGCGGAAGAGCTGATCCCCCCACGCGATCAGATTGTCGAGGTAGCGCATCACGACCATCTTCTGGAAGGCGACGGTGCGGAGCCGCGCGACGACGAACGGCTTGAACGGATTCGCGAGCCACTCGTCGACCTCCCGCGTCAGCTCCTCGTCGGGCACGCCCTTCGCAAGCTGCTCGAGCAGCTTGTCGATCCGCTGCTTGAGGTAGTCCCGCTGCTCGTAGAAGGGGCGCGTGCGCCAGTACTTCGCCGGCACGTCCGTTGCGGAGCTGTCGGTCGGGTCGAAGATGAAGTGGAACCAGCGCTGCGCGTCCTCGAAGCGCTGGTTCTGGGAGAGCTTCGACGCGATCAGCATCGGCACGTGGAAGAACAGCTCCCAGTTGTAGGGCGCGTAGGCGCCCGCGTACGTGAACTCGACGTCCTCGACGGGGTACTTGTCCTCCGTCGTCGGGTCCCCCTTCTCCACGAGGATCGAGGGCCAGTAGCGACTCTTGAAGACCTTCGCGAGCTGGAGCTGCGTGCTGCGCTTCAGGAGGCCCGCGACGCCGACGCGGTTCAGCTCCTGCATGAACGAGCAGACGTACGGATGCTGGAACGCCATGAACGTGTACCGGCGCACGTTCTTCACGACCGGCGTCAGCGTTCCCAGCTTCAAGATCCGCGAGCCGTCGATGTAGTCGCCGAGCGGTAGGACGGCCTGGTCGCCTTTCGAGACCACGTAGTCGGTCTTCTTCCTGCTCGCGATCGCCTTCGCTGCCTGCGTCTTCCGGACTGCCAGCGTCCGCTCCGGGAACGTCGTCGTCCGCCGGGCGATCACCGCTTCGACCCTCGCGCGCATCTGCTCCTCGACGACGGGCGCGGCAGCCGAGAGCGCGTGCACGGCCGGGGCGGCCGCCTCCCGCCCGACGGCGACCACCGGGGGCTGGGCGACCCGCTCGACGTCGACCTTCGCGAGCGCCTCCTCGATCGGGACCGGATCGAACAGCTGCTCGACGGGCCCGAGCGGATCGGGGATCGGAGGCGGCTCGTAGTAGAGCTGTTTGATCACGTCGACGTAGAACGGGTCGATCCAATCCGGGTTGGTCCAGATCCACTCGACGACCTGGGTCATCCGCGGCACCACGAAGTACGTCTTCACGTCGTCCTGGAAGAAGAACGGGCGCGTTCCGGTCAGATAGCCGTCCTGGTGTGCGTAGAGCAGGCTGAACCTGCCGGGGCTTCGATTCAGGGCGACTCCCTCCACCGGCGAGGTCGCCGTCGGGAGATTGAGAAGCGAGGACCCGCGCTCGGTGAAGAACATCCCGTCGACGACGGTGCCGGTCGGCTCGAAGAGGCCGGTGATCGAGGTCGTGAAGATCTCGAGCTTCTCGTCGCACCCGAGGAAGTGGAAGCCGTTCACCGACGCGAAGTTCGACACCTGCGGGCCGCTGCCGTAGCGGGAGGGGAAGCTCGTGCTCGGGTTGTCGTACTCATACCAGAGGTGGAGCCCGGCGCCTTCGATCGCAACCCGGAAGACGTGATTGCTCCGCCCGTGGTCGGCGAGGGAGTCGTCGACCGGGACGTTCGAACGGATCTTCATCGTGTCGGGCGTGACCTTCTTCGCCTGCCACCTGTTGTGCTTGCGCTCGCTCCAGGCGATCTGGAGCTCGAAGTGCTTCGTCGGGCTCACCGGCTTGTCCGGCGGCGGGGACTTCTGGTCCGTCACCTCGGTGAAGACCGGCCAGAAGAGGAACAGCCGTCGATTCCAGATCACCGGCACGACCTGCGCCTCGTTGATGTCGAGCCCGACCCGCTCCCACGGCGTCCACCGCGCCTGGCCGACCCACTGGCGGTAGTAGTAGACCGGCGGCCTGCCGTGGGTCCGACCGAAGACATGGAGGATGTCGGGCGAGCCCCCGGCGCCGCTCTCGTAGTACATCCCGGCGATCTCCAGGCGCGCGACCTCGTCGAGCTCCTCGAGGTAGCTCATGAACGCGTCCTCGGCGGCTTCGGTCGTCACGTCTCCCTGGAGCAGCGCGTTCTCGAGCTCGAGGAAGAACGGGGTCTTGTCGTCCCGAAGCTCCGGCTGGAGCCAGTTCTCGGGGTAGAGGAAGATCTTCCGGTTCGCCTGCCAGACGCGGTAGTTCTTCATCCAGGTCCACATCGGCCAGCCGGCGTCGGTGGAATCGTCCGCGACCACCTCGTGCTCGAGGTTCATCCGGCAGCGCTGCACGAAGAGCTGAACCGAGCTGAGCGCCTGCTTGAGCCGTGAGGTCGTCATGCAGGGGTCCATCTCGACGTCGATCAGGAAGTGCGCGTACAGCTGGTTCTCGTCCGCCCACGTCGGCGGCGCCGGACCGGGATGGGGCGCGAGCAGGTAGGCGACGAGCGCGTCGCGCTGCTTCTTGCGCAACTCGTCCCGGAGCGGCTTCGCGACGTCGAGCCACGCGTCGGCTTCGTACACGGCCTTCGCCGCTCCGCGGATGGCCTCGGCGTCCGCCGTCGTCGGCTGCGCCTTGGCCCACGCCCGGATCTGCTCGGACGACGCGCCCAGCCTTCGCATACGGCGCCGGCAGGCGACGATCCGGGTCAGGCCCACCTCGTCCTGGAAGTCGTCCGGAGACGTCAGGTCGAGCACGTTCGCACTCGCGAGGTAGGTGAGCTCCCCGACGTCCCACCCCGTCCGCTCGCTCAGCTTCTGCAGCAGCGCGGCCCGGAGCGCAGGTCCGGCGAGCGTCTGATCCCGTGCGAGCGCGAAGATCTCCGAGAGCGAGATCTCGCCGCCGGGCACGGCCGGCGTGAGGAGGCTCAGGTCGACGAGCCGCAGCCACTCCGCAAACCGAGCGGGCGCGCGCGCCTCGACGTCGGCGGGCAGATCCTGGAGCCTGAGCCAGCGCACGCGCACGGGGGCGCCGTGGATCCACGGCACCGTCCGCTGCGGGACCTGCGCTCCGTACTCGTCGAGCCACTCGAGCTGCCGGCCGGTGAGGCGCAGCTTCTTGACGAGCAGGCCGATCTTCTGCAGCCGGACGAACGTCTTGAACTGGTTCGGGAAGCCTGCGGCGGTCAGGGCGACGCTCGGGTTGCTCTCGGCGAAAGCGGACGCGAGGAAGTCCGCCATCGCTGGGCTTCCCGGAGTCGAGAGCGAGGGCAGCTCCTGGACGAGGAGCTTCTCCATCAGCCGCGACTCGAGCCTGAGCGACTCGCCGAGCTGGCGAATCACGAGCCGGCGGCTCCCCGTCGTGCGCTGGTGGGCGAGGAGCCTCTCGAGCACAGCGGCGAAGCGGTCGACCGGGAGCTGCGCGACGTCGAAGAGCTGATCCGCGTCGGCCGACCCGAGGAACCGGTTCGTGGCGTCGAGCGCGACGGTCAGCCGCGCAGCGCGGAGCGCCTGGATCGCGGCGCGATAGGCCGCATCGGCGGAGAGAGCTTCGAGCGCCGTCTCCTCGTCCGCCGTCATGTACCCGTTGAACCGGAGCTTCTGGGCGGGCGCGTCGTAGTAGATGCGGTCGCGGAGCTCGCGCGGGAGCGTGAGCCCGGCGGGCAGCGCCGCGAGGTCGGCGGAGACCTGCGGCCACTCGTAGGCCCGCATCTCGCTCCCGACGAACTCTCGCGGCGCGGCGAAGAGCTCGGTCACGGCGGCCTGGTACGGCGCGTCGGCGGAGAGACCGAGAAGCGCGTCACGCTCGAGCGTGGAGAGCGGGCCGACGATCCGCAGCTCGCCCGCGGTGCCGTCGTAGGAGACCCGGGACGCCAGGGGCGCCGGGAACGTGAGCCCGCCGGGCAGCGCGGCGAGCGCCGCCGAGTAGGTGACGGTCCCACCGAGCGTGGCGACCACGTCGCGGACGAGCGTGCTCGGCCACAGCGAGGCGGTGAGCGTCCGCTCCGTCAGCGCCCCGGCCGGATCCGGCCGCGCGGTCGTCGCGTCGCGGATCTTCAGGAGGCCGCGGCGGAGCTCGTCGAGGAGCTGCGCGATCGCGTCCTCCGTCGGGTCGAGCGCCGACAGGTCGGCCGAGCGCTGGAAGAGCAGGTAGTCGAGGTCGGCGGCGGTGAAGCCCGATGCGCGAACGCGGGCGACGAGGTCGGCGAAGAGGAGCGCGTCCTCGGTGTGACCCGCGTCGAACGGGTTGATCCCCGCGAGCGCCTGGAGGGTCAGCGATTCGGCGATCGGGAGCATAAGGGCCCTCGCAAGCACGGTGTGACGGTGAAGGGCCGAGAGGTTCGCGAGCGTCAGGTCGTCGTTCGCGAGCACGCCCGACTGAAGCGAGGCGAGCTCCTCGGCCGAGATCGAGAGCGCAGCCAGGATCGTCGGCACGTGGCGCGAGATCTTCGCGTCCGCCGGATCGCCCGCGACGATCGCAAGCTCGTTCCCTGCGAGCACGAACGCCGGGTCCACCGGCGTCAGAGCCGGGTTAAGGAAGAGGCGGGCGTAGAGCGAGTCGTCGCCGGCGATGTCGATCGGAGCCCAGAACGCGACAGCCTCCTCGATCGAGAGCCCGAGCTCGGTGTGCAGGCGCCGGACGTGGGAGAGCTTCACGAGCAGCGCCTCGTTCAGCCTGAGGTTCACGTCGCCCACGCCGCCGCCGAGCCCGGAGATCGCCTTGTCGAGGTCGGTCATGCTCCATCCGAGCCGCCTCCAGAGGCGCACGAAGCGGTGCGCACGGTCGACGACGTGCGCATCGAGGTGGGTGAGCACGAGCCTCGAGAGGTCGCACGTCGTCACGTCGGTCGCGTCGGCGGATTCGATCCGCACGATCGCACCCGGGTTGACGTAGCTCGTCTCGAGGAGCTGGACGAGGTCCTCGTACTCGAGACCCGCCCGCCGCATGAACTGCCGGACCCACCTGAGCGCGTCCAGCCAGTCGAGCGCGGTCGTGACGGGCGCGTCGGGATGCGCGGGATCGAAGTGCTCGATCTGGTTCCCGACCTGCTGGAGTCCCCACAGCTGCCAGGGCCCCACCGCGGTCGCCTGGATGCCGGCGGCAATGGGCCTGACGAGCCAGGTCGTCGCGGCATTGGTCGCGCCTTCCACGACGGCCACGACGTCGCTCTCGCCTGCCTCCGAGAAGGGCGTCCACGCCCCGCCCTGGACGACGTAGAGGCCGTTCTCCGTCGCGTCGGCCTGGTCCTTGACGAGGACGACGTCGCCGTTCGCGGTGGCGACGCCGTCGATCGTCGGCGTGCCGCTCCGCGCGGGGAGATTGCCGGTCGTCGCGACCCGCGCGCGCAGCCCTCCCGTCACGAGCTCCTGCTCCACGCGCGTCAGGCCGAGGTACTCGCTCGCGATCCCGAGGTCCTTCAGCGCGGCGGACCGGTCGAGCCGCGAGAACTCGGCCATCAGCTCGTGCCGCTGCACGCCGAGGTGGCCGAGGTAGGTCCGCGCCTCCTCCCACCAGAGGTCGAAGGGCAGACTCCACGGGTAGAGCGCGGCGCGCAGAGCCGCATACGCCGCGGGGTTCACATGCTCCGGGCTCGCGCGCAACTCCTCCGCGCTCTTGCCGGTTTGGTAGGCGAGGGCGAGGACGCGCGGCGCCCCGCCGCCCTGCTTGAGGATCGGATAGAGGGTCGAATGATCGGTGACGAACCAGCGCTCGCCGGGCTTCACGACGACGACCACGGACGCCTGGGCGACCGCGATCCCGTGCCCGGCGAAGGCGGTCCGGAGCGTCTGTGAGATGGTCGCGCCGTCGAGCTCGGCGGCGACGACGTTGGGCAGGTCGAACGGCGCGAACGGCGCGATTGCGTTCTCCAGGAGCTCGTTCACGAGGTCGACGTACGGAAGCGGCGTGTTCGTGTTCGCGCACGTCAGCTCGAGCTCGCCGAGGTCTGGGCGGCGCTCGAACAGGATGTCGCGCGCGTTCGTCTGCTGCTGCTTGCGCTCCTTCAGGAACGCGAGCATCTCGGCGAGATACGCGGCCGGGCTGTCGATCGCGCGGCAGTCCTCGCACTCGCAGAGGCTGACGCTCCCGAACAGCGTCTCCAGATCGGGTATGTCCTGCTTCGCCGGCGGCTTCACGACCGTCATGGGCGTCCGGTTGAAGCTCGGCGAGTAGGTCGCGGCGAGGTTGAGCGCCGTCGCCGCGACGCTGGCTGCCTTCTTGTAGACGAGCATCGCCCGCTCCGTCGACATGGGGGTGTCGGAGAAGCGCTGCACGAACACTCCCTGGCTGAGGCGCGCGATCGCGAGCGACGAGTCCAGCCCCGCGTCCACGAGCGCCTTCTGCTCGCCGTAGACGGTCGTCGCCTTGAAGAGGCGCTGGGTGACGCCGAGCGCCGCGACGAGCCCGTCGCGATCTTCGACGCCCTCGAGGAGCGCCGGATGCTGGTCGAGGTAGTCCCCGACTGGGCCGCGGCCGAGCTGGAACCCGTTCCTGCCCGACGTGACGTTGGCCCAGAACCGGCGGACGTCGGAATGCGCGCTGTCGTCCGCCTGGGCGCGATAGGCGAGCACCTGCGTCGGCATCGCGTCGCGGACGATGCGCGCGATCGTCGCCGCGTAGAGCGCCGCCTTCTCGTCCTTCGACGAGCCCGGGATCGAAGGCGGGAAGAGCTGTTCCTCCGGGACGTCGGGGCGCGTCACGATCTCCTTCCAATCGTCCTCCGTGAACCGGGCGAGCTCTGCGAGCGACGAGAACTCGCCCCTCTCCTGCATCTGCTGGAGCGTGCGGACGAGCGGCAGGTGGTTGCCGGTCAGCACGGCGAGCTGCAGCGTCGTCTGGACGCGAGGGACGGCGTCGCCGAGCTCGGGCTTCTCCGCGAGCGCGTGCCAGAAGTCCTTGATCGAGCCCTTCGAGCTCACGTACTCGTGGAGGAACGAGCCCACCAGCTGCTCGTCCAGCACCGTGCCGAGCACCGCCCCGAGCGGAGTCGTCCCGTTTGCCGCCTGGGTGGCGCCGGCGTACCGCGCGGCTTCACGGCGCAGGCCCGCCTGGACGTCGTCGAGCTGGTCGTGGAGGCGGCCGGGGATCATGCCCGCGGCGATCGCGGCGCTCAAAGCCTGGCGCTGCACGGACGGATCGACCGCCAGGAGCTCCGCGAGGTTGGTCGGCTGCTGCTGACGGACGAGCCCGTAGAAGACCTCCGGCGGCAGATCCGTCTTCGCCGCGAGCTTGTGGGAGACGACGAGCGCCGCGACGCGATCGAGGGGCTGACCCGTCTTTCCCGCGAGGAGAGTGACGTCGTGCTGCTCGTCGTCCTCGACGAGGTCGCCGATCGCAACGCCGTCGAGGAGCGGCTCGAGCTCGGACGTCAGCTGCTCGTACTCCGACCAGGTCCGCTCCGGCCCGCCGTCGACGAGAAGCCGCACCTTCACGATCCGCTGCGCCTTGAAGATCACGCGCGACTCGGCGAGCGGCTCTTCCTGGTTCGGCTGCTTGCCGCCCACGGAGCGATAGGCGCGCACCACGAGGTCCGGGCTTCGCTTCTCCTTCCGTGCGACCCCGTCGAGCGAGTAGTAGATCTCGAAGGCGCCCTGCGCGTCGGTCGTCGCAAGACCGAGGATCGACTCGGTGCGGAGCTCCTTGTCGACGGCGACGACGCCGACGCCCTCGATCGGGAGGCCACCCTTGTAGCGGACGTCGCCGCGGACGAGGAACTGGAACTCGGGGGGCGTTTGACCGCCGTTCGGGGGCTCGGCGCCGCCGTCCGGCGGCCCCACCTCCTCGCCGGGACCATTGCCGCTGCCGCCACTGCCCTCGTCCTTTCCGCCCGCGACGGGATCCGCGGGGCGAACGCCGACGGGACCGGCGCGCAGCCCCAGCAACGCCAGCGTCGGCTCGTCGACGGTGCCGGTCGGCTCGATGCCGGCCTCGGCCTGCAGGCGCCTCACGGCGGCCTCGGTCGTGTCGCCGAACCGTTGTCGCGCGAGCTCGTCGTCGGCGACGACGTGGCCGAGCTCGCCGAGCCGCCGGTGCAGCTCGGACACTGCCTCGCCGACGCTGCCGAGCGAGAGTGGTCTGCCTTCGGGAGTCGTCATGTCGTCTCCTCAGCGGGTCAGGGTCAGGGACGCCCCGACGTACCAGCCGGCGGGGGTGCTCGTCGATTGGTGATAGAGGACGGTGTCGAGACCGGGAACCGCGCCGAGCGGGAACGGGAGCGGCGGATGCTCGAGGTTGTAGTCCTGAACGGAAGCCCGCGGCGCGAAGCCGACCGAGAAGATGCTCGACCCTGTACTGGACGTCGCGAAGTGCGAGTAGCCGAGCGCGAAGCCGGGCTCGAAGACGCCGATCGTCCCGGCTGCCGCGCCCGAGTACCCCGGCGGGTCGAAGAGGCGCGGCGAGATCGTGGACGGGTCGGTCGAGCGCGTCGCCGTCAGGCTCGGCGGCCGGAAGCGTTCGAAGGGGTCGATCTTCGGCGTGAGCCCGAGCGGGCCGACGAGCGGCCCGAAGTAGTTGCCCTGCGCGCGGAATCCCTGGCTGCTGTCGAGTGAGAGCGTGCCCCAGGCGACGGCGACGGGGGGCAATGCCGCATGGAAGTTCCCGCTCAGGCTGTAGGTCGAGCCCGAGAACGTGCCGGTCGCCGAGGCGCCGCCGATCACGGTCGCGGGACCGGTTCCGAGGCTGGGGATCCCGACGGAGGCGTGGAAATCGAGGGCGCCCTCGGTGCCGCGCGCGTCGGCCGAGAGGCTGAAAGCGCCGACCGTCAGGCCACCGACGTCGACGCGGCCGAAGACACCGGCCCAGCCGCGGAAGTTCGACACGGTCGAGTCGAGGTTCTCGCGCCAGTTGCTGAGCGAGATCCGCGGGACGAACGTCTCGCCGTACCCGCTGACGCTCAGGTCGAGCGTCACCGGGCCGGAGTGGAGGACTGCGCTG
>Ga0209059_1000119_pt1 | contig 32306 bp, 28 predicted proteins | sample GraSoiAngelo_151_FD_186165 | JGI IMG/M metagenome (GOLD analysis project Ga0209059, IMG submission 186165) | Grasslands soil microbial communities from the Angelo Coastal Reserve, California, USA - 14_1009_12_20cm (SPAdes) (version 2) | ecosystem: Environmental > Terrestrial > Soil > Grasslands ...
GTTGTTGCGAATCGAGAGCGAGCGGTCGAGGTTGCTCCGCTGCGGCACGACCCCGAGCCTTCCGCGCGCAAGCGTCGGCTGACGTAGCACGTCGACGTCTGCGACGACGGCGCTTCCGCTCGTCGGGCGTATGCGCGTCGTGAGCACGCCGACGGTGGTCGTCTTTCCTGCGCCGTTTGGTCCCAGCAGGCCGAATACCTCACCGTGCTCGACGCTGAAGGAGATGGCGTCGACCGCGTTCACCGGCGAGCGCGGATAGCGCTTCACCAGATCGCGCACCTCCACGACAGAGCGATTCACGGCGATGCCCTCGCTCGAGACCCATCTTCGGCGAGTGCCACGGTCGTCGCATTCTGTAGAAGCACGAGGAGATTCACACGCGTCCCAGCGGCTATTGCGGGAGAGCCGGAACGAAGCCGCGGCCTTCGCAGCCGTCCACATCCGTGTGCCCGTTCATCAGGCGGACGATCGGGACGCCGTCGATCCAGTCGACGATGCTGAGGGCGCCGTAGCTCTGGTCGATGCGAAAGACGTCCGGGTCCGAAATCGAGAGGCAGTCGGCGAGCATTGCGCGGGCGACGCCGCCATGGGAGACGACTGCGACGGTCTCACGTCGATGGACTTCGAGGATCGACGCGAGCGCGAGGAGCGCTCGCGCCTTCAGTTGCTCGTAGCTTTCGCCGTTCGGGAACTCGATCTCGGTCGGTGTCTCCATCCACCGGCGGTAGAGGCGAGGGTGCTCGCGCGCGATCTCGTCGTACGTCATGCCCTCGAATTCGCCGAAGTCGATCTCGCACAGTCGCTCGTCGAGAATCGGAGCGAGCCCGTGCACCTGCGCCAGGGCCTCCGCCGTCTCCTGCGCTCGCTGCCGCGGGCTCGAGTAGATCGCCGCGAGGTCGACGCCGTCGAGGATTCGAGCGAGACGGCGGGCCTGGCGGAGCCCACGCTTCGACAGGCCGATGTCGAGTGTTCCGTAGCAGCGCCCGAGTGCCTCCTCCCGCGGTTGCCCGTGCCTGATCAGGAGCAGACGCGTCCTCGCGCTCATCTGCGAACGAGCGGGGCTGCTCCGGCGATACCGGCCAACGCCTCGAGTTGGGGCAGGTCGAGGTGCTCCTCGACGGCGTCCGCGAGCTCGTCGAAGACCGCCTCGAGCGAGCGGTCCGCCCGCCGCCCGAAGAAGGCCTCCACGACGGCGTCGTTCTCGAACAGGCCGTGGAAAGAGACTCCGAGGACCGGCCCGCGGACGAAGCCGAGCCCGTCCGCCGTCGCGTCGAGCCCCGGCTCCTTCGCGCGCGTCTCGCCGTGGCGAATCTCGTAACCGCGAACGTCGATCCCACCGAGGGGGTTCCAGGGAGGAGGCAGCGCGCGGAAGCGCGTCTCGACGCGTCGCGTGAGCTTCGTGCGCGCGAAGACCGTCGTGACCGGCAGCACGTTCAGACCGACGGCGTCGCCGTCGACGCCGGCGGGGTCGGCGATGCACGAGCCGAGGATCTGCAGCCCACCGCAGATGCCGAGCACGCTACGGCCGGCGTGGAAGCGTTCCGTGACGGCGCTCGCCAAGCCCGTGCGTCTGAGCCAGGCCAGATCGGATGCGACGTGCTTCGATCCGGGCAGCACGACGAGGTCGGCGTTCGTCAGCTGCTGCGCCGTCGTCGCCCAGACGACGTCAGCGACCTGCTCGAGCGGGCGAAACTCGTCGAGGTTAGATGCCGTGGGATAGCGAATGACGCTGACCGATCGAGCTCCCGGCCGGCGCTGCGGCGGAGCGGCACCGTCTTCGTCCGGAAGCCCGTGTTGGAGCCAGGGAAGAACGCCGAGCGTCGGGACGCCGGTCAGCTCCTCGAGCTTGGCGGGCGCGGGCGGAAGCAAGGCGCGATCGCCGCGGAACTTGTTCAGCACGAAGCCGCAGATGAGCTCGCGCTCTTCCGGTGGGAGAAGCGCCCAGGTGCCGTAGAGGTGCGCGAAGGCGCCGCCTCGGTCGATGTCGGCGACCATCACGACGACGGCCTCCGCCGACCTGGCGCTGCGCATGTTGGCGAGATCGGTGTCGCGCAGGTTGATCTCCGCCGGGCTGCCGGCTCCCTCCAGCAGCACGAGCTCGTGCTCTGCGAGCAGCGATTGCAATGCCTCTTCGATCGGCGGCCACAAGGCCGCCGATCGCTCGCGCCACGGCAGGCGGCTCAGCTCGAGGTCCGGCTCTCCGAGGACGATCACCTGGCTCCGGTTGTCACCCTCCGGTTTCACGAGCACTGGGTTCATGCGCACGTCGGGCTCGATTCCGGCAGCGAGCGCTTGGAGGTATTGGGCCACGCCGATCTCGCCGCCGTCGACGACGCGGGCGTTGTTCGACATGTTCTGCGCCTTGAAAGGCACGACGTCGAGACCGCGCCGGGCGAAGGCGCGTGCGAGGGCGGTCGTCACGAGGCTCTTCCCGGCTGAGCTCGCGGTGCCCTGAATCATCAGCGCAGGCAAGAATCTCCTTCCGCCGGCGCACGTCGCGCCGTGGTACGGCCCACTGTACCGTCTCGATCTTTTCGTCAACGTCGCGAGCAACCGTGGGGCAGCGAGGCGATGACGGATCGGAGCGCGAGCTAGAATCCGGCGGCTTTTTCGAGCGGAGGGTCGCCTTGGCAATCAACGTGGACGTCGTCGGGATCGGCCCGGGCAACACGGACCAGATCACCGTGGAAGCGATCAAGGCGCTTCGGGGCGCCGACTTCTTTCTCCTCGTCACCAAGCGGCGCGAGACCGAAGAGCTCGTCGAGATTCGCGAGCAGATCCTCGACCGGCACGTCGGCGGTGACTGGCGTTCGCACACGATCTTCGTGCAGGACGCGGAGCGCGGACGTTCTGAAGACGCGTCCGAGCAAGCCGAAGCCGTGGCCGAGTGGCGGGCGGAGCGCGCGCGGCGCTTCGCCGACGTGCTGCGGGAAGTGCCGTCCGGCGCGCGGGTCGCGGTTCTCGCGTGGGGAGACCCGGCGCTGTACGACTCCACGTTGGGCGTGCTCGAGGACGTGCGCTCGAACGGCGGCGCGGAGCTCGAGATTCGTGTCGTGCCGGGCATCAGCAGCATCCAGGCGCTCGCTGCGGGCCATCGGATCGGGCTCAACCGCGTCGGCGGCGCGGTGGAGCTCACGACGGGACGGCGACTTGCCGCGGGGCTTCCCCGAGAGGCCGATGACGTCGTCGTCCTGCTGGACGGCTCGTGCGCGTTCCGCGACGTCGACGAGGAGGGCGTCGAGCTCTTCTGGGGTGCGTACCTCGGCACTCCGGACGAGCTCCTGATCGCGGGACCCCTCGAGGAGACGGCGGAGGAGGTCGTTCGGGTGCGTGCGGAGGCGAAGGAGCGGAAGGGCTGGATGTTCGACACCTATCTGCTGCGCCGCCGGGCCAACCGGCCGCGCTGAGCCTCGCGGCTCAGGCCACCACGCGCACGGGAACTCCGCCGCGCGGCGCGTAGATCGGCCCGCGCCGCTCGGGACGAGCGGGCCGGCGCCGCGCGCTCCGCAGGTCGACTCCTCGGAGCACCGTCCTCGCGATCGTGCGCACCTCGAGCATCGCGAAACCCGCTCCGAGGCAGCGGCGCGGGCCGCCGCCGAAGGGGATGAAGGCGTAGCCGAACGTGTTGCCGTCGCGGAAGCGGTCGGGCCGGAATCTGAGCGGGTCGTCGTAGACGTCGGGCTGGCGATGCACGAGGTACGCCGACGCGACGACGAGCATCCCTGCCGGCACGACCCAGTCTCGGACGGCGAACGGCTCCGCGAGCGCCCGCCCCATCCAGGGGATGACGGGACCGAGCCGCTGCGCCTCCGCGATCGCGGCGTCGAGACGTGGGGTGTCGCCGCCGGCGGACTCGCTGCGCAGCTCCGCGTAGAGGCGGTGGTCGCGGAGGACGAAGTGGAAGAGCCACGCGAGCGTGCTCGCGGTGGACTCGTGACCGGCGACGATCAACGTCGTGAGCTCGTCGCGGAGCTCGTCGTCGCTCATCGGACGGCCGTTCTCGTCGCGGGCGGCGGCGAGGAGATCCAGGATGCTCGCGTCGCCGTCACCGTCGCCGTGGTCGTCGCGCGCGCGGACCGCCGCGATCCGCTCAGCGAGCAGTCGCTCCGCCTCGGCCTTCGCGGTCCAGAACGCGTCCCACGGCGACCGGCCGCTCAGCCGGTACAGAAGCTGCCGGCGGCTCGGCGGCGTGCTGGCCCGCATCAGCCGGTCGAACGCGAGCGCGACGTCCTCTCTCATCCGCCGGTCGTCGAGGCCGAAGATCACGCGCGTCAGGACGTCGAACGAAAGCGCTCGAAGCCGCTCGTGCAACTTGAAGACCTCGCCTCGGGGCCAAGAGGCGACGTGCTCGTCCGCGATCCGTTCGACCGCGGATTTCGCCGCCTCGATGCGCCGCGCGTGGAAGGGGCCGACCAGGAGTCGCCGCTTGCGGAGGTGGTCGTCGCCGTCGCTGAGCAAGATCGACCTGCTTCCGAAGATCGGCATCAGCGCGACGTTGCTCTCACCCGCTCGCGCGACCTCCGGGGGCGCGGTGAATACGGCGCGGATCAGCTCCGGATGCGAGACGACGACGCGCGTCGGGCCGCCCGGCCGGAGCGTGAAGGCATCCCCGTACCGTCGCCGGCACGCTTCGAGCATCCGGAGCGGCTGCGTCTTGAGGAGCAGCTCCTGCAGCCGGGGTGGCAGCGGAGGTCCGGGAGGCAGACGACACGCGGTCTTCGACCCTCGCGGCGAGATCACCGAAGAAGCAGGCGGACTCACCGGCGACACGGTCGACAACTCTAGCCACTTGTCTACGTGGCTCCGGGCGGTATCGTCGCGGAGGCTTCCCCTGCCTTACCGCCGAGCCAACCGCATCTGCCAAGGGTGGTATGCTCGCGCCGTGCGGAACCTCGCAGCTCGCGCCGGATCCGGCGACGACGGCAGAACGGTCCTGCTCGCCGGGGGTCGGATCTCGAAGGACGACCCACTGGTCGAGACCTACGGAACCGTCGACGAGACGTCGAGCGCGATCGGCATCGGGAAGACGCTTGCGCAGACGCCGCGCGTGCGCGAAGTCTGCGAGGAGCTCCAGCGGGGCCTCTACACCCTCGGCGCGCAGCTCGCGACGGGCCCGGAGGCGAAGCGATCGTACGGCGCGATCACGGCGGAGCACGTCGACCGAATCGAGGAGCTCTCCAGGCAGATCGAGGAGGAGACGCCCCAGCTGGCCGAGATGACGGGCTTCATCCTCCCGGGCACGGTGCCCGCGTCCGCGCATCTCGACCTCGCCCGGGCCGTCGCGCGTCGCGCCGAGCGGCGCCTCGTCGGGCTCGGCGACGTGGACGAGAAAGCGCGTCGCTGGCTCAACCGGCTCTCGCTCCTCCTGTTCCTCTTGGCGCGTCACGAGGAGGCCCAGGTGGGGCACACCGCGGCGCCGGCACGCACGGACGGCTAGCCGACCGCCGTCTGCAGCCCCTCGCCTTCGTCGCGTAGCGACGCCAGCGTCTCCGCGAGCGCGCGCACGAGGTCGTCGTTGCGGGCGTCGTCGCGCACCGCCACCCGCGTCCAGTCGGCACCAAGCCCGGGGAACGTGTCCCCCCGGCGCACCGCGATCCCACGATGCCGCAGACCGGAGCGGACCGTGTTTCCGGCAGGCGTGCGCATGAGCAGGAACGACGCGGCCGGGTTCGGCGTCACCTCGACGCTCGGCAGCCGGCGCAAGGCCTCGACGAGCCGCTGGCGCTGGCCGGTCAGCTCCTCGGCCCACGCACTCGCCTCGGCGACCCCGCGCTCCTCGCTGCACGCCTCAGCGGCGACCGCCGCGAGAGCCGAGACCGGCCACGCCTGCTGCAGCGTCGCGACGCGGGCGACCGTCGCGGCGTCGGCGAGGATATAGCCGATGCGGAGGCCGGCGATGCCCCACGTCTTCGTGAGGCTTCGCACGACGACGAGCCCCGGCAGATCGCGGCGCATCGCGACGCTCACCGGCTCGCCCGGAACGCAGTCCGCGAACGCTTCGTCGACGATCAGGAGCCGGCCCGGCCGCGCGAGGTCCTCCAGCGTCGCGAGCGGGTGCAGCACGGAGGTCGGGTTGGTCGGGTTCCCGAGAACGACGAGGTCCGCCTCTTCCGGGACGACCGCCGGATCGAGCGTGAACGGCGGATCCAGGACGACCCATTTCACCCGATGGCCGGCTGCACGCAGCGCCGCCTCGGGCTCCGTGAACGACGGATGGACGCACACGGCGTGCGTGGGCCCGTGCGCATACGCCAGCAGCCTGAACGCGTCCGCGCCACCCGCCGTCAGGAGTGCCTCCTCGGGCGGCCGTCCGTGCCGACCTGCGACCGCCGCGCGAGCCTTCTGGGGCGAGGGATAACGGCCGAGGGAGTCGAGCGCCGCGACGAGCCGCTCGCGGAGCCAGTCCGGCGGCCCATCGAGGCGGACGTTCGTGGCGAAGTCGAGCAAGCCCGGCTCCGCCTCGGCGTCGCCGTGATGCATCAGGTCGACGTCGGTCACGCCGACGGCTTCGCAGCGCTCGGCGAGGCGTGCGCGCCCGCGTCGCCCTCTTCCGCGTCGCCGGCGGCCGGAGGAGCGATGTCCGAGAGCCGCGCCATCTCCCGAAGGATGTCGGTGGCGCCGCGTACCAGCGGAAGCGCGAGCATCGCGCCGGTTCCCTCGCCGAGCCGGAGCTCGAGGTCGAGCAGCGGTGGCTTCCCGAGCGCGTCGAGTGCGATCGTGGCGGACGGCTCGACCGATCGGTGCCCCGCGACCAGATAGTCGCGCACGCGCGGGGTGAACGCGCTCGCGACGAGCGCTGCCGCGTTCGCGGTCACGCCGTCCAAGATGATCGGGAGACGGGCCGCGGCTGCCGCGAGATAGATGCCGCAGAGCGCGGCGTGCTCGGCGCCGCCCACCTGGGCGAGCACCCCGAGGGGATCGGCGGGATCCGGCCGGTGCAGCGCGAGCGCCGTCTCGACGACGTCGATCTTGAGCTCGAGCGTCGCGTCGTCGATGCCGGTTCCGCGTCCCGTGACCTCGCGGGGAGATCGCCCGGTGAACACGGCGGTCAAGCACGCCGACGGGGTCGTGTTCGCGATCCCCATGTCCCCGCCGATCACCAGATCGAGGCCGGTCGTCCGCAGCTCGTCGACCGTCGCCATGCCGGCGAGCACGGCTTGTGCGGCTTGCTCGCGCGTCATCGCGGGCTCGCGCGACAGGTCGGCCGTGCCTGCGACGACCTTGGCGTTGCGGAGCGCCGCGTGCGGGACGAGGTCGCCGGCGACTCCGACGTCGAGAACCGTCACGTCGGCGCCGACCGTTCGGGCGAGGACGTTGATCGCCGCCCGACCGGCACAGAACGTGTGCACCATCATCGCGGTGATCTCCTGGGGCCACGGCGAGACGCCGCGGCCGAGGACGCCGTGGTCGCCCGCGCAGACGATCGCCACCGCGTGCTCGATGGCGGGAGGCGGACACCTCCCGGCGATCCCTGCGAGCTGGACCCCGATCTGCTCGATGCGGCCGAGGCTGCCTTGCGGCTTGGCCAGCTGGTCGTGGAGCGCGCGGGCCTCGGCGATCGCCGCCTCGTCAGCTGCGCCGATACTCGCGACGACTCGGGCGATTCGAGCTTCGACATCCATCGGCACCCTCCGATCGGCCTGGCATTCGAGCCACGCGGCGAGGCCAGTCCAACGAGGAGCGTACAGCAGGCCCGATTTGAGTGCCGGCCGTTAACAGACCTGATCGCGCGCTACAGTCACGAGAGTGGTGCGCGTGCTGGTGATTCCCGACGGCGCCGCCGAAGATTCACGCCTCGGGCTCACGAGCCTAGAGCTTGCGCGGACGCCCGTGCTCGACGAGATCTGCTCCCAAGGGCGCGTTGCCCCGCGGCGGACGATCCCGCCCGGCCTCCCGGCCGGAAGCGAGGTGGGGGTCTCGGTCCTCCTCGGCGCGACGCTCGACGAAGCGCCGGGGCGCGCGTGGATCGAGGCCGCGGCGGCGGGGATCGACGTGCCGCCGGAGGTCACGCCGCGGCGCGTCGACCTGTACCGCGACGGCCTGCGTTGGGAGGCGGAGGATCCCGAGGCCGTCGCGCTCCAGCTCGCGGAGTCGTCCGGCGGGCCGGCCTACGCCGTCGGAGGTCACCGGTACCTCGTCCTCGGTCCGAACGAGCCGCGTCCGCCCGACGGATGCCGCGTCCGGATCTGGGGCGAGGGGCCTAGGCTCGAACCGCTTCTCGACGCGACGACCGTCGTCGTCGGCGCGTCGGGCGGCGCGGTGGGCGCAGCGCGGCTCCTCGGCGCGCGGACGGTGACGCCGCCGACCGCGACCGGGCGCAGCCGGACCGACTATGCGGCCAAGGCGGCCGTAGCGCTGGCAGAGATGCCGCGCTCGAACCGAGTCGTCGTGCACGTGGCCGCGCCAGACGAAGCGTCCCACGAGCGGGACCAGGCGGCGAAGATCGCGGCTCTCGAGGCGATCGACCGGGAGCTGTTGGCGCCTCTGTGGGACGCGGTGGCGCGGGCCGGCGGCTCTCTCACCGTCTGCCCCGATCACGGAACCGACCCCCGCGACGGAACCCACCTCGCCGAGCCGGTGCCGTGCGTGCAGTGGGAGAAGGGCCGGCCACCGGCGGGGCCCGACCGGCTGGTCGAGCGTCTTCTCGTCGGGGTCGCGCTCTAGCGATCCTCGGGGTCGCCGATCGCCGCCACGGCGATCGTGATCGAGTCGCCGCAAATCCGCTTGGGCACTAGCAGCGCGCCGTCCGCGCCGGCGGCGAGCAGGGCGGCGGCTTCCGCGACGCTGCCCGTCCGGACCGTTGCGCGGACGTAGTCGGACGGCGTCGGCACGACGACTCGATCGAGTGCCTCCGGCTCGTAGGCGATCACGTCCGCTCCGGTCGCGTCCGCGAGCGCGAGGACGGCCGGATGGCGAGCGCGTCGCTCCACCGTCCCGATCCGGGCGACGAGCTCCGGCGCGAGCCCTGCGTCGGCGAGGGTTGCTCGAAGCGCCTCCACCGCCGACTCCGGGTCCGCATGGCTGGAGCATCCGAACCCGAGGGCGAGCGCACGGGGCCGCCGCGCCGCCGGGCCGTCACCCAAGGACGATCTCCTCGATGCGGGCGATGTCCAAGTACGTGGCGATCGCAGCGCTCGCCGCCTCGAACGAGTCCTCGAGCAACGCGGCGGAGTCGACCGACGCGCCGAAGAGCGCCTCGATCACGCTCTGGTTCTCGAAGATCCCGTGCAACGAGATCGCGAGCACGTTCCCTCGCGCGAATCCGATCGCGTTCGGCAGCACCTCGGTGATCTCCCCGATCGCGCGCGTCCGGCCGAACCGGATCTCGTAGCCGTCGACGGTCAAGCCGCCGAGAGGAGCCCATGCGCCCTCGAGGGGCTCGAACGTCGCTCTCGTGCGGACCTGGACCTTCTCGGCCGCGTGCACGGTGACGAGCGGGAGGATCCCGAGCCCTTCGGCCGAGCCCTCGACGTCCACCGGATCCTCGATCCGCTCCCCCAGCATCTGCAGGCCGCCGCAGATGCCGAGCAGCGGCTTGTCCGACCCGACCCAGTCGTGGATGGCGCGGTCGAGACCGCGACGGCGAATCCAGTCGAGGTCGATCGGGACGTTCTTCGAGCCTGGGAGGACGAGCACGTCGGCATCCGCGAGGTCCCGGGCATCTCGCGCCCATACGACGCCGACGTCGGAGAGATGGTCGAGCGGCGCGAACTCGTCGAAGTTCGACATCAGCGGATAGGCGAGGACGGCGATGCGCCTACCCGAGCCGGGCGCCGCGCCTCCGAGGCTGTAGAGGTCCTCCTCGGGGAGCGCGATCTGGAGAGTCGGCAGCACTCCGAGCGACGGCACGCCGGTCAGCCGCTCGAGCTGTGCGCAGCCCGGCAGGAACAGGCTGACGTCGCCCGGGGCGTAGAACTTGTTGAAGACGAAGCCACGGATGCGGTGGCGGTCGCGCTCGGGCACGAGGCGCCACGTCCCGTAGGACTGCGCCACCGAGCCGCCCTGACCGGCGTCGGAGACGAGCACGGCCGCGGCGTCGGCCTCGCGCGCGATGCGCATGTTCACGACGTCGTTGTGGTAGATCGAGGTCTCCGCCGGGCTTCCGGCGCCTTCGATCACCACGACGTCGTTTTCCGCGAGCAGCTCGTGGAGCGCTGTCCGGATCGCCGGCCACATGAGCGGTTTCCGCAGCCGCCACGGCAGCGGCGTGAGCTCCGGCTCGGGCTGGCCGAGCATGATCACGTGGCTCCCGACGCCGTGCGGCTTCAGGAGCACGGGGTTCATCCGCACGTCCGGCTCGGCGCGCGCGGCGAATGCCTGCAGATACTGCGCCACGCCCATCTCTCCACCGCGGACGACCCGCGAGTTGTTCGACATGTTCTGGCCCTTGAACGGCGCGACCCGCAGGCCGAGGTTCGAGAAGTAGCGCGCGAGCGCCGTGGCGAGGAAGCTCTTTCCGGCCGAGCTGTGGGTGCCCTGGACCATGAGCGCCCGACCCCGGCGCGTCGACGACCCCGGCCGCGCTGCTCGCGGTCGGCGGATCGAGGGCGCGGCGGCCACGTCACGCCTCAGGAACGCTGGAGCCCTGCTGCCGACCCGGAGGAGAGCGCGCAGGTCGAGACGCCAGCCGTCCTCCGCGCCGGGCGGGTCGCGGTACTCGTCGAGCGCCTCGATCGGATCCTCCGGCTCGGCTGGTACGGCTTCGCCTGCCGCGATCCGGGGTACGCCTCCGAGGGGCGCGAGGCCGAGCCCGGCCGAGGGAGCGCCGTCGCCGATCGTCACGTAGCCCGCGAACGCGAGGCCCTCGTGAAGCGCCTCCGCGTCCCGCACGAACCGTTCGACCACGGCCGCAGGGGCGCCGGGCGAGACCACCAGGATCACGGGCGTCTCGGTAGCCGCGGCGGACTCCAGCACGAGCTCGGCCGACGGGTCTCCCGGCGAGACGAGAAGGGTGACGTCGCCGCCGTTCCTCACCGCCTGCTCGTCGGTCTCGGTTCTGACGCCGCCACCGACGATGCCCTCGATCTCGGCGAGCGGCCTCTGGCGGACGCTGCTCCACGGCGTCTCGGTCGTGTCGCCGGGCGTGTCCGTGTACAGCACCACCGGGATGTGCCATGCCCGCAGCCACCGCACGAGAGCGCCCACGAGCTCCATCACGAGGGGCTCGTCGCCCGGCGGCGCGACCACCGCGAGGCGGGGCGAGCGGAGCACCGTCTCTTCGGTGATCGCATTCGCACGCGTCCGCTCCTCGAGCGACGTCACTTCGTCCCTCTTTCGATCGAGTCGCCGTCGAGCCGCACGGGCAATCCGGCCACGACGAGGTACGTCGCCTCCGCTTCGGCGGCGAGCCGCTGGTTCAGGATCCCGAGCACGTCCGCGAAGACGCGTCCCAGCGGATGGGTCGGGACGAGCGCCAGCCCGACCTCGGAGCTGACGGCTATGAGACGATCGGCCGCGGCCCGGAGCCCTGCGAGCTCCCGAGAGCATTCCGCGACGAGCTCGTCCTCGAGATCGCGAGCACGGTCGCCCTCCGAGTCGCGTTCCCAGACGCGGTTCGCGAGCCAGCCGTCGACCGATTCCAGCAGCACCAGCTCCGAGCCGCTGGGAACGGCGGTGCCGATCGAGACCGGCTCCTCGATGCAGATCCAGTCGCGTGGCCGGGCTCGCCGGTGGGCCTCGATTCGCCGCTCCGTCTCCGCGTCGACCGCGACGCCGGTCGCGAGGTAGGTCACCGGCGGGCCTGCCTCCTCGGCGAGCCGCCGTGCGAAGGCGCTCTTGCCCGAACGGAGCCCGCCGAGCACGAACGTCAGCACGCCACGACCCCCACGAGGGCGACCATGAGGAGGGCGGCGGCGGTGGCGACGATCGCGGACGCGCGGCGAACGTCCTCGGGGCCCGGAGTCGGCCGATCCTCGCCGACTGCGTAGTGCCCGGGCTTCTCGAGCCGCCGACCGAGCGCTCCGGCCATCGCGGCGATCGGCCAACCCGCGTTGGGGCTCGCCAGGCGCCCGTGGTCGCGGCGCGCGGTCGCCATCGCGGAGGCCGCATCGGCCCGTCCGCTGATCAGCGCCGCTGCGGCGAGGGCGAGCATCGAGACGCGGCTGGGCACGAGGTTCAGCAGGTCGTCGACGTGCGCAGCGCTCTTGCCGAGCCATTCACGCTCGTCGTGGTAGCCGTACATCGAGTCGGCCGTGTTGACGACGCGGTAGATCGCGGCGCCAGGAAGGCCGGCGACGGCGAAGGCGAGCAGCGGGCCGACGATCGAGTCGCCGAGGTTCTCCGCCAGCGACTCGATGGCGGCCGCCGCGAGCTCGTCCGGCCGCAGCCGCTCCGTCGGCCGCGAGACGATCATCCCGACCCGGGTCCGCGCCGTGTCGAGATTGTCGGCCTCCAGAGCGTCGGCTACCGAGCCTCCGGCGACGAGCAGCTCACGTACGGCGAACGTCGGCTTCAACGCGATCCCGAGCGCGACGGCCCCGGCCGGGATGCGCCGGAGCGAACGTTCGAGGACGGCAGCTGCAGCGCCTGCCGCACCGGCGACAAGGGCCAGCGCGAACGTGCCGCCGACGAGCTGTGCGACGGGACGCCGGCCCCGCCAGGGGCCGTAAGCCGACGCGAGCGCCCGGCCTGCCACCGCGGTCGGGTGCCACGGATGCTCGGGGTCGCCGATCAGCACGTCTGCGGCGAGCGCCGAGCACAAGGCGACGCCACGACCCTTTCCGCACGCCCTCACGGTCGCACCGCGTAGGCGCTGAGCGCTGCGAGCTGGGACAGCTCCAGCACCCCCCCGTAGATGTCGCCGGTCACGCCGCCGACACGGCGCAAGGCAAGCGCGCCGACGCCGATCGTCGTCACCACGACGAGCCCGGCGGCGAGCAGCCCGTGGCGCCAGTCGAGCACGATCGGCGCCGCCGCCGTCACCGCTCCGACGAGGAAGTCTCGGCTCTTGTGCCCGCCTTCGACCAGCGTGCCCAGACCCTCCGGGCGGGCGTACGGCAGCGTCACGACCAGCGCCAGCATCCCGAGCCGCGCGAGCCCGGCGGTGGTCACGAGCGCGACGAGCGCATCGTGCGGCGTGAGAGTCGCCAGGGCGACCACGTCCCCAACCAGGACGAGCACGATCGCGATCGCGCCGAACGAACCGACCCGCGAGTCGCGCATGATCTCCAGTCGCCGCTCGACGGTCGAACCGACGAACAAGCCGTCGGCACAGTCGGCGAGCCCGTCGAGGTGGAGGCCGCCCGTCAAGAGCACGAGCGCCGTCACCGCCAAGAACGCGCCCATCGTCGGGCTGATCGCGCGCGAGCCGCCCCAGAACACGGTCGACGCGGCGCCGCCCAGGGCCAGCCCGATCAGCGGGAAGAACTGCCGTCCGGCGGTTGCCGACACTCGCCGGGGGCGCGGAAGAGGCAGCGTCGTGACCAGGAACGCCGCGGATGCGAGGTCGACCGCGACACCGGCGCCGGCGCGACGGACGGACGCGATGACGCGCATCAGGCCGCGAGTCTGCCGATGGCGTTCAGCACCGCCACCGCCATGCCCGTGCCGCCGCGCGTCCCGAGCACGGCGAAGTGCGGCAGCCCCGAGCGCGCGAGCGCGTCCTTCGACTCCTCGGCGAGCGTGAAGCCCGGGCACGTGGCGATCACGCACGCCGGAGCGCCGTGGGCCTCGGCGAGATCGAGTGTGGCGAGGAGCGCCGTGGGCGCGTTGCCGACGACGACGATGCCATCGTGCCCGTACTCGTCCCAGGCGAGCCGCACGCCGGCCGCGGCGCGGGTCGTACCGGCACGCGCTGCGAGCTCGGCTGCGCCCTCGACCTCGACGGCCGTCGCGACGTCCGCGCGGATTCGGGTCGCGCCGGCACGCGCCATCGAGGTGTCGACGAGCACTCGGCCTCCGCTTCGGAGCGCCTCGATCGCGTGCTCCGCGGGCTTGGCGCGGATCGACAGCTGATCCGCGACGCCGGGATCGCCGGAGGCGTACACGCACGACGCCGCCAGCTCCGCGTCGGACCCGGACCAGGACGCCGCGACCGCGGCCGCCGCGACCGCCCGGCTCCGCGTCTCGATGTCGACCGGCGGCTTTCCCGTGCGCTCGAGGAGGCCGCCCGGCAGCGGCCAGACGTCGTTCGGCGTGGGAACGCGAACCGGTTCCTCGTCGGACGTAGTCACGCGTGGACGTGCCGGATCAACAGCGGCGATGATATCGCCGTCGGGCGGTTCCGCTCCTTCGGGCGCGAAGAGGTCGCGCAGCAGGTCGAACGGCCACTCGCCCCCGTTCGGATGACTCGCGAGAAGGCGCCGGGTCGGCTGGTGGAGGAGACGGTTGACGATCGCGCGCGCCATCGCCTCGACGCGCCGGTGGTCGCGTGGGGACAGCGACTCCCAGCGGCCGGCGTTGGCGTCGACGACCTCCCGTGCGACCCGGTCCCCGTGTTGCCGCACGGCGGCGACGGTCGCGGTGGCAGCCTGCGACCCGAGCCAGCGTGCGAAGCGGCCGACCTCCGCAACGACGATTCCCTCGGCCTCCTCCGCGTCGACGGCGCTAAGCGACAGGTTCGTCGACACGATCGCTTGGAGGTCGTCGAGGTCATAGACGGCGACGCCCTCGACCTGCCGACACCCGTCGTGGATGTCGCGCGGAACGGCGAGGTCGATCAGCAGCAGCGGCCGGCAGTTCCGGGCCTTCTTGGCCCGCCGGAGCGCGCTCGGCTCGAGGATCACGCGCGGGGACGCGGTCGCCGACACGACGAGGTCGACGCGCTCGAGCGTGTCGTGCAGCGCCTCGAACGGAAGCGCCTGCGCGCCCAGCCGGCGCGCCAGGGTGATCGCTCGCTGCCGTGTCCGCGTCGCGACGATCGAGATCCGAGCGTCGGCGTTCGTCAGCGCTCGCGCGGCGAGCTCGCTGGTCTCGCCGGCCCCGACGACCGCCACCTCGCGTCCGGCGAGGTCGCCGAGACGCTCCTGCGCGAGCGTCACCGCGACCGACGGAATCGAGACGTGTCGCGCGCCGAGGGCGGTCTCGGCGCGGACCCGCTTCCCCGTCCGGACGGCGGCGCGGAAGAGGTGGTTGGTGAGGCGGCCGGTCGTGCCCGCCTCGAGGGCCTCCTCGAAGCTGCGCCGCACCTGGCCCTGGATCTCACTCTCGCCGACGATCATCGAATCGAGCCCGGCGGCGACACGAAACAGGTGTCGCGCGGCGTCGACGCCCGCGTGGACGTAGACGACGTCGCCGAGACTCTCGGGCGGGCACCCGGCGCGCTCGGCGAGCCGCTCGAGCACCGCGGTCTCGGCGGCCTCGATGCCGTTCGCCGCGACGTAGAGCTCGGTGCGGTTACACGTGGAGAGCGCAACGCCCTCGTCGATCGCGTGCTCCTCACGCAGCGCTTTGAGCAGCGCCTCCTTGCGGTGGCTGGGGAGCGCCAGCCGCTCGCGCAGCTCGACCGAGGCTGTGTTGTGGGAAACGCCGACCGCCACGAGCTGGCGCTCGCCCGGGCCGGAACGCCGCGCCGGCGCTTGCTCCTCGCGTTCGGTCGCTGTAACGCCGGAGAAGCTACCGGAACGCCGTGTCATGCCGGGATGATACGGCGGGAATCGTCGCGATTTCCCCTGTGCCCCATTCGATTGTCACGAGAGGCGGACAAGGCTACGATCTGGGCACCGTGCCGCCCGGCGGGCCACCTACTTCGGCAATCTCGTGATTCCGCGCGTCGTTGTCGCCGGGACACGTTCCGGCGTCGGCAAGACGACGATCGCGACGGGGCTCATGGCCGCGCTCGCGGCTCGCGGCGTGCGGACCGCCGGCTTCAAGGTCGGGCCTGACTTCATCGATCCGAGCTACCACGGCCTCGCATGCGGCCGGCCCGGCCGGAACCTCGATGCCTTCATGTCCGGCGCCGACCTCGTCGCGCCGCTGTTCCGTCATGGCTCGCGCGGCGCCGAGATCGCGATCGTCGAGGGCGTCATGGGACTCTTCGACGGAGCCGCCGGGCGTGGCGAGCTGGCGTCGACGGCGCACGTCGCGAAGCTCCTCGACGCGCCCGTCGTCCTCGTCGTCGACGCCTCGTCCACGGGGCGGTCGATCGCGGCGCTGGTCCACGGGTTCGCCACCTACGACCCCGCCCTCCGCGTGGGCGGCCTCGTCTTGAATCGCGTGGGCGGCGACCGGCACGAAGCCATCGCGCGCGAGGCGATCGAACCGATCGGGATCCCGATCCTGGGCGTTCTCCCCCGCGACGCTCGTGTCTCGGCGCCCGCGCGCCACCTCGGTCTGGTGCCGATCGCCGAGCGCCGCGAACGTGGGAGGGCCGCGATCGCGAGCCTCGCCGCCTTGATCGAGGACCGCTGCGACCTCGACGCGGTGGGCGGGCTCGCCGCGACGGCCCCCGACGTGCCCGGCGCGGCCTGGTCGCCGGTGGTCGAGCCGGCGGCCCGGCGCGTGCGGGTCGCGGTTGCGCGAGGTCCGGCGTTCTCCTTCCACTACGCCGAGAACCTCGAGCTGCTCGAAGCCGCCGGCGCCGAGCTCGTCGACATCGACCCGCTCGTCGACGAGGAGCTGCCGGCGGGAACGGCCGGTCTCGTCCTCGCCGGCGGCTTTCCGGAGGTCTACGGCGAGGAGCTGTCCGCGAACGAGCCCTTGCGAGCCGCAGTCGCCGCGTTCGCGCGCGACGGCGGCGCCGTTCTCGCCGAGTGCGGAGGCCTTCTCTACCTGTCGCGCGAGCTCGACGGCCGACGGATGTGCGGCGTGCTGCCGGCTCGGGCGCGCATGACCGACCGGCTCGTCCTCGGCTACCGGCAAGCGACGACCGCCACGTCACACCCCGCCTGGCCCGTTGGCACGAGCGTGCGCGGGCACGAGTTCCATTACTCGCGTCTCGAGCCCGAGGCCGGCAAGGCGCCGGCGTGGCGGCTCGGCGAGCGCCGCGAGGGATACGTGGCGGGCGGGATCCACGCCGGCTATCTCCACACGCATTGGGCCGCGACGCCCGAGGTCGCCACGCGATTCGTCGCCGGAGCGGCGAAGGCCGAGACGCGCCGGGAGGCCGCGCTCCGGTGAGCGCCGGTCGGCTGATCGGCGTCGGAGTCGGCCCCGGCGATCCCGGACACCTGACGATCAACGCCCTCCGGGCACTGCAGGAGGCCGATCGCGTCTTCGTGCCCGCTACCGAAAGCTCGCGCGGCGCCCACGGACGTGCCGAGGCCGTCGTGGCGCTTCACGTTCCCGAGGACAGGATCGAGCGGCTGTTCTTCTCGATGCGGAGCGGCTCCGCTCGCCCCGCTCAGTGGGATGACGCCGGGAAGCGGATCGCCGCGGTAACGGGTGGAGGAGGCACCGCCGCCTTTGCGACCCTCGGCGACCCGAACGTCTACTCGACCTTCACCTACGTCGCCGCCACCGTCCGCAATCTCGCTCCGAACGTCGAGGTCTCGACGATTCCGGGGATCACGGCGATGCAGGACCTCGCCGCCCGCTCGGGCACCGTGCTCGCCGAGGGATCCGAGAGCGTCACGCTCGTCGCGTACACAGTGGGCGCCAGCGACCTGCTGCGCGACGTCCTGCTACGGGACGGCACCGTCGTCGTCTACAAGGGCGGCCCCCACCTGCCCGAGCTGCTCGACGCGATCCGCGAGGCGGGCCGGCTCGGCGCCACGATCTACGGCGAGGATCTCGGGCTGGACGGCGAGCAGATCGATGCGGCGTCCACCCGAGGTGGAAACGCCCCGTACATGTCCACGGTCATCGTCCCGGCGCGCCGGACCGGGCGGCGGGGAGCGAAGCTGTGACGGCGACCCACGGCGTCGACCTCACGGTCGAGGTCGAGACCGCCGCCCACCGGGTGGCTCCGGAGTGCAAGGTCCTCGCGACCATCCTCTTCGTCGTCGCGGTCGCGCTCGTGCCGCGCCACGGCTGGTGGGCCTACGGGGTTGACGCGACCCTGGTCGCCGCCGTCGCGATCGCGGCGAAGGCGCCGGCGCGGCTGCTGGGTCAGCGGCTGGCGGTGGAGATCCCGTTTGTCGTCTTCATCGTGCTCCTGCCGTTCGTCGGAGGCGGAGCGAAGACCCACCTGCTCGGAGTGCCGCTGTCGCGCGCGGGCCTCCAAGCCGCCGGCGGGATCGCGGCGAAGGCGACGCTCGCCGTGCTGGCGACGGCGCTGCTGACGGCGACGACCAAGCCCCCGGCGATCCTCGCCGGCCTGACGCGGCTCCGGTGTCCCAGCCAGCTGACCGCCATCGCCGGTCTCGCGCTCCGGTACTTCCAGGTCGTGCTCGACGAGCTGCGGCGGATGCAGATCGCTCGGGTCGCGCGGGGAGACGACCCGAGCTGGATCTGGCAGGCGCGTGCCGCCGCCAGGTCGGCCGGCGCCCTGACCGTCCGCTGCCTCCAGCGGGGCGAGCGCGTGTACGGCGCGATGCTCGCCCGCGGCTACAGCGGCAACATGCCCGACACCGTTCTCTCGGAGCGCGCGCAGCCGCTCGAATGGGCCGTCACGCTCGTCGTGCCGCTCGTCGCCGCGACGGCGACCGTCCTCGCGCGGGCCATGTCCTGATGCACGTCGTGGAAGAGACACATCCCGCGTCGGTGTCCGAGGAGCGGGTGCTCGTCGTCATCGGCCACGGGAGCCGGGACGCCGACGGGGTCGAGGAGTTCTGGCGGCTCGCCGAAGCCGTGCGCGACAACGCGCGCGAGCTGCCGGTCGAGTTCGGGTTCATCGAGATGGCCGAGCCGATCGTCGACGAGGCGATCGACCGGGCGGTCGCACACAAGCCCCAGGAGGTCGTGTCGGTGCCGCTCGTGCTCCTCGCCGCCGGGCACCTCAAGAACGACGGCCCGGCGGCGCTCGCACGCGCGCGGGCGCGGCATCCGGACGTGTCGTTCCGGATGGCGCGAGACCTCGGGATCGACCCGGTCGTGCTCGACGTCGCGGAGGAGCGGATCCGAGAGGCGATCGGCGACGACGATCCCGCCGAGACGGGGGTCGCGCTCGTCGGCCGCGGGTCGAGCGACCCGGACGCGAGCGCGGACCTGTACAAGGTCGCGCGTCTCCTCGCGGACGGCCGCGGGCTGGGCCTCGTCGAGCCGGCGTTCGCGGGCGTCGCGGAGCCGGACGTGCCGACGGCGCTCGAGCGGCTCCGGCGGCTCGGCGCGCCGAGGGTCGTCGTCGTCCCGTTCTTTCTCTTCACGGGCGTCCTCGTCCCCCGGATCTACCGCCAGGCCTCCGAATGGGCGGAGGCGCATCCGGAGGTGGAGGTGCGCGGCGCCGGCCACCTCGGTCCCGATCGCCGGTTTGCGCGCCTGGTGCTCGAGCGGTACCGCGAGGTGCTCCAGGGGCCGGTGCGCATGAACTGCGACCTCTGCGTCTACCGCGTGCGCCTCCCCGGCTACGAGGAGAAGGTCGGCGCGCCGATCTCGCTGACGCCCCACGGGGCGGAGCCGGCGCGCGGCCGCCGACGCGGGCGGCGAGCGACGCGGGCGCCGCAGCCGGCGCCGACGATCGAGCTCGCTCCTCGCAAGCCGGGGCTTCGTCCGGTCCCTGCGGCCGCCGCCAACGGCGGCCCGCCCGCGCTCGAGACTCGTGGGCTCGAGTTCGAGTACCCCGACGGCAGCCGGGCGCTCGCCGGCGTCGACCTGAGCGTCCAGCCGGGGGAGCGAGTGGCGATCCTCGGCCCGAATGGGGCCGGCAAGACGACGCTCGCGCTGCACCTGAACGGCATGCTCGAGCCCACCGGCGGGACCGTCTCGATCGGCGGCGTGCAGGTGAGCCGCGAGGCTCGGCGGGAGATCCGCCGCCGGGTCGGCCTCGTCTTCCAGGACCCCGACGACCAGCTGTTCATGCCGACCGTCGGCGCCGACGTCGCGTTCGGCCCGGCGAACCTCGGCCTGACCGGCGACGAGCTGCGCGAGCGGGTGGCCGCCGCCCTCGAGCGTGTCCGCCTGGCGGACGAGATCGACAAGGCGCCGCATCAGCTTTCCGCCGGCCAGCGCCGCCGCGCCGCCGTGGCGGGGGTGCTCGCGATGGAGCCGGACGTCCTCGTCTTCGACGAGCCGAGCGCCGCGCTCGACCCGGCGGCGCGCCGGGAGCTCGCGGACGTCGTCCAGTCCCTGGGGATGACGACGCTGATCATCACGCACGATCTGCCGTACGCACTGGAGCTGTGCCCGCGCACGGTCGTGCTCGACCAAGGCGTCGTCGCCGCGGACGGACCGACCCGCGAGGTCCTCGCCGACGAGGGGTTCATGCGGGCGCACCGGCTGGAGCTACCGGCGGGGTTCAACCCGCTGACCGGATGACGGGCACGCTCCACATCGTCGGACTCGGGCCCGGCGGCGCGGATCACCGAACGCCGGCTGCGTCGGCCGCGATCGCCCGAGCCGACGTGGTCGTCGGCTACGGGCCGTACGTCGACCAGTGCGCCGACCTCTTGGCCGACTCGCAGGAGGTCGTCCGCTGCGCGATGGGCGAGGAGGCCGAGCGGGCGGACGAGGCGCTCGCACGCGCTGCGGCGGGAGCGCGCGTCGCGCTCGTCTCCTCGGGCGACGCGGGCGTGTACGGGATGGCGGCGCGCACGCTTGAGCGGGCGGCGGAGATTTCCGAAGGAGAGCGGCCGCGACTCGAGGTCGTTCCCGGGATCACGGCCGCCCTCGCGGCCGCGGCGGCCGTCGGCGCCCCGCTCGCCGACGACTGGGCCACGCTTTCCCTCTCCGATCTCCGGACGCCGTGGACGACGGTCGAGCGGCGGATCGAGGCTCTGGCCGACTCCGGCCTCGCCCTCGCGATCTACAACCCGCGCTCACGCACGCGCACCTGGCAGCTCGACCGGCTCCTCGACCTCCTGCGGACGCGGCGAGGAAGCGACGCCCCCGTGGCTTCCGTGACCGACGTCGGCCGGCCCGGCGAGCGCGTCGTCCGGACGACGCTCGGAGACCTCGACGCCGCCGAGGTGACCATGCGGACGATCCTGCTCGTGGCGGGCGAGACCGGCCGGTACGCCGGCCCCTGGCTCGTCGCCGAGCGAGCCGACGCGCTGGCGGGGGCAGGCCGGTGAGCGTGCGCCTGATCGGCGTGGGACCGGGTGATCCCGATCTCCTCACGCAGGCGGCGCTCGAGGCCATCCGGGGGGCGGAGGTCGTCGTCTACGACCGTCCCTCGATGGATCCGATCGTCGCGCTCGCGCCTCCGACGGCGGAGATCCACTGCGTCGGGCTGCGGCGCAAGCAGCGCGCGCTCAGCCAGGACCAGGTCAACGACCTCCTCGTCGAGCTCGGCCGCGAGCGGGACGTCGTGCGCCTGAAGAGCGGCGATCCCTTCGTCGCGTCGCGCGGCGGCGAGGAGGCGCGCGCCCTCCGTGCCGCCGGCGTGGCGGTCAGCGTCGTTCCCGGCGTGACGTCGGCCGTGGGCGCTCCGGCGGCTGCAGGCATCCCGTTGATGATCCGCCAGCTGAGCGTCACCGTCACGATCGTCGACGGGAACGCCGATCCCGAGCACGCCGTACCGCCTCCGTGGGAGGCGATCGCCCGCGTCGGAGGCACGATCGTCGTCCTCACCGGTCGCGGCAGCATCCGGCGGATCGCGCGGCGCCTCGTCGCAGGCGGCCTGTCGCCGAAGACGCCGGTTGCGGCCATCAGCGCGGCGAGCCGTGACCGCCAGCAGGTCCTCCGGGGCACGCTCGAGGAGCTCCCGGCGCTGCTTCCGCCGCCCGTCACCTTCGTCATCGGCGAGGTGGCAGCCCTCGACCTGACGGCCGACGACTACGAGGACGTCGTGACGTATGCACATTCCTGACGGGTTCCTGAGCGGCGAGGCCGCGGCGGTCGGCTGGGTCGTCGGCGGGTCCGGGATCGCGCTGTGCTTGCGGGAAGTCGGGCTCGACGACAACGAGCGCAAGCTGCCGGTGGCGGGGCTCGCGGCCGCGTTCTTCCTCGTCGCCGACTCGCCGCTCGTCCCGCTGACGATCGGCACCGACGGTCACCTGCTCGGCGGCACGCTCGCCATGGCCCTGCTCGGACCCTGGTTAGGCGCGGTGACGATGGCCGTGGTCACCGCGATCCAGGCGCTCGCCCTGGGGGACGGCGGGATAACGACGTTCGGCCTCAACATGGTGAATCTCGCCCTGATCCCGGCGTTCGTCGGCTATCCGCTGATCCTGCTGCTGCGGCGCCTGCTGCCGAGCACGAGGATCGCGCTCGCAGGCGCGTGCGGATTCGCGGCGTTCGTGTCGGTCGTGGTCGCATCGACGGTCTTCGTCAGCGAGGTCAGCCTGGCGGCCGTCGTCCGAGTGCACCCGGCCACGCTGGCGAAGACGATGTTCGGGACGTACACGGTCGTCGGCGTGCTCGAAGCCGCGCTGACGACGCTCGTCGTCCGCGCGCTCTTGGAGGTGCGTCCCGACCTGGTGTCGGTCGCGACGCCGCTCCACCGCCGGCGCCGCGTTCCCGTCTCGGAGCTCGATCGCGCGGCATGACGGGATCGCGAGGACCCCTCGTCTCGTTCGTCGGCGCCGGGCCCGGCGCGACGGATCTGCTGACCCTCCGTGCGATCCGCGTGCTCGAAGAGGCCGACATCGTCGTCTGGGCGCGCAGCCTGATCGACGAGGGGATCCTCGAGTTCGTGCGCGAGGACGCCGAGACGCTTCCGTCCGACGGCCTCACGCTCGAGGACGTCGCCGACATCTACGCGCGCGCCGCCGAGGAAGGCCTGCACGTCGCGCGCATCCAGTCCGGGGATCCGGCCGTCTACGGCTCGGTCCACGAGCAGATGCAGATCTGCATGCGTCTCGGGCTCCCGTGGGAGATCGTCCCCGGCGTCAGCTCGCTGGGCGCTGCGGCGGCGGCCCTCGGGCAGGAGCTCACGGTGCCGGATCTGTCGCAGACGCTCATCCTCACGCGCAAGCCGGTCCGGACGTCGATGCCGCAGAACGAGAAGCTCGTCGAGCTCGCCCGGCACGGGACGACGCTGGTCCTCTTCCTGTCCATCCGGCGTCCGCGCGAGCTCCAGCAGGACCTCCTCGACGGTGGCTACGCGGAGGACACGCCCTGCGCCGTCGTCTACCGCGCGAGCTGGCCCGACGAGGTCGTCATCCGGTGCCCGCTCTCCGAGCTGGGCCAGAGCATCCGCGACGCGAAGCTGACGACGCACTCGCTCATCCTCGTCGGGCCCGCGCTCGCCGCCGACACTATGCCTGGCGCCCGCTCCAGCACCTACGACCCCTGCTTCGCCCACCGCTTCCGCAAGAGGCGTCCCGAGCAGAAGCGAGCACTGGACGGCATGCCGGGCAAAGGAGTGCCGGTCGACCACGCCAGCGAGCCGGCGCCGTGATCGAGGATCTCGGCCGCGACTGGGAGCGAGCCGCGGCCGGCACGGCCGCTGCCCCTCGCATCGCCGTCGTCGGCGTCCACGCCGGACGAGTCGCGCCGGCCGCCGAGGAGGTGCTCCACGGCGCGCGGCTCGTGATCGGCGGCAAGCGCCACCTGGAGAGCCTCGCGCCGCCTGGTGTCGCGCGGGTTTCGCTGACGAGGGACCTGACGCCGGCTCTCGACGCGCTCGCCGCGGAAGCGGCGCCGGCGTGCGTGCTCGCGTCCGGAGATCCCGGCTTCTTCGGCATCGTGCGCGTCCTCTCCGAGCGGTTCGGCCGCGAGCGGCTCGACGTGCATCCCGCGCCGACCTCGGTCGCCGTCGTCTTCGCGCGCCTCGGCCTGCCGTGGGACGACGCGCTCGTCGTCAGCGCCCACGCTCGCGGCCCCGAGGCCGCGCTGCACGCCGCGATGCGATACCCGAAGGTCGGGATCCTCACCGACCGCACCGCGCCGCCGGCCTGGTTCGCGGAGCGCCTTGTCGGCTACCCGCGGCAGATGGCGGTCGGGGAGCGGCTCGGCGAGCCGGACGAGCGCGTGGTCACGGGGCCTCCCGACCGCATCGCGAGGCTCGAGGCCGCGGATCCGAACGTCGTCGTCGTGTGGGACGACGAGGCCTCCGGCTCGGGGCGCGCTCGGATCTGGCCGCCTCGCACCGCCCCCGAGGGCTGGGCGCTGCCGGAGAGCGCCTTCGAGCACCGCGCGGGCATGATCACGAAGCCCGAGGTGCGTGCGCTCGTGCTGGCGAGGCTCGGCCCCGGCACGGGCGACCTCTGCTGGGACGTGGGCACGGGCAGCGGGTCGGTCGCCGTAGAATGCGCGCGGCTGGGCGCTGCGGCAATCGGCGTCGACCGGGATTCGCACGCGATCGAGCTCGCTCGGCGGAACGCAGCGGCGCACGACGTTCCCGTGCGCTTCGTGGAGGGGGCGGCTCCCGGCGTCCTCGACGCGCTCCCCGATCCGGAAGCCGTCTTCGTCGGCGGCGGCGGCGGCGACCTGCTCGACATCCTCGAGCGCTGCTGCGAGCGAGCCCGGCGGGCGATCGTCGTCTCGCTCGCGATCGTGGAGCGGGTGGGCCCCGTCCTCGAGCGGCTCGAGGCGAGCGGCTTCGAGAGCGACGCGGTCATGATCAGCGGCGGCCGGCTTCGCGAGCTGCCGGGTGGCCATCGGATCGCAGCCGAGAACCCCGTCTTCGTCGTCAGCGGCCGGCGGCGCGCGAGCAGCGCCCCCGCAGGCGACGTCGTGGAGATCGGGGCCGAACGCGCTGCGGGCTCGAAACGAGACAAGACGGAAGGAGAGCCATGAAACGCCCCACTCTCGACGCCTCGATGGATCCCTCCCGCGCCGCCGACCGGGCGGCCGATCCGCACGGCTGGCGCTACTCGGCCGAGGACCGCGAGATCGTGGGGCGGGTGATCGCCGAACGGCGCGACATCCGGCGCTTCCGGTCGGATCCGATCCCCGACGACGTGCTCGACCGGTTGCTGGAGGCAGCCCATCGCGCTCCGTCCGTCGGCCTCTCGCAGCCGTGGCGTTTCGTCGTCGTCCGCGACGAGGCCGCCAGGATGCGGGTGCGGGCGCTCGCCGAGCGCGAACGGCTGCGCCAGGCGCCCCGGTTCGATGAGCGGGCGCGCCATTTCCTCGAGCAGAAGGTGGAGGGAATCCTCGAGGCCCCCGTCGGGCTGTGCGTCTGCTGCGTGCCGCCGGCGAGGGGGGTGGAGGTGCTGGGCCGCGGGACGATTCCGCAGACGGACATCTACTCCACGGTGTGCGCGATCCAGAACCTCTGGCTCACCGCGCGTGCCGAGGGCGTCGGCGTCGGCTGGGTGAGCTTCTACCGCCCGAGCGACATGCGCGCCGCGCTCGGGATCCCCGACCACGTCGAGCCCGTGGCCTGGCTCTGCCTCGGCTGGCCCGACGAGCGCCCGATCCGTCCCGGGCTCGAGCGGGCCGGCTGGGCCGAGAGACGGCGGATCGAGGAGCACGTGTTTCAGGATCACTGGCCCGAGTGGATCGACGACGAGACCGCTCCCGCGGAGCCGCAGGAGACGGTCGCTTCGGCCACCGACGGCGACGGAGCGGTTCCCGTTCCAGACGCGGCGGCGAGAACTGCCGTCCGCGACCGAGCCGATACGCTCGTCAAGCCGATCGGCAGCCTGGGCATGCTCGAGGACGTCGTCGAGCGCTGGGCCGCGGCCACCGGCGCCGCGCCGCCGTCGCCGCTCCGAGCCGCGCATCTCGTGCTCGCCGCCGACCACGGCCATACCCGCCACGGGACGAGCGTCTTCGGCAGCCACGTCTCGGCCGAGGTCGCCGCCGCCGCTGCGCGTGGCGAGACGGCGATCGGGGTGCTCGCCCGGGCCCGCCACGAGCGACTCGACGTCGTCGACGTCGGGCTCCACGACGCGACCCCGGACGGGTGCGTCTCCCGGCCGGTCGCCCGCGGCACGGGAGACATCTCGACCGAGTCGGCGATGACGGTCGAGCAGGCTCGGCAGGCGATCGCGCTCGGGGGAGAGCTCGCGGACGAGCTGCTGGACGCGACGGCCGCCGACTGCCTCGTCGTCGGCGAGATCGGGATCGGCAACACGACCACGAGCGCAGCCTTGTTCTGTGCGCTGACGAACAGCGATTCCGGCCGTGCGGTGGGGCGGGGCACGGGACTCGACGCCCAGGGCATCGCCCGGAAGCGGGCGATCGTGGACGCCGCGCTCCAGCGACACCTCGAGGAGAGGCGGCCGCACGGAGTGGATCCGCCGGCGCTCGACGTCCTCGCGGACGTGGGAGGCTTCGAGTTCGCCGGCCTCGTCGGCGCGATCCAGCGGGCATACCAGCGTCGCGTCCCCGTCGTCCTGGACGGATTCGCGACCTCCGTGGCCGCGCTCGTCGCGGCCAGGCTCCACCCTGGATGCCGCGAGTGGCTGTTCGCCGGCCATCGCTCGGCCGAGCCGGCGCACTCGGAGGTGCTGACCGAGCTCGGGCTCGAGCCGATCCTCGATCTCCGCCTCCGCCTCGGCGAGGCGAGCGGCGCCGCGCTGGCGCTTCCGCTGATCGAGTCCGCGGGACGGATGCACGCGGAGATGGCGACCTTCGAGGAGGCTCGGGTGAGCCCGCCTCCCGCCCGCCCGAGCAGGTAGAGCCGGCCTTCGACGTCGGACGGGAGACGCAGACGACCGAGCGCTTCTCGACTCCCGCGGACGGCCGGGGCGGCGGCGTGCTGGTGCTCGGGGGCACGCGCGAAGGCCGCGAGCTCGCCGAGGCGCTGCACCGGAGCGGCATCTCGGTCGTCTCCTCGCTCGCTGGGCGCGTCCGGAATCCTCGGGTCCCGCGAGGCGACGTCCGCATAGGCGGCTTCGGCGGGGCGCGTGGCTTGACGAGGTGGCTCACCGAGCACCGCCCGGAGGCGGTCGTCGACGCGACCCACCCCTTCGCCGCCCAAATCTCCGCGGCTGCGGTCTCCGCCTGTCGCGACGCCGGCGTGCCGTTGCTTCGCCTGGAGCGTCCACGCTGGCGGCGGCTCCCCGGTGATCGCTGGCACTCGGCCCCGGATCTCGCCCAGGCGGCCGAGATGATCCCTCGGCTCGGCAGCCGCGTGCTCCTCACCACGGGCCGGCAGGGAGTCGCCGCCTTCGCGCCCAGCACGTCGGCCTGGTTCCTGATCCGCTGCCTCGCGGAGCCGGAGCCGCCGCTCCCACCCAACTGCAGCGTCCTCGTCGATCGCGGGCCGTACACCCTTGGCGGCGAGCTCGCCCTCATGCGGGCGCACCGCATCGACCTCCTCGTGACGAAGGAGAGCGGGGGACGCGACACGCAGGCGAAGCTCGACGCCGCTCGTCAGCTCGGCCTACCGGTGATCGTCGTCACCCGACCCTCCTCGCCGGCCCCGGCGGTCGTCGACGACGTCGGCGCCGCGCTCTCGTGGGTGCGGGACGTCACCGCCGAGGGCGCGCTCGAGGGCCGGCCACACACGCGCGAGATGCCCGCATGACGGTCTATCTCGTCGGAGCCGGCCCCGGCGACCCCGGGCTGCTCACCGTGCGGGCCGCGGAGCTGATCGCCCAGGCCGACGTGATCCTCTACGACCGCCTGATCCCCGAGGAGTCGCTGGAGAGCGCCCGCCCGGACGCCGTGCTGTTCTTCGTCGGCAAGCGGAGCGGCGATGAGCAAGTGACCCAGGACGAGATCAACCGCCTGCTGGTCGAGCACGGCCGTCGTCACGACACGGTCGTCCGGCTGAAAGGGGGTGACCCCTTCGTTTTCGGGCGCGGAGGGGAGGAGGCCCAGGCGCTCCGTGAGGCGGGAGTCACCTTCGAGGTCGTGCCCGGGATCACCGCCGGCATCGCCGCGCCTGCGTACGCCGGCATCCCGGTGACGAGCCGCGAGCTGGCGAGCGCCGTGGCGTTGGTGGCGGGCCATACCGTCCGAGACCTCGACTGGTCGGCGCTGGCGGCCTTCCCCGGGACGCTCGTTTTCTACATGGGTGTGGCCGCCCTGCCCGAGATCACCGAGCACCTGCGGGCGGCGGGCCGCCGCTCGAACGAGCCTGTGGCGGTGGTCGAGCGCGGGACGCTGCCTCGCCAGCGCACGGTGCTGGCGTCGCTGACGGACATCGCCGAGCGGGTCGTCGAGGAAGGGATTCGACCCCCGGCGGTAACGATCGTCGGGCCGGTAGCGGCCTTGCACACCCAGACCGCGTGGTTCGAGGCGCGCCCGCTGCACGACGTCACCGTCGCGGTCGCTCGTGCGCCCGGGGAGGCGGGCGACGTGGCGGCGGGGCTGCGGGCCCTCGGCGCCGCCGTCCTCGAAGCGCCGACGGTGCGGATCGAGCCGATCGCGGCCGAGCTCCCTGCCCTCGAGCGCTACGACGTCGTCCTCTTCGCCTCGGCAAGCGGTGTCGCTCGACTCTTCGAGCTCCTCCACGAGCGCCGCCGGGACGCGCGCGCCCTCGCCGGGCGTCGCATCACGGCGAGCGGGCGCGCCACGGCGGATGCGCTCCGGGCTCGCGGGCTGCTTCCGGACCTCGTGTCCCCTCGTGCGGACGAGCCGCTGGAGGCGCTCGAGGGCGCCGGGGCCGACCGCGCCCTCATCGTCTGCGGCCGCGAGCAGCGGGACGCCCTAGGACGTGTGAGTGCCGACCTCCTCGTCCTCTACGAGAACCTGGCGGAGCCGCTGTCCTCCGACGAGCTTCGCGCTGTCTCGCACGCCGACTGGATCGCCTTCGCGTCGCCCGCCGCGGTGCAGCTGCTCGCGGAGGCGACCGGGGGCGCGATCCCGCACGGCCCGCGATCGGCGTCGGTAGATCCGGCCACTTCGGAGGCACTCCGCAGCTGCGGCCGTGAACCGGACCTCGAGGCGGCTCTTCACACCCGCCAGGGCCTCGTCGATGCCCTCGCGGCGGCGGCTACAACGACGTCGGTCGCCTCGGTTCCGGCGTAGAGTCGGCACGGTCCCGGTCCCGCCTTGACTTGCTTTCCGACTTCGGCTTGACTCTGGCACCCTAGGGCTGATTGGTAGAAGGCGACCCGGCGGTCGCACGATCAGCTATGTGTTGGCAAGGAGGGGAGGACGCGTGCCCAAATTTCAGCAAGACGAACATCGGGCGGACGTGGAACAGGAGGGAGCTGAGGCTCCCGATCCGAACGGGCTCACTCGCGGGGGGCTTCTGAAGAGGGGAGCGGGGTTGGCCGCTGCGGCTACCGTCGGCGGCGTGGTCCCGGGCGTCGCGGCCGGAGCGCTTCCGGCCACCGGCGGCGGCCGGCTGCTCAGGCCTCGTCGACGCACGTTCTCGGGGCCCGCGCCGGTTCCGCCGCTGATCCGTTCGCGGCGTGAGCTCGAGTCGCGTGGCATCCGCGTCGAGACGATGACGACGAACGCCCCCCTGCCGATCACGCAGGGCGGCACGACGTACGCGTTCGCGCAGGAGACGGTCTGGCTCGACTCCAATAGCTTCGCCGTCGGCCGCTGGGACGGGTCGATGAGCATCTTCGACTTCGAGACGGGGCAGTACCAAGGGCCGCTCATCCAGAAGGCGGTGAACGACCCGGCCGAGCAGGGCGTCCAGATGATCACGCACCTGCCGGGCAATGCCGTGGTCACGTCGAACGACTTCTCGTCGATCGTGCTGTGGGCCTCCGCGAGCGGCCAGTGGACGGACCTCACGGCGCTCCAGACGTACACGTACGACTCGTCGCTCGGCTATGCGGTGAACGGGGCGTGGTTCCAGTCAGGCAGCCCGAACACGCTCGTGGTCGGACACTCCGAGGGCTACATCTCGATCTGGAAGTACAACCCGACGACCCATGCGCTGACGTTCCAGAGGTCCGTGGGCCTTCAGAACCCGAACCCGGTGAACCCGTTCAACTCGCACTACATGTACGGCATGGCGGTGGTTCGGGACAATCCTGCGTACGTCGTCACGGGCTCCGACGACGGGTACATCTCGATCGTCCAGATCCCGTCGGGAAACATCATGTCCCAGACGGTCTACAACCCGAGCGCGCAGCGCGGGATCAACAGCGTGTCGGTGCTCAACGACAAGCTGCTCGTCGCGGTCTGCTCGGTCGGGCATTCGGACTACAACCTCTGGTACTACTCGATCAACGAGTCGAACTGGAGCGTGTCGCTGCTCGACAAGACGAACCTCGTCGTGGACACGTCGCGAGCCCAGGTCTTCAACTTCGACACGATCTGGGGCGCGTACTCGGGTGGCCCGTGCTGGTTCGCGTCCACCGAGGAAGGCACGCTCTGGATGGGCACGGCCGACAGCACGTTGCACGTCATCGGCTACGAGATCCTGACGGTCCCGGTCGGATCGGCGCTCGCGTACCAGGGAGGGCCCGGAAGGCTCGTCATGGTCGAATCCGACCTGTTCCAGTTCATCACCGGCGCGTCGTAGCTTCGAATCTGGGAGCCGCGGGTGCCCTCGAGGGCACCCGCGGCTCCTAGTGCATGAAGAGCCGCACGTGGTGACAGCTCATGACGATGCCGTGCGCGTTCGCCGCGGCCACCACGTCGCCTTGGCGGGCGGAGCCGCCCGGCTGGGCGATCGCGCGCACGCCGGCGGCCGCTGCGCAGGCGACGGCATCGCGGAAGCGGAGCAACCCGTCGGAGCTCAAGGCCAGCTCCCCGAGCTGCTCCAGCCATTCGTCTCGCGCCTTCGAGTCGAGCGGCTCGGGTTCTCGCGTGAAGAGAGAGCGCAAAGCGCCCCGTAGCTCGCGCGAGTCGTCGCCCCGGCCGTAGAGGTCGGTCGCGTAGTCGCGATCCGCCTGACCCACCTCGTCCCGAAAGGGAAGCCTGCGCACGGCGGGATGGCGGCGCACGTGCCACAGCTGCGCCTTGCGCACCGCCGCGTGCATGCACTCGCCCCGCGACTGCGCCCCGCACCCGACGCCGACCAGCTGCCCCTCGAGCGCGACGGCCGCCGCGTTCGATTGAGCCCATCTGACCGCGATCGTGGCGAGCAACAGATCTCGGGCCAGCTCGTCGCCGAGATCGTGCCCTTCCGTGGCGATCGTGTCTCGTAGGAGCTCGACCGTGAGCCTTTCGTCGTTACGCGGCTGCTCGACCGTGATCCCGAAGAGCTCTCGCCGCTCGGCGGCCGGGGGGACGAACGTCGGATCGACCTGGAAGACGACGAAGCGCCCGTCGCTCTTGCCGCGCAGCACCTCGAGCGCTTCAGGTTCGTAACCGGGAGCGATCACGGCGTCCGAGGGCTCGCTCGCGAGAAGCTCGGCGGTCGAGCCGTCGACGCGGTCGCTGAACGCGGCACAGTCACCGAAGGCCGCCACCCGGTCGGCGCCGCGGGCACGCGCGTACGCCGCCGCGAGCCCGCTCAGCCGAAGATCCTGTGCGGACCCTTCCGCCGGCTCGCGCTGAAGCGGCCGCGCGATCGCCGCGCCGACCGGGCTCAAGTGCTTGACGGAGGCCGCCGCCTGCACGCCGAAGGCCTCCCTCAGCTCGCGAACGAGCTGCCATCCCACGAGGGCATTCCACAAGCTGATCGCGGTGGCGCGTCCCGCGAGCACCTCGACCGGCAACCTCGCACCGTCGGCCGAGCGAGCCAGAGCGGGACGCTGCTGCGGGTTCGTGCCGTAGCGGAGTTCGAGCATTCTGTCGCTGCGACAGGCGCTCTCGCTTATGCGGTCTCCGGATCGGGGTCGAAGCGCACGTCTTGGTGGTGCAGCTTGTGCCCGAGCTTGTCGCGTTTGGTGGCCAGATAGCGGGCGTTCTCGTGGTTCGGCTCCGTCTCGATCGGCAGCTGCTCGACGACGCGGAGGCCGAAGCCCTCGATCCCGGTCACCTTGCGCGGGTTGTTTGTGAGGATGCGGATCGTCGAGAGGCCGAGCTCGGCCAGGATCTGGTTGCCGATCCCGTACTCGCGGGCGTCGATCGGCAGGCCGAGCTCGACGTTCGCCTCCACCGTGTCGAGGCCGTCCTCCTGGAGCTCGTACGCCTTGAGCTTGTTCAGCAGGCCGATCCCGCGCCCTTCCTGCGCCATGTAGAGCAGGACGCCGCGACCCTCGGCCTCGACGCGCGCCAGCGCCTGCTGCAGCTGCTCGCCACAGTCGCAGCGGAGCGAGTGGAAGACATCCCCCGTCAGGCACTCGGAATGGACGCGCACGAGCACGTTCTCCGCCCCCGCCACCTCTCCCTTGACCAGCGCCAGGTGGTGCTTGCCGCTCAGCTTCTCGCGGAAGGCGATCGCGACGAACTCCCCCGAGGCGGTCGGCAGGCGCACCGACGTCGTCCGCTCCACGAGCTTCTCGTGCCGGCGCCGGTACTCGATCAGCTCGGCGACCGTGATCATCCGCAGCCCGTGCTCGCGGCAGTACCCGACCAGGTCGGGCACGCGCGCCATCGTCCCGTCGTCGTTCATCACCTCGCACACCACCCCGGCCGGAATCAGCCCCGCCAGCATGGCCAGGTCGACCGCCGCCTCCGTCTGCCCCGCCCGCTGC
>Ga0209059_1000120_pt1 | contig 32250 bp, 38 predicted proteins | sample GraSoiAngelo_151_FD_186165 | JGI IMG/M metagenome (GOLD analysis project Ga0209059, IMG submission 186165) | Grasslands soil microbial communities from the Angelo Coastal Reserve, California, USA - 14_1009_12_20cm (SPAdes) (version 2) | ecosystem: Environmental > Terrestrial > Soil > Grasslands ...
GCTGACTTCCGGATGCGTCATCCAGAGGACCGCCGGCTCGGCCTGCGCGTCGACCCGGACGGGCACCGGGCCGATCCCCTCTTCGAGGACGAGACTTTCCGCCCCGGCCGGGATCAGGCCCTCGTCCCGGATGACCCAGGCCGTGCCGATGGTCGGATGGCCCGCAAAGGCCAGCTCGGCGGTGGGAGTGAAGATCCGGACCCGCGCGGCGTGTGCCGGGTCCGCCGGAGCCAGCACGTAGGTGGTCTCCGAGATGTTCATCTCCCGCGCGAAGTCCTGCATCTTGCCGGGGTCGAGGCCGTCGGCGTCCAGCACCACCGCAAGCTGGTTGCCGGCCAGCGGCCGCGCCGTGAAGACGTCTACGGTGCGAACCCGGTAGCTCACCGAACTGGTTACCTCACGCGGTTACCGCAAGCGGACGCTCCGCCTGCTGGGCCAGCACCTTGCCCAGGCGCCGGGCGTCGATTGCGATCTGGCGCAGGTTGCCGGTGATCGGGTTGGAGTAGCCGATGAAGTAAAGGCCGGGTGCTTGCGGGTGCGAGTCGGGCGCGTGCCGGGCCGGGCGTCCTCGCGGGTCGAGAACCTGCAGATGCCCGACCAGCCGGTCGAGGCCGCGGCTGTACCCGGTGGCGGCGATGACGGCGGCAGCCCGGACCCGCCGGTCGCCGCAGATCACGGACTCCCGCTCGAAGGCGGTCACCCCGGGCACTACCTTGATCCGGCCTCGCTTCAGCTCGGCGAGGAAGCCGACATCGATCAGTGGGATCTGCTCCTCCTGGACACGCGTGCCGACTCCCTTTTCCGGCGCGCGGATGCCCCACCTGGAGAGGTCGCCGATGAAAAGCCTCTGCATGACCAGGCTCAGCGCATCGATCGCCGGCACCGGCAGGCGGCACATGAGGATGCCGAGGTGCTGCGGTGCGATGCCACCCGGGTTGTCGCGCCGGACGATGTTGGGCGGCGTCCGGATCGAGATCCAGACCTGGCCGGCGCCGCTTTCGACGAGGTCGGTCGCAATCTCGGCGCCAGAGTTCCCAGCTCCCACGACGAGCACGTCGCGACCCCGGTAGGGCTCGGCGTTGCGGTAGCGCGAGGAGTGAACCAGCTCACCCTCGAAGGCATCCGCGCCCGGCCAGTCCGGCAGCCGCGGCGTGTGGTTATAGCCCGTCGCGACCACGACCTGAGGCGCTTCCCGGTGCCCGCGGTTCGTCAGCAGCCGCCAGCCCTGAGCACCGCGGTCCAATCGCTCGAGGCGCGTTCCGCAGGCGATGGGCACCTCGATCTGGCGTGCGTACTCCTCGAGGTAGGCGACGAAATCGTCGCGGGCGATCCAGCGTCCCATCCGCTCGGGGATCGGGATCCCTGGCAGGCTCGAGAGACGGCGGGTCGTGTGCAGATGGAGCCGGTCATAGTGGCCGCGCCAGCTGGTGGCCACCGAGTCGGCCGCCTCCAGGATTTCGACCCGGAGGCCAGCCCGACGAGCTTCGGCTGCTGCGGCCAGGCCGGCCGGGCCCGCGCCGACCACGATCACATCGGGTTCGTCAATGCGTTTCATTGTCTGACGCGCGCGCGCCGGGCTTTGGGTGGGCTAGCTCGGCCAGACCTACTTCGCGCGGCTGGCAGCCTGCCGCATCTGCTAGCGTTGATATCAAATTAAAGGGTATTAGCGCATGCCCAAAGCGAGGTAGAACGGCATGGCTGAGACAGCTATCGGCGGCACCGCAACGGCCGACCTGGACGAGCCCCTGACCCCCGAGGCCAAGAAAACAATCCTGGGCGCGACGGTTGGATTCTTCGTCGATATGTATGACGTCTACCTGCCGGTCGTGGCGCTCACGCCGGCGTTGATCTACTTCCAACCCAAGCACCTGGCCCCCACGATCGCCACGACCCTCTTTTATGTGGTCTTCGCGGTCACGCTGGTCGGCCGGCCGATCGGGGCCTTCATCTTCGGTCACCTCGGTGACCGGATCGGACGTCGCAGGACCACGCTGATCGCGGTTACCGGATTCGGGGTCGTGACTCTCCTGATCGCCTTCCTCCCCGGTTACCCGACGCTCGGAATGACTGCTTTGATCCTTCTCATCCTGCTCCGGCTGGTCGACGGCATCTTCCTGGGCGGCGAGTACACGGCCGCCAGCCCTCTCGCCATGGAGTACTGCCCGAAAGCAAAGCGCGGCTTCTACAGCGCCGTCATCCAGGCCGGCTACCCGGCGGCGTATGTGGTCATCTCGCTGTTCACGGCGCTGATGCTGTACCTGACCCCCGTCAAGGGCGGCGTCAACTCGCCCTACGTGCAGTTCGGCTGGCGCGTGCCCTTCGTCGTCGGCGCCCTGATCGCCTTCGGGTTCGCGCTCTGGTTCCGCCGCGTCCCGGAGTCGAGGTCCTGGCTGGAATCCGACAAGACAGAGAACCCGATCGGGACCCTTTTCAGCGGCGAGTCGCGGAAAGCGTTCCTCCAGGTGTTCCTGGTCATGTCCGGCTTCTGGCTGTCGCTGAACGCGACGATCAGCACTCTGCCGCAGGTGCTCACTAAGACCGCCGGCATGTCCAGCACGACCGTGACCCAGGTCCTGCTCATCGCCAACGTCGTGCTGGTGGGCGGTTACCTCTTCTTCGGGGTCATCGGCCAGCGTTTGGGTCGACGGCCGACTTTGATGCTTCTGGGCGTTCTCATCACTTTCGTCAGCACCTCGGCGTACGTGCTACTGGTGCAGATTGCAACAGCCCGCTCGAACATCGCCGAGACGATCGCGCTCGCCACCATCGTGACGGTGCTTACGGTCTCCGGCTGGGGCCTGATGAGCGCCTACATCAACGAGCGCTTCCGCATCGGCATCCGCGCCTCGGGCTTTGGAATCGGCTACAGCCTCGCGGTGGTCCTGCCCGCCTTCTACAGCTTCGTGATGCTGTGGCTGGCGGCGTTCATGCCTTACAAGTACACGCAAATCCCGCTGCTGGCGGTCGGCGGCCTGCTGATCCTCGTCGGCGCGGCCCTGGGGCCGGAGACAAAGCACGTGGACATGGCCCATCCGGAGCGCAGCGCAGACAGCGGCAGCCAGCGGCTGCCGACGAACCCGGCGGAGGGGCGGCGGCCGATCATCAGCGGCTGATCCCGACCGCTACGGCCAGAGCAGGTGGCCGAGCAGCATCCCGATCACGACGGCGAGGGCATAGGTCAGCCGGGGGACCCGCCGGGCGACCGCGCGCACGCCATTTGTGAGCGGGTCGCGGCCCGTGACGATGGCGAGCGTCTCCTGGAGCATCAGAAGGAAGGCGACCAGCGCCAGGACGGTGAAGATGAGAGAGAGGATCGCTGGAGGGTTGAACTGGAGGTTCATCCGCGGTCGCCTGAAGGCGAGGTGGCTCCCCGGGCGGGACCCCAGAGGAAGTGGCCCAGCAGCATCCCCACCACTATCGAGATGGCGAACGCCCAGCCCGGGTAGGCACGGACGGTGTCGTGGACGTAATCGCTGATCGGCCGCTGCCCGGTGAGCAGGGCCCAGGACTCGAATGCGAGCAACAGGAAGATCGCGCCGAAGAACCCGGTCGCGGTCGCCGAAAAGATGACGTCGAGCCTCATGTGGTTCCAGCCGTGGATAACGCCCGGGCGGCGACCTGGGTTATGTCCAGGCTAGACACCAACCGGCTCCCGGACGAGGAAGACAGTGGTTCGGCCGGGCCTTGCCTCGGCGTTGATGATCAGCACCTTCGCCTTCTTGGTCCCGACTCCGAGCGCCGCCCGGAGCCGGGCGTCCTCGTACGGGAAGACGTGCTCGTCGATCCGGCGCATCGCAGCCTCCAGGTCGGGCACGATCTTCTGGCTGCCCACCACCAGGAGAACCCGGCCGGCGCCGCTGGCGTAAGGGCCGAGCTGGCTGGCCGAGTAGGAGGCCACCACGAGAGCGCCCTCCTCGGTGAGGGCCTGGACGGAGCCGAGCATGAAGTCGGGAGCGCTGCTCAGCTTGCGGATCTCACGAGACTGGGTGGCCCGGTCCATCTTCAGATAGCGCGTGCGCACGGAGTCGAAGTGCCCGGAGTCGTGCAGCTCCGCGAAGAGGCCGAGATCCTGCAACGTCTTCGACACGCCGGAGTGCACCTCAGCGCCTGCGGGCAGCAGTTCCAGGATGCGCCGGCGCGCCTCTTCACCCGTGTCGACGACGACGGCTTCGATGTTGTTGGACTCCAGCGCGGCCGCAACCTTGGCGATCACAGCTGCGGAGGCAGGTTCGGTGTAGGCGGGGTCGCTGCCCCGCGCGGTTTTCACGTCCTGGGCTGCTCCTCGAAGGTCTCGTCTCCTTCCCGGGCGCTGGCGGGGACGGATGGGAATCGAACCCACCTGGGACGGCTCAGCACCGCCCCACAGACGGTTTTGAAGACCGCGAGAGGCACCAGCCCCCGAACGTCCCCCAGGCGCGCTAGAAGAGCGAGGTCAGCTTCGCCTTGAGATCCACCTTCATGTTCGGCCGGTAGCCCACCGCGCGTTCCACCGCGTGGCCGTCCTTGAAGAGAATCACGGTGGGAATGCTCATGACCCCGAGCCGGGCCGGGGTTTCCGGGTTGGCGTCGATGTCGAGCTTGAGCACCTTGGCTTTCTCGCCGAACTCGCCGGCGAGGTCCTCGACGATAGGGGCGATCATCCGGCAGGGTGCGCACCAGGCCGCCCAGAAGTCGACAAGCACCGGGATGTCCGCCTGCAGGACAACGGCTTCGAACTCGGCGTCGGAGACCGCCGGGACACCGCCCACGACCGCTAGGATACCCCGCCGCCCGAGCCCGATTTGGAGTTCGCGTTGGGCGCAGGCTTCGATTCGGGTTTCGTATCGGACTTCGACTCTGACCTGCCTTCGGACTTCGATTCCGACGATTCGGACTTCGATTCCGACTTCGATTCCGACCTCGACTCCGACTTCGAGTCCGAGCGGCTACCAGAGTTCTTGTAGTCAGTCGTGTAGAAGCCGCTGCCCTTGAAGATCATGCCGGCCGGGTAGAAGAGCTTGCGCAGCCGGCCCAGGCACTCCGGACAAGTTTTGAGGGGCGGGTCGGACATCGCCGCGAGCACCTCCAGCTGGTGGCCGCACTGCTCGCATTCGTATCCGTAGATGGGCATCTTTATAAGAACTCTAGAGGGTGGCTTGGTCGAGCCTTTGCAACAGCATGCCGCTGGGCGGCTTCGGATCGAAGTAAGTGCTCTTCTGCGGAAGAGTTGTGCCCGCTTGGGCCAGCTTCAAAACCACGGCCAGGTCGGGCGGCGCCAGGAAGAAGGCGGCCTGTCCGCGGCCCTCGTCCACCCAGCGCACAGCTTCCGCGGGATCCCGCGTGTACATGAGGACCTCCTCCGCGGCCCGCTTGCCGAGCTGGTTATCGATCACCTGCCGGTGCAGCTCGACCAGCGGCTGCTCGCCTTCCAGCGGGAGCACCTGGAAGCGGCCTTTCGCGTAGTGCCCGGCGGCCACCTGTCCGTCCAGGGCAGCCAGGGTTTCCGCCAGGGACTCTTTGGCTTCCCCACCCACCACCGTGACCGGCGCCCAGCGCAGAACGCGATGCGTCGGGAGGACGCGCAGGCCGGGGTCCCCGAGGTCGACCAGCAGGACGAGGGCAAACCGGGACGAGGCGTCGGCCGGTCCGCCTGCCTCCGCGGCATAAGCGAGTGCCGTTTCGTAGCGGTGGTGGCCGTCGGCGATCAGGAGCCGCCGCCCTCTGAAGGCGGCGCTGACCCGGTCGACCCACTCGCCCGGCCCCACCTTCCAGATGCGGTGACGCTGGCCGGCGAAGTCGAAGCTGAGATCGGATTCGCCGCGCTCCTGCCGCAGCAGCGCCGGGAGTTCGCTGCCCTCACCCTGGTAGACCATCCAGAGCGGCTCGAAGCTCGTCCTGGTAGCCCGATAGAGCGCAAGCCGGTCCTCCTTGGGCCCGCGGTGCGTCCGCTCGTGGGGCAGCACCTCGCCCGCCTCGTAAGGGACGATCCGGACGGCCGCCAGGATTCCGCGGCGGCTGCCGCCCTCGAACTCGTGCTCGTGGACATACATGGACGGCTCGGGGTCCTGGCGCAGCACGCCTTCGGCCAGCCAGGTCCGCTCCAGCTCAGCAGCGCCCTCGTAGTCGTCGCCCGGCCGGGTCAGCCGGGCGACGTTGTAGGGCGAGCGCTGCCACAGCGCCGGCAGCTCTTCCTCCGGGATGACGTCGTAGGGCGGCGCCACCACCAGGCCCAGGTCAGGGACCCGCTCCTGGTCGTAGCGAACCCCGCGCAGCGCCCTGACGTCAGCCACGGCCGCCCTTCAGAGCTCGACGTACCTCAAGTCGGCCATGCCGGGCACGCCGCGCAGCTCCTCGAGCACGTCCGCCCCGACGGGGTCGTCCACCTGGAGGATCATCAGCGCGCGGCCGCGGGGAGCGTCCCGGCCGACCTGCATCGAGGCGATGTTGATGTCGTGGCCGCCGAGGATCGTTCCGAAGCGCCCGACCACGCCGGGGCGGTCGGCGTGACGGCTGACGAGGAAGCGACCCTCGGGCACGAGGTCGACTCGGAAGGCCTCGATACGGATCACGCGCGGCTCCCCGAAGAGAACGGTACCTGCGACCTCGAAGCCGCCCACCCGGAGGCTGACCAGGCTGGGGTAGCTGCTGTCGGGCTTCGGGCTCCGGCGCTCGCTCAGCTTGATCCCCCGACCTGACGCCAGGAGCCGGGCGTTGACGGTGTTGATGCGCTCCTCCGTGAAGGGCGCCAGCAGGCCTCGGATCGCGGCGGCGGTGAGGAGCGCCACGTCCCGCTCCCCGACCTCGCCCTCGAAATCCAGCTCCAGGTCGGCCACCCGGCCGCCCACGAGCTGCACGTAAAGGGAGCCGAGCCGTTCGGCGAGCTCGCCGAAGGGCTTGAGAAAGGCGAGCTCCTCCGGCGCCACGGCGGGCGCGTTGACGGAGTAGCGCGGGAGCTCCCCGTTCAGAACAGCCGCCACCTCCTCGGCGACGTCGAAGGCGACCGAGGTCTGGGCCTCTTCGGTGGACGCCGCGATGTGGGGCGTTGCGATGAAGTTCGGCAGCTGCAGGAGAGGATTCCCGGCGCTCACCGGCTCCTCTTCGAAGACGTCTGCAGCGGCGGCCGCCAGTTGCCCCTTGGCCAGGGCGGCGGCCAGCGCGGCTTCGTCGACGATCCCGCCCCGCGCGGCGTTGACGAGGCGGCTGCCGGGCTTCATCTGGGCAAGCTGGCGGGGCCCGATCAGGCCGCGCGTCTTCTCGGTCAGCGGTGCGTGGACGGTGATGAAGTCGGCCCGGCCGAGGAGCTCCTCGAGGCCGACCAGCTCGACGTTGAACTGCTCGGCCCGCTCCTGCGGGACGACGGGGTCGAAAGCGATCACGTCCATCTCCAACCCCTGCGCCCGCTTGGCGACTTCCGTGCCGATGTTGCCGAGGCCGACGATGCCGAGCGTCTTCCCCCGGATCTCCACCCCGGTGAAGCGGGCGCGCTGCCACTCGCCGCGCCGGACGGAGGCGTCGGCCTGCGGGATCCAGCGCGCCACCGCCAGCAGCAGCCCGATCGTGTGCTCAGCCGCTGCCGTGATGTTGCCCCTGGGCGCATTCACGACCAGGATGCCGCGACGGGTGGCCGCGTCGATATCGATGTTGTCGACGCCCACGCCGGCCCGGCCCACGACGCGCAGCCGCCGTCCCGCCTCCAAGACCTTTTCGCCAACCTTGGTTGCGCTCCGCACGACCAGGGCGTCAAAGGCGGGAATGGCCTCGACCAGCTGGGCCTCGGTGAGCCCGGTCCGGACTTCGACCTCGCCGGCCTGGCGGAGCCTCCGGAGGCCGTCGTCGGCCAGGCTGTCGGCCACCAGGATGGCCGGCATCAGAGACTCAACGGCACTAGCGGGCGGCTACGGCCTCCGTACCGGTCAGGTGCGGCTGGGCCGCGTTCAGGGCGCGCCCGTCGGCCGCCCGGAAATCGAGCTCCTCCAGCGCCTGCTCGACGGCCCACAGCACGATCGCGATGTCGCCCTCGCTGACGGCGCCGAGGTGCCCGACCCGGACGATCCGGGCGCTCACCGGGGCCGTGCCCCGACCGGATGCGATGACGACGCCGTACTTCTCCCGGAGCAGGGCCCGGAAGGCGTCGGTGTCGATGCCCTCGGGCAGCACCGCCGAGGTCACCGTGGCCGACCGGTAGCCTTCGGCGGCGAAGGGCTGTAATCCCGCTGCCTGGAGTCCCGCCACGCAAGCCTCGGCGAGCCGGCGGTGGCGGGCGTAGACGTTCTGCAGGCCCTCCTCGCTCAGCAGCTTGAGCCCCTCTTGGACCGCGAAGGCCACGCTCACCGACGGAGTGGTGGGGGTGAAGCCCTTCTCGGCCCAGGTCCTGGCCGAGCGCCAGTCGAAGTAGTAGCGGGGCGACGTCGCCCGGGCGGCGGCCTCCCAGCCCCGCGGGCCGATCGCCGCGAAGGCCAGCCCGGGCGGAGCCATCCAGCCCTTCTGGCTGCCCGAGATCACGACATCCAGGCCCCAGGCTTCCATCTCCACCGGCATCGAACTGGCCGAGGAGATGGCATCGACCACCACGATCTTGCCCGCCTGGCCGGCCACCCGAGCCAGGGCCTGGAGCGGGTTCGTGAGCCCGGTGGAGGTCTCGTTGTGGGTAAGGAAGACCTTCTCAACCTCCGGGTGGGAGGCGAGCAGGTCGCGGAGGTCGTCGGGCTCGACGGGCTGGCCCCACTCGACCTCGAGCTTGACCACGTCGGCGCCGAAGGCGCGGTTGATGTCTGCGAAGCGCTCGCCGAAGGCCCCGCAGGTGCAGACCACCACGCGCTCGCCGGGCGAGACGAGGTTGGCGACCGCCGCTTCCATCGCCCCCGTGCCGGAGGAGGTGAAGACGAGCAGGTCGGCCGCCGCCGGGGCGGCCATGGCCTCCTTCACGCCGGCACTGATCTCTTTCAAGATCGCGGCGAACTCGGGCCCGCGGTGGTCGATCATGGGGCGGGACATCGCCCGCAGGACCCGGTCGGGGAGCGGCGTCGGACCGGGGATGCGGAGCTGCGGCTGGAAGATCATGCTGCGGATCGGCGCCTCTACTTCTGGTCGCTGGTGAACGGGATCAAGGCGATCTGCCGGGCCCGTTTCAGCGCCTGCGTGAGCGTCCGCTGGTGCCGCGCGCAGGTGCCCGTCACCCGCCGGGGCAGGATCTTACCCCGCTCGGAGATGTAGCGCCGAAGGCGCGAGACCTCCTTGTAATCGATGTGGTCGGCCTTCTCCACGCAGAAGGCGCAGACCTTGCGGTGCGCTCGTTTCGGCTTGCCGTCGCGGGGGGGCATCTTGCTTCTTGCTACGTCCTTACTTAACTAAAAAGGGATCTCGTCAGGGTCGACGTCACGGGCCGTCTCCTCGGCCATCGCCGGCAGCTCATCGGTGGCTCCGGCTCCAGCGGGCCGGCCGCCGTTCTGGCGGGGCTCCAGGAACTGGACGTCGTTCGCGATCACTTCGGTGGTGCGCCTTTTCTGCCCGTCCTGGCCCTCCCAGGAGCGAGTCTGGAGCCGGCCCTCCACGTAAACCAGGGACCCTTTGTGGAGGTACTGGGCGACCTGCTCGGCCAGGTTCCGCTTGCCGATGTTCCAGGCCACGATGTTGTGGTAGTCGGTGAATTCCTTCTTCTCGCCATCGTTACCAACCGTGTAGCGGTTGGTGGCGATCGAGAAAGAGCTCACCGGCTGCCCGCTCGGCGTGTAGCGCATCTCCGGGTCGCGGGTCAGGCGCCCCATCAGCAGCACCTTGTTAAGGCTGGCCATTGTCCCCCTCCTCCTCCACCTCGGAGGCTTCCGTGCTGCCGGTCGCAACGACCGGTTCTTGTGGCTGGCCGCCGTCCGGCTCAGTGGGCGCGGCCGTTTCCACGGCTGCGCTTTCAGCTGCCTCGGCCGGCGGCGGCGGCGCGGCGGTCGGCGCTGGGGTGGCGGGCGGCTTGCGCACGATGAGGTGCCTGAAGACCTGGTCCGAGATCTTGAGGGTCGCCTCCATCTCGGGCACCCGGCCGGCGTCGATCTCGAAGTCGGTGAGGACGTAATGGCCCTCTCGAAGGTGGCTCACTTCATAGGCCAGGCGCCGTTTTCCCCAGATGTTCGTGCGCTGCACGCTGCCGCCGAGGCTCTCGATCAGCGACTCCACCTTCTTGGTGGTGTCCGGAAGGTCGGCTTCCTCCACGTCGGGCCGGACGATGTACAGGATCTCGTAATCCCGCAAGGGTTTGGCTATCTCCTCTCCATGGTTCAAGCCCCGGACCAACGGAGGCACCTCCGGCCGGGACCAGAAAGGACCCGGCTATTCTAACAGGGCGGCGCGGGCCGACCCCGGTGCCCTGGAACCCATGAGTAAGTCCAAGCGAAAGCAGCAACTGCGCCGTGATCGCCGCCCGGTCCGGCGGCAGAGCTGGTACGACAGGATCCCGGTTCTGCCCGTGGTGATGGGCTCGCTCGTCGTCATCGCGCTGGCCGGCGTCTTCGTCTACAACCAGCTCACGGTCCAGGCCAGCCCGACCCGGCCGGTGAGCGCGATCCAGTGCAGCGCCGGGGAGCAGGCTGCCGCCCACTACCACGCGCACCTCGAGATCATCTACCTGGGCAGCCAGGTCAACGTCCCGGGCGCGATCGGCGTCTCCAACCCGGTCACCGACCAGACCACCGGCTACGTCACCTCGGGATCCTGCTTCTACTGGCTGCATACGCACTACACCGACGGGATCATCCACATCGAGGCGCCCGCGTCCGCGGCGAAGCGGCGGTTCACTCTGGGCGACTTCTTCGACGTCTGGCACATCTCCAACTCCTCCGTCCGGCTCGACTCCACACACCTGGCGACGCTGACCGTGGCGAAAGGCCAGAGCCTGAAAGTCATCGTTGACGGCAAGCCCTATACGGGCAACCCGCGCAATGTCGATCTGGGGCCGTCCGGTAATCACACGCAGATCACCCTGGAAATAGCGCCACCCGACACCCCGCAAACGCCGTTCACGTTCCCGCAGGGGCTCTAGCCTCCAGAAGCGTCCGGGCGGCCCGGTAGTTCTCGAGTGCGGCCGCGCCCTCTCCGGCCGCCAGCCAGCGGTCGGCCTGGCGCAGGTAAGCATCGGCTGGGATCGCACGCACGGGCTTTGCCTTCAGCAGGTCCCGCAGCTTCCGGAGCCGGGGCTTATCGGCCCGGGCCGAGATCGCCGCCCGCTGCTCCTCGAGGAGCCGGAGGGCTTGAGCCTCCCGGCCGAGGGCCCGCAGCGCCTGCGCCGCGGTCATCCGGGCGTCGACACCGAGCGGCCATTCGTGGGCGTCGAAGGCCGGTTCGAGCTCGGCGAGGCAGGCTTTGAATCGGCCTCGCAGGAGTTGGATCCGGGCCCGTTCGAGGGCGATCTCGCGGTCGAGCGTGGGGGTGGCGCCGTCGAGCAGGTACTCGACGGGCGCGCCCAGCCGGTTTGCGATCACCCGCAGCACGCGAACCGAAGGCCTGCTCTTGCCGAGCTCGACCTGGTTCAGGAACGCGCGGCTGAAGTCGCCGCCCGCGACCTTGGCCAGGCTCATCCCGCGCTGGGTTCGCAGGCGTCGCACGCGGTCGCCGAGTGTTTCCATCTGTAAAGCGATACTTTACGCCGCGCCGGGTGGCCTTAGCGGTAGGCCTTCGGGTCCAGGCTCCGGGTCAGCGACGTGAAGTTGCGAAAGCCGTCGGCGGTGACGATGCCCGTGTCCTCCACCCGCACACCACCCAGTCCCTCCTTGTAGAGCCCGGGTTCGACTGTGACGACGTCACCTTCCTCGAGCAGCATGTCAACAGGGCGGAGAACCGGCAGCTCGTGCACGTCGAGGCCGACGCCGTGCCCGGTCGAGTGAGTCATCAGCGCCACCTCGGGCGACCCCTCAAAGCCGGGCGTGACGGTGCCGAACCCGTGGCCGACCAGGACCTTGCAGGCCGCCTCGTGGATGGCCCGGCCGTTGACGCCGGGCCGGATCGCGGCGATCGCGGCCGCCAGCGCGTCCAGGCACGCCAGGTGCATGCGCTGGACGTCCGCACTTGTCTCGCCGACGACGACCGTCCGGGTGAGGTCGCCGTGGTAGCGGGAGACGCGTCCGCGCGGGAAGATGTCGATGATCACCGGCGCGTTGGCCAGAATCGGCCCTTCGCCGCGCCAGTGCGGCATCGCGGAGAGCGGCGAGCCGGCGACGATCATGTCGTCGCAGGAATACCCGATCTGGTTGAGGGCCGCCTGCCCTGCGGTCAGCAATCGCTCGGACGTGAGGGGCCGGCCATCGGCCCACAGGTCGCCGTCCTTGACCTCGGCGGCGGCGAGCTGGTTCACGATCTCGGCACAGGCCGCCTCGGCGGCCCGCTGAGCGGCGTGGATCCAGTCGGCTTCCTCAGCCGACTTGCGTCGCCGCTGCGCAACGAAAAGGGCTTTGTCCAGCTCGAGGTCGACGTCGGCGCTTCTCAGCTCCTCGTAATAGGCGGCGGGGAGGCGGCCGGAAACCCGTGCCCGCGCCTGGCCCCGCTCGCGGAGCAGTCCGGCTGCCAGCTGAGCCCAGGCTCGGTAGCCGTCCAGGTCCTCGCGCCAGCCATGTTCGGCCCGGTCCACAACCTGGCTGGCCGTGCTCGTCTGGCGACCCCGCTCGATCTCCATCACGTTCAGGACCAGGACGTCGTCTCCCTCTCCGAACCGGATGTACAGGGCCGGGTCTTCGGTCAGGAACCGCGTGGCGTAGAAGAACTCCGAGTCTTCGCCGGCGTTGATCAGCAGCAGCGCCGGGGCTTGTTCCACGTTTTACAAACTAGCCATCCTGGCGATGGCTCGCGAGAAAAGCTCCGCCAGGGCGGCCGGAGCCTGGGCTTCAACCTCGGACTGGACAGCGTCGGCCACCAAGGCCGGGAAGCTCGAGCGCAGGAGCCGCAACTGCTGCTCGTAAACGATCGGCAGCGCCCAGGTCCGGGGTGTGACGCTGCCATCGAGGTTGAGCCGGCCCTGGAGCTGATAGCCGTCGAGGTAGGCAAGCTCGAACCCGAGGCGGCGGAGCTCCGCCAGATCGCGCCGGAGCGTGCGCTCGGAGACGCCACAGGCGCCGGCCAGCTCGGACGGATGCTGGCCGGGATGCCTCACCACCTCGGAGAGGATCGAAAGTAGCCGGTTGAACCGCTCTGCGCGGTTCATCGCGCCCGGCGCGGTCCCTAGCCGATCTCTTCCCAGGAGGGCGGATGCCCGGCGTCGAAGTCCGGCTCAGCCTCGTCCTGGTTGTTGGTCGTCTGGTGGTAGCGGTTGGCGATCACCTGGTAGGCCATCGCCTTGGGGATACCCAGCTTGGTCAGCGACTTGACTTCGTCTGACATGACCTTGTCGCGGGCCGCCTCGATCGCGGCCACGATCTCGTCCACCGACGCGCTGCGCTTGCTCATCTGACAGTCACCATGCTACCCGAAGCGACTTCCGGCTCAAACCGACCGGGCCGGTCCGGGCCGTCCGGCCGAGCGCAAAGCCGCTCACTACACTTGTTCTTCGTGCCCAAGCTCGCCCCTGACAAGATCCGAAACATCGCGATCTTGGGGCATTCGCACGAGGGCAAGACGACCCTAGCCGAGGCCCTTCTCCACGTCGGCGGCAGCCTTCCGCGGCTGGGCTCCACCGACGCCGGAACCTCTGCCCTGGACTTCGAGCCGGAAGAGTCGCGCCGCAAGATCTCCATCGCGGCCGGGGCCGGTCATCTCGAGCACGACGGCCACAAGGTCAACCTGCTCGACACGCCAGGTTTCTTCGACTTTGCGGGCCAGGTCGTGACGGCCCTCCGCGCCGTCGAGGGCGCCCTGATCGTGGTGAGCGCCAACTCAGCTCTGGCGGTCGGAACCGAGATCGCCTGGGAGCATTGCAATCGCGACTCCAAGCCCCGCCTGGTCGTGGTCAACAAGATGGACAAGGAGAACGCCGACTTCTTCGCGGTGGTCAGCTCACTTCGAGAAGCGCTGCGGCCGAAGCCGGTGCCGATTCAAGTGCCGATCGGCTCAGAGGCCGGCTTCAACGGCGTCGTCGACCTCCTGAGCATGAAAGCCATCGTCAGCGGGGGCGACGGCAAGGCCCAGGAGACGGACATCCCGAACGATCTCAAAGGCCGCGTCGAGGAATACCACGCCCAGCTCATGGAAGCCGCCGCCGAAGGCGATGACGAGCTCCTCGAGAAGTACCTCGACGAAGGTGAGTTGAGCGACGCGGAGATTCAGAAGGGTTTACGGGAGGGCATCGTCGCCGGCAGCGTCGCCCCGGTGGTCTGCTGCTCGGCGACCAAGCTGCTCGGGGTACGCACCTTGCTGAACACAGTCATCGAGCTCTTCCCGCCGCCATCGGTGCCGGCTGACGGTCCGGCCAAGGCGCTGGTCTTCAACACAACGGCCGACCCCTTCGTCGGTCGGGTCTCCTACTTCAAGGTCCTGGCGGGCTGCCTACGGTCTGACCAGCCCCTCCGGAACGTCGCGCGCAACGTCGATGAACGCGTCGGCTCGCTCTTCTTCCCGCGCGGGAAGGAGCACATCAACACGCCCGAGGTCTGTGCCGGCGACATCGGCGCCGTCGCAAAGCTCCAGCACACGCTCACGGGCGACACCGTCGGCGACCGGGCTGCTGCAGCCGAGCCTGAGATCGAGCTTCCGCACGCCGTCTACACGCTGGCCATCTTCCCGAAGTCGCGCGGCGACGAGGACAAGATCGGGACCGGCCTGGCCCGCCTCGCCGAAGAGGATCCAACCCTCCATGTCGACCGCAACGAGGAGACCCACCAGCTGCTCATCTCCGGCCTCGGTGACGTGCACCTGGACGTGATCATCGAGAAGCTGAAGCGCAAGTACGGTGTCGAAGCCACCACCGAGCCCCCGAAGGTCGCCTATCGAGAGACTGTGGCCGGTACTGCCAAGGCCGAAGGCCGGCACGTCAAGCAGTCGGGCGGCCACGGCCAGTACGCGGTCGCGACGATCGAGATCTCGCCGGCGGGCAGGGGCGAGGGCTTCGTCTGGCAGGACAAGATCTTCGGCGGCGCCATCCCCCAGAACTTCCGGCCCTCGGTCGAAAAAGGCGTGCGCGATGCGATGGACAAGGGCGTCGTGGCCGGATACCCGATGGTCGACGTCAAGGTCGCACTGCTCGACGGCAAGTACCACACAGTCGACTCCAGCGACATGGCCTTCCAGCTCGCCGGTGGCGTTGCCATGCGGCGGGCGGCGCTCGACGCCAGCCCGGTCATCCTGGAGCCCATCATGGACGCCGAGATCAGCGTCCCGGACAGGTTTCTGGGCGACATCATGAGCGACTTGAACGGCCGCCGCGGGAAGATCTCAGGCACGGAGCCCGGCGACGGCACGACGACCGTCCGCGCGCAGGTGCCCGAATCGGAACTCGCGAAGTTCGCACTCGACCTGCGTTCCATGACGCAAGGTCGGGGCACCTTTGTAAAACGTTTTTCACACCGCGAGGAGATGCCGCAGCACCTCGCCAAGCCCCTGATCGAAACCTGGCAGAAGGAGCACGCGTCCAAAGAGTGAGGAGCTTGTGAGCGCGCCTAGCGCTCACGACGTCGTCGTCATCGGGGGAGGGGTGACCGGCGCCGGGGTGGCGCGCGACCTGGCCCGGCGGGGCGCTTCCGTGCTGTTGCTCGAGAAGGAGGACTACGGCGGGGGGACGAGCGGCTCCTCGAGCTGCATGATCCACGGCGGTCCCCGCTACCTTCAGTTCGACTGGAAGACCACCAAACTCAGCTGCGAAGACGCCGGCAAGATCGTGCGCATCGCCCGGCACATGGTCCACCGAGTGGTCTTCTTGATCCCGGTCCTGCCAGGTGACCGGAACAACCTCGAGCGGATGGAGACCGCGATGGAGGTCTATGACCGGTTTCAACCACTCAAGCTCTCCCATCCCCACGTCCGGCTCAACCCTGAGCAAGCCCTTGAGCTGGAGCCGGGCCTGGCTCCCAACCTGCTCGGAGCGGTGACGATGGAGGAGTGGGGAGTGGACCCTCACCGCTTGGCCTGGGCGAATGTTCAGGATGCAATCGAGCACGGCGCCCAAGCGCTCAACCACACGCGTGTCACCGGCCTGCTGCGGGACGGCGCGCGCGTCGTCGGAGTTCGCTACCGCGGTCCGGATGCCGCCACCGGCGAGGTCCAGGCCAAGGTCGTGGTCAACGCCACCGGACCTTGGTCGGAGGGGGTCGCCAGGCTGGCGGACGCAGTCGTGAAACTGCGGCCGGCCAAGGGCGTGCACATCGTCTACGACCGGCGGCTCTCCAACTTCGCGGTCAGCGGAGAGGCGGTGGACGGCCGGGACATCCTGATGGTGCCGCACGGCAACTTCACCCTGGCCGGGACTACCGACGACGACTTCTACGGTGACCCGGACGACCTCGATGTTCTGCCAGACGAGGTCGACTACATCCTCGAAGGCTTCGACCGCGTCTTCCCGGCCTTGCGCCAGCACCGAGCGGTGCGAGTGACGGCCGGCGTGCGGCCCACTCTCTTTCAGTGGCGGCCGAACGAGGACGACCTCTCGCGGCGCTACGAGATCATCGACCACCGGAAGCGGGACGGAGTCAGCGGGCTGGTGACGGTCACCGGCGGCAAGCTCTCGATGTACCGCCTGATGGCGGAGGACGCTACCGACCTGATCGCCCGCGAGCTGCGGATCGATGAGCGCTGCACGACGGGAACGGCGCCGCTGCCGGGTTCGGAAGCTGACCTCGAGCCGGCGGCGGCGCTGGCGCGGGCACACGGCCTCACCGCGCTGGCAGTGGCCAGGCTCCAGACCCGGCATGGCTGCCGGGCGGCCGCGGTCCTCGATGTAAAACGTGGAACATCGGGGCTCGTTTGCCGCTGCGAGCCTCTATCGGAGGCGGAGCTGATCTGGGCCGCCCGCCAGGAGCAGGTGCTGACTTTGGCCGACGCCTTTCGCCGCGTGGGCCTGGCCGCCGGCCCTTGCGCTGGCGCGGCCTGCGTCGAGCGCGCCGCCCAGGTGATCGGGCGCGAGCTCGACTGGAGCCCCTCGCAGCAGCGGGAGGCGGCCTGCGACTTCATCAAGAGCCTCTGGGTCGGGCGCGCGCCCGTCCTGAATCGTCGGGGGTGGGCCCAGGAGGAGCTCTCTTACGGTGCTCGCCGGGGGTACAGGTAACCGTGGCCGACCCTCGTCAGCGCACCGCGGCGCTCGCCAGGCTGGCGGTCGCCTATGCCCGCCACCAGGTCCGCCGGACCATCCGGCGCGCCCCGCCCCGTGGCGTGGCCGAGGTCCGCGCCCGTTACGCGGCTGACCACTACGAACACCTTACGGCCCGAGAGCGCGCGCTCTTTCCTGAGATGTCGCGCTGCATCAACTGCGGCGTTTGCGCGCTAGTAGCGGGCCGGCTCGGCCAGACCTATGTACCTGACCTGGCCACCGCCTACCTGCGGCCTCTACACCTGCTGCCGGCCACAGCCGCCGACTTCGACGGGCCCGCCTCTGCCGACCTCGCCGAGGCGGCCGCCGCCTGTCCGGTCGGCGTGCCGCTGCCGGCCGTGGCGGCGATCGTCCGACGTCTGGCGCAAGCTTGAAAAGAAGCGAGCGAGAGCGCCTCTCCCGCGCGGTGGCACGGGCCCGCTCTCTCCTCCCCGACCTCCCGACCGAAGAGCTCTACCGGCTCAACGCTCTGCTCGAGAAGGCTCTCAGCGCTAAGCGCCTCGATCCGACTGTGATCGACGACCTGGAAAGAGCTCTGCCCCCGCCCGCTCGGAGGCGGCGGGCACACCAGCCGAAGTCTTGAGGTTTGTCCACATGATGTATACAGTCTGGGGAAATCACACAACATCTGGACCTCTTGTCCTCGATCCGCTCGCTGGTCTCCGAGCTCGCCGCGCCGCTGCGCCGCTGGCAAACGCTCGAAAAGCAGCTGACCCGTATCGCGGGCCACTTCACCACCTGGCCGGCTGACGAGTTCGCGCGGTTCACCAACACCTCGATCGGACACCTGCCCGTGCGCGCCACCACCGCCGCCCAGCCCCCGCCTGTAACACCCTTCCGGCCGCCGGCACCCGAGTCGATCGCGCCCGGCGCGTTCGAGATGCGGTTCACTCGGCTGCAACGCGAGGGTCGATACGAGCAGATGTGGTCGATGCTCGCCGAGGATGCGCAGCGCTCCTGGGGCGGTGAGGACCGCTTCGTGGAGGAGATGCGTCGCCAGGCCGGCGCGGCCGAGCTCTTGGAGGCGGAAGTGTTCGCTGTCGAGATCGTCCCCGAGTGGACCGATCGCCACCGGAACCGGACTTATCGCAACGTGGCTCGCCTCGCCGTCCGCTACCGCTTGAAACTGGAGCGGCGGGAGCTGAGCTTAGACCGTCAGGTCCATCTCATCCCGGCCGCCGACGGGTGGCGAACGCTCTGCTACCCACAGGCAAACTGACCGGGCTGAGGGTCCCAAGTCCGCTGGTATAGTGGCCAGCAAGCCCGCCATGATTCAGGAGACCGTCGAGGAGCAGAACCGAGCCCTTTTCTGGCACCGGCGCCGGCAGCTGGGCTCCAAGCCCCGCAACCTGATGCAGGAGGCTGACCAGCTCCTCTACTGGCTGGAGGAGTGCCTCATCCAGAACGTCCGGATCGTCCCGGGTTGGCTGATGCCGCGCATCGCCCATGTCATCAACCACACCGACCGCGACCTCCACGGTGAGCTCGGCCGCGATCGCCGGCCGGACCAGGTGATGGAAGTCTTGTTTCGGGCGCAGAGCGTCCTGATGGGCGAGCTCGTACGCTCCCGGCGGGAGGCCAAGGTCATCCCGCTCTTCCGCCGCTAGCCAAAGCCGGCTGACTTGCCCGGCCAGTCCTGGAAGGTGGACCTTCACCTCCACAGCCGCTTCTCCCACGACAGCCGCACCCAGCTCGAAGACCTGGTGACACGCTGTGCCGAGGTCGGGCTGGACCGGATCGCTCTCACCGACCACAACACCGCCGAGGGGGCCCTGAAGCTGCAGGAGCTGGCGCCCGAGCTGGCCATCGTCGGAGAAGAGGTGAAGACTACCGAGGGCGAGGTGATCGGCCTCTTCATCACCCGCAGCATCCGCCCCTGGCAGCGGGCCGAGGAGGTGATGGACCAGGTCCACGAGATGGGCGGCCTGGTCTATCTGCCACACCCATTCGACCGCTGGCGCTCCCACTTCCTGCCCGAGCGCGTGGTCCGCCTTGCGGAGAGGATCGACGTGATCGAGGCCTACAACCCCTGGTGTGACGCCGGCGCCAACCTCGCCGCCGAGGAGATGGCCCGCGACCTCGGGAAACCGGTGGGCTGCGGCTCCGACGCCCACGCGGCCTCCGAGCTGGGCCACAGCTGGCTGGAGATCGAGCCCTTCACAAGCCCAGCCGAGTTCCTCGAGAGGCTGCCCCGGGCGGCGCTCCGGCGGACGGCCGAAAGCGGCTCTCACCGCCGCGGCTGAGGTTCTTCAATGGCCGGCCTGCTGGTCTGCGGGTCCATCGCCCTCGACGACCTCGAAGGTCCCTTCGGCAGAGTGGAAGACGAGCTCGGCGGCTCGGCGATCTACTTCGCGCTTGCCGCGAGCCTGATCCGGCCGGTCTCCGTCTGCGCGCCGGTCGGCCGCTCGGACGCCCAACGCATTCACGAGGTAACCGCAGGCCGTTCGATCGACCTTGCTCTGCTGGGTGTCGTGGACGCTCCCACCTATCACTGGTCCGCCCGCCAGCAGCGAGGGTCCAACCTGGATCTCGGCAGCCGGGACTCCATCTACGACGTCTGGGAGCCGCAGCCGCCGGCCGGCTTCGAAGGCTGGGCCTTCGTGGGCTCGATGCGACCCGACCGGCAGGCGCTGGCCGCCGCCAGGCTTGAGGAGGCCGCGCTGCTGGCCGGCGACTCCATGCGCTCGTACCTGCGAGGACGGCCCCCCGCGGCGAGCCAGCTGCTGGAGGCTTGCGATTGGTTCTTCGCCAACGAAGAAGAGCTCGCAGCACTCGGCGGCGACGTCCGGCGAGCCGCCGACTTCCGGTCCGCCAGCGAACTCTCCGGCCTGGTCGTAAAGGCCGGGGCGCGCGGCTGCACCGCCTGGACCCCGGCCGGCGCGCTGCACGTCCCGGCGCTGACGGAGCGCCCGGTACTCGACGTCACCGGAGCTGGCGATGCGCTGGCGGGCGGGTTCCTGGCCCGCTGGCTGGAGACCGGCGGCCAGCCCGAAGGCCTGGCCGACGCACTCGTCTATGGAGTGGCCTGCGCCTCCATCGCAATCTCCGACATCGGGGTCCGGGGCTTGGGCCAGGCCACCGCGGACCAACTCGAAGAACGAGTCGGGGAGGTGTGGGCATGCCTGAATGGCGAATCCGCGAGACGGTCGTAAGCGTGGTCGAGGGTGACCTCACCGAGCAGGCTGTGGACGCGATCGTGAACGCCGCCAACAACGACCTTCAGCTGGGCGCTGGAGTGGCGGGTGCGATCGCACGCAAGGGCGGTCCAGAAATCCAGCGAGAGTGCGATCGGCACGGTCCAATCAAGGTGGGTGAGGCGGCTCTGACGGGCGCCGGCGATCTAAAAGCCCGCCACGTGATCCACGCCGCCAGCATGCACCTCGGCGGCCGCGCCTCGAAAGACTCGCTCCGCGCGGCTATGGACCAGGTCTTCCGGCTGAGCCGCGAGCACCAGCTCCGGAGCCTGGCCGTGCCCGCGGTCGGTGCCGGGATCGCCGGACTTCCCATGCGTGACTGCGCCGAGGTGATGGCTGAGTGCGTCAGCAAGGCAGCCGCGGAGGAGGGCGCGCCGCGCGAGGTCCGTTTCGTCCTCTTCGGCGAGCCGGCCGTTCAAGAATTCGAGTCGGCTTTCGGCCAGCGCTTCAGGTGACGATGGGGCTGCCGCCGGCGGCCCCTTCGCGGGTCCGCCGCCGCCCGTAGAAGAACACGATCACCCCCAAAAGGACCAGAGGGACGCTGAGCATGATCAGTACCCAGCTGACCGGATACTGCGCCTCGCCAGTTGGCAGCGGGCCGCCGATCAGACCGCCCTCGCCCGGCTTGGCGGTCGGCACGTAAAACCGCCCGTGGGCCTCGTCATAGCCGACGGCTCGGGAGTCGGCCTGGGTCTGAACCGAGCCGGCGAACGTGACAGGGTCGCCGGTGAAGACAGCTAAGGCGCTGGATCCGCCGCTCGAGCCAGCGGCCAGGTACCGGTCGACCGCCGGATCGTAGATGACCTGCTCGGCTTGGCCGACCTGGGGAAACCGCCTCAGCAGCCGGCGATGCGCGAGGTCCCAGAGCAAGGTCAGCTGCATGCCGGGCGTCGTGCAACCGATCAGGGCCCGCTGACGCTTGGAGTCGATCGCGAACCCAGCCGGGAGGCAGGTTCCCGGGACCGTCCATTTCTGCACGAGCGCGTCCCGGCGCGGGTCCACCTGGAAGAGCAGGTTGCTGTCGGCGTCGGTGATGTAGACCATCCCGTCGGCGGGGTCGTAGCGCGGCTGACGGAGGCCCTTGGCGAGGTCGATGCGTTGCAACGCCTGGTTGCGGATCGCGTCGACCGAGGTCACGAAACCTTCGTCCGGGTTGGCCAGGTAGACCTTCCGTTCCCGGATGTCGTAGGTGAGCAGGTCCGCGCGCGTCTTGCCCCCGGTTGGCACCTTGGCGAGGAGGCGGTCGGTGCGGCTGGAGGTGGGCGCCACGTCGATGATCGCCAGGGTGCTGTCGCTGTTGCCGGTAAACAGCTTGCCGAGGTCGGGAGCCAGCACGATGCCGAAGGGCTCGACGCCGAGCGGGATGGATTTTTCGAATTTGGCCGCCGCCTCGGAGATGTCGTAGATATCGACCGCCTTCATGGTCGTGTTGGAGGCGTAGAGGCGGTGCGCCCGCTGGTCGACCGCGACCTGGCGGACTTGCAGGCTCACGCCAGCCTGGTTGGGAGCATCGACCTTGTAGAGGGGCTCCTCGCAGGAGATCACCAGCAGCAGGACCAGGAGGACCAGCGACCAGATCCCCCACACAACAGACCCACTATAAGTAATTCGGATAGCGACTAAGCCAGTTTCGGCTGGGAGCGAGTGGCTCAGCCGGTCAGGGGGGAGCCGGGGATGGAGGCGGCCAGCAGCAGGAGCGTGAGCGTGATCAAAGCCACAACGGTCACCCCAGCTACGAGGTTGGCGACCGGGCCGTTGGTGAACCTTCCCATCAGCCGGCGGTCGTTTATCAAGACCAGCATGTAGATCAGGATCGCCGGGAGGATGAGCCCGTTCACGTCCTGGCTCAGAAGGATCACCCGGACCAGTGGCAGGCCGGGGAGTATGACGGCCAGGGCACCGATCACGATCAGGCCCGTGAAGATCAGGAAGAAAGCGGGCGCCTCTGAGATGCCGCGGTCGACGCCCCGCTCCCACCCGAAGGCTTCAGTCACCGCATAGGCGGTGGACAGGGGCACCACGCAGCCCGCCAGGATCGAGGCGCCGACCAGCCCGACGGCGAAGAGGAGCGTGGCGAAAGGACCGGCGACGGGTGCCAGCGCCCGCGCGTAGTCGGCCGCTCCGAGGTTACCGAGCAGGTCCGGCCGGATATGTCCGAAGAGGACCGCAGCAGTCGCCACGATGATGAAAAAGGCGATGAAGTCGGTGACCAGCGAGCCAAGGATCACGTCCAGCCGGCTGTACGCCAGGCGGTCGTTGGGGATGCCCTTCTCCGCGATCGCCGCCTGCAGGTAGAACTGCATCCAGGGCGTGATCGTGGTGCCCGTCACCGCGATCGCGAGCAGCCAGTAATCGCGGACGGGAACTACTTGAGGCACCACCGAGGCCCGCAGCACCTCGGTCCAGTTGGGGCGGATCAGGAACCCGGACACGACATAGGTGACGTAGACGACCCCGATCGAGAGCAGGACCCGCTCGACGACCGGGTAGCTGCCGCGTACCACCAGCAGCCAGATGACTACGGCCGCCACCGGCACCGACAGCAGCCGCGAGAGGCCGAGCAGCTCCATGCCCGCGGCGACGCCGGCGAACTCGGCGACGGTCGTGGTGGCGTTCGCGACCAGGAGGAGCAGCATCGCCAGGGTGGTGCTGCGCACGCCGAAACGCTCCCGAATCAGGTCGGCTAGCCCCTTGCCGGTGATGACCCCCAGGCGGGCGCTCATCTCGTTGACGACGATCAGCGAGATGGTCACGAGGACAAGCACCCAGAGCAGCTTGTAGCCGAACTGGGCACCCGCCTGCGAGTAGGTCGCGATGCCGCCCGCGTCGTTGTCCGCGTTGGACGTGATCAGGCCTGGTCCGATTACCGCCAGCAGAATCCAGAGCCGGCGGAACCGGCGGAGGCGGCCCAGCACCTCTCAGCGAACCCGGGGCAGGCGGCGCTTTACACCCTCAGGGAGAACCCTGTCGAGGGCGTCGTCGACGGTCACGATCCCGCGCAGGCGTCCCTCGTCGTCGACGGCAGGCACGGCCAGGAGGTTGTACTTGGTCAGCACGGCGGCAACCTCCTCCGCGCTGGCCTCGAGCGGGACCGAGACGATCTCGCGGCGCATGAACTCCGTGATGGGCGTGTTGGGGTTGGCCACGATCAGGTCCCGGAGGGAAAGGACGCCCCGCAGGTGCTCCTCCTCGTCCACGACGTAGACGTAATAGATCGACTCTGCCTCCGGCTCGAGCACCCGGAGAGCGTCGATGCACTCCTGGGCGGTGAGCCCAACGGAGACCGCCACGTACTCGGTGGTCATCATCCCGCCGGCGGTGTCCTCCGGGAAGGCGAGCAGCTCCCGGACGTCGTCGGCCTCGTCCTTCTCCATCAGCCCGAGGATCTCGTGGGCGCGTGCCTCCGGAAGGTCGGCCAGGATGTCGGCAACCTCGTCCGGAGGCATCTCCTCCAGGATCTCGGAGGCGCGCTCGGAGTCCATGTGCTCGATCACTGAGACCTGCTCCTCCGGCTCCATCTCCTCCAGCGTGTCGGCCGCCACCTCGTCGGTCAGGGACTCGAAGATGGCGCTGCGTTGCTTCGCCGAGAGCTCCTCGACGATGTCGGCGATGTCGGCGGGATGGAGCTTGCCGATCCGTTGCGCCGAGATCCGGAGTCGCACGGCGTCCTGGGAGCGGTCGCTGAGCGACTGAACCGCGTCCCAGGAAACCAGCACGATGGGCAGGTCACGGCCAACCAGGCGGGCGACCCGTTTGCCGACGACCTCCAGGCCCAGCCGGCGGAGGAGACCTCGCATGCCGATGTCCGCGGCGACGAGCAGCATCCTCCCCCCGCTCTCCACCAGCTGGAGGTCGTTGACCCGGACCACCCGGCGGCCGTCGGTGTCGATCACCTGTTTGTCCAGCACGTCGCGCGCGAGCCAGATGTCGTCGGGATTCGCGGGCAAGGGCGAGACCTCCTCCCGGGGCACCCGGAGGGCCACCTCGCGAGCGGCGAAGGTGCGAACCTCCGACCAGGGCACGACGAGGGCCTGGCGCCTGGACGTCACGATGCCCGTCACCAGGGGGTAGGGCTCGATGGGCGTGACGGTCACGTCCCGGACCCGACCGGCCCGCCGCTGGCCGACATCGACGACCTCCGCGCCGAGGAGCTCGGAGAGGAAAACCACGGCATGACCGTAGCACCGGCACCGGCCACCTGATCTGATCTAAGGTTGTATTCAGGGGAAGGGGCCAGTAGAATACGCAAGACCCCGCCGCGGCACCCGAAATCTTGAGTCAAGGATGGTGAGCTAATGGCAGTGACTGGCTATTGCCTTAAAGACAAAAAGAATGTTGAGATCCAGAATCCGCAAAACATCACGATGAAGAACGGCAAGCCGGCCATCACCGGTACCTGCCCCAACTGCGGGACCAAGATCTTCAAGATCGGCAAAGCCAGCTGACGGCTTTCGGAGTCGATCGAGAAAGGTCCGCCAGAGGGGCGGACCTTTTTCATTCCCGGGCGATTTTGGGCTGGTCGGGCGGTTCTACCTCGTCATCCGGGATCTTCTGCTCCATCGCCTGGAGCAAGAGCTCGGTGGCCGAGATCGCTTCGTCGACGCCGAGGATCTTGAAGATCCGGATGTTGTTCGGGTTGTTGACGCGAGCGATCGTGTGGGGCACGTTGAAGTGCTTCTTGGCGATCTGCAGGGCGACCAGATTGTCCTCGTCGTCACCGGTTGCGGCGATCACGAAGTCCGCGCGCTCGATGCCGGTCGTGCTGAGAAACGACATCTCGTCGCCGTCGCCGTTCATGACGATGCTGCCGAGCTGAGTAGTCAGCCAGTCGGCGCGGATGGCGTCCTTCTCGACCAGCAGGACTTCGTCGCCCCGCTCGAGGAGGTCGCGGGCCAGGTAATAGCCCACCTTGCCTCCGCCGATCACGATCACATACACAAGCTCAATCCTTCTCGATCATCGAATGGATGGTTTCCGCCCCGACGATGGTCGGGCAGAAGGTCTTCAGGCCCAGCTTCATGTAGACCTCGTTGCGGACCGGGTCGTTGATCTTGCAGATGACGCGCGGCACGTTGAAGATGTGCTGCGCCATCTGGCAGGCCATGATGTTGCGGTTGTCGCCCTCGGTGACGGCCACGAAGACGTCGGCTTCTTCGATTCCGGCACGGCGCAGCATGTCCTCGTCGATGCCGTTGCCGACCAGCGCGTTGCCGGCGAAGTTGTTGCCCAGGCGAGCAAAGGCGGCGGCGTTTTGGTCGATGATGGTCACGTCGTCGCCTTCGCGGACGAACTGCAGGGAGAGCCGCGCGCCGACCCGGCCGCAGCCAACTATGACGACGTTCACGAAGAATCGATTATGGAGGGATCGCTAGCATTTCACCGAATGCGATTCCCCTTCACATTCATGGGGGCGCTGTCGCTCCTCTTCGGGGCCTGGGTGGGCGCCTACACGTTGCTGCATAGGCCGGCCGATACGCTCACGCTGGCCCTGGAGCTGATCTCGACAGTCCTGCTGCTTGGCTTCGGCGGCTACGTGGTCTACCGCCGGCTCGCGCGCCGGAGCGCGGCCTGAAGTGCCTCACCACCAGGAAGCTGCCCGGATCCTGGTCCCGGTAGGCGGCAACAACATGGACGAAGAGACCATGCGGATCGCCTGCCGGCTGGCCCGCCGCGGCCAGACCAAGCTCTACGCGGTCCATATCCTGGAAGTGAACCGGTCGTTGCCCCTCGGGGCGGTGATCGAGGCTGAGGTGGAACGGGGCGAAGAGGTTTTGAACCGCGCCGAGCAGCTGGCTGGGGAATACGAGCTGGAAATCGAGACCGAGCTCGTCCAGGCGCGCGAGACGGGCCCGGCGGTGGTCGGCGAGGCGGAGGAATGGAAGGCGGACCTGATCTTCATGGGCCTCCCCTACAAGAAGCGCTTCGGCGAGTTCAACCTCGGCAAGACGGTGCCCTACGTGCTCAAGTTCGCCCCTTGCCGGGTGATCCTGTTCCGCGAGCGCCTCGAGCAGTAAGCGCGCCTGCCCGCCGACCGCCGTATCTGAGGCGTCTCTGGGCGGAGCTCGGCAGCGAAGGAACCCCGCCCGACACCGTGGTCCGGCTGATCATCATCGAGCGGCTGGCCAAGGCGGCGGTGCTGATCGTCCTGGCGATCTCGTTGCTCGTGATCGGCCGGCGCGGGCTGCTGACGCAGTGGGCGATGGAGGCCCAGCAGGACCTGGTGCTGGAGACCGGCTCGGGCTTTTTTCAGAGGCTCGTCGACAGGGTGCTGTTGCTGATCGGAACCTACCGTCACCTGACCGCGCTTTCCGTCGGCCTGATCGTTTACGCCGGCCTGGAGGCGACCGAAGGGATCGGGCTGGCGCTGCGCCGGCGCTGGGCCGAGTACCTGACCGTCCTCGCCACCACCGTGGGCATCCCGTACGAGGCCCTAGAGGTGCTCCACCGCGTGACCCCGTTCCGAGTCGGCGCCCTGCTTCTGAACGTCGCGATCGTCGTCTATCTGGCCTGGCGCAAGCGAATCTTCCTCGACGTCTGAGCGGAGCCGGATCCGCTCGACAAGCAGGTAGGCGGCCAGAGCCAGGACGGCGGCGAGTGCCAGACCGGAGCCGACGAAGAGCGTGAGATCGAGGGAGAGGAGACAAGCGGCCAGCACGTAGGGGGACGGCGGCCGGGCTCGCGCCAGGGCGAAGCCCGGAACGAGCAAGAGCACCAGATCGTGCAGGTTCTGGTACGGGCTCAAAGCCAGCGAGGCGGCGATGACGAGCGCGAAGTCAAGTCTCCGATGAGGACGGCGAAACGCGATCGCGAGCGCGACGCCGATCGCCAGGAAGGCGAGGATTGCGAGCGCCGTCGGGCGGATGCCGATCAGCCCGTCGAGCAGTCCGCGCAGGGAGTACACGGTCTGCCCGGAGATCGGCCAGTTGCCGGCGCCGCCCAGCAGCCAGGGGGCGACGACGCCCAGGTATGCGCCGATCCCGGCAGGGCCGAAGGCCGCGAGTGAGACCCCTGCCAGCGCCGCGGCCACGGCGCCGAACCCGGCCAGGGCGCGCCAGCTGCCACGGATCAAGAAAAGGACAGGTAAGAGGAAGAGCAGCTGGGGCTTGACCATCGCCAGGCCGGCCAGGACGCCAGCGCGGCCCTCCTGGCCACTTATCCAGGCGCGGTAGGAGAGAGCGAGGGGAGCCAGGACGACCAGGTCGGACTGGCCCTGCACGAGCGTCACGAAGAGAGGCAGGAAACCGGCAGCCACCGCGATTGCCAGGAGGCGCCCGCGTCCGCTCAGATCTTCCGCGTCAAGCAGAACTGCCAGGGCGACCGCGGCCAGCGCCAGGTTGACCGCCGCCCAGACCACATAGGCGCTCGTGAAGTCGAGCCAGCCGAGAGGCGCGATGAAGACTGTGTAGTAGGGCGGGTGGATGTAGGGCAGGACGACGTAGCTGGCCGCGCCCCAGCGGGCGGCGATCTGGCCCTGAAACTCCTGCTGGGCGGCCAGTTCATAGACGTGGGCGCCGCCCCGGCTCAGGAAGAGGCGGGCGGCGGCATAGAAGCTGAAGAAGTCAGGCCCGCGAAGCCCGTCCTGGAAGACTCGCCACCAGGTGAAGAGGTAGTAGGCGGCAGCCTCCAGGGAGGCGACGCCTCCGGCGGCCAGGCCAAGGCGCCGGAGGCCCGCCGCGGTGAAGCTCAACGACCTTGGTCGAGGCGCTCTGCGAAGCGGTCCGGCAGCTTGGCGTCGCGGATCGCCAGCTTGGCGCCCTCCCGGTCGTAGGCGACCCTGCGGAACTCGAAACTACTGGCGTGCCGGTCCCAGATGGCGTAGCTGGCGTCGGGGTTGCCATCTCGAGGCTGGCCGACCGAGCCGGGGTTGACGAGCTCGGGCCCCTTTAGACCGAAGGTGGCGACGTCGTACTCGTGGACCAGCTGGCCATTGCGGCGCCGGAAGATGCCCGGAACGTGGGTGTGGCCGTGGAAGCACACCTGCCCGTCGATCATGTCGAGGTTGGCCTCGGCCGTGGGGTTGTCGAGGATGTACTCGTAGATGTGGTCGCGGGGGCTCCCGTGCACGAGCAGCACCTCGTCGCCGACCTGGTCGACGTCAGGCAGGGTGCTGAGCCACTTGAGCCGGTCTTTGCCGAGGTGGGCGACCGTCCATTCGATGGCTTTCGCCGCGTCTTCGTTGAACCAGTCCAGGATGTCGACGTCGGTGCAGGCGCGGTCGTGATTGCCGACCAGCGTGGGCCAGCGCTTATCCCGCACGTAGTCGAGGCAGCGGATCGGATCTCCGCCGTACCCGACGACATCGCCCAGGCAGATGATCGCGTCGACCTCCGGCATGTCGGCCACGACAGCCTCCAGGGCCTGCCAGTTGGAGTGGATGTCGGAGAGAACCGCGATCTTCACGCCTGGGAGCCGTAGACACGCGGGTAGATGTGCTCGAAGACGATGGCGATGGTCGCCGCGACCGGGATGGCGATGAACATGCCAAGGATGCCGGCGAAGCTGAACCCCGCGATGAACGCCACGATCACCACCAGCGCCGGGAGGTGGACGGCAGCGCCGACGATGCGCGGGTAGAGAAACTGCAGAACGAAGTTCGCGATCAGGAAATAGGAGGCGGCGACGAGGATCGCTTTCAGCGGGGAGACCGACAGGCCGACCAGGACGATCGGGACGGCGCCGATGAAGGGACCGACGAAGGGGACGAGCGCCGTGATGCCGGCGAGCACGCCGAGTGCGAAGGCAAAAGGCACGCCTTCGAGCGCCAGCGTTACGCCGACCGCCACTCCGATGATCGCGGCGATCGTGAGCTGACCGCGCAGGTAGGAGCGCAGCATGGCCTTGACCTTGGGGCGAAGCGCGTCGTAGTCGTCGCGGTAATCGGGCGGGACCAGGCGGCGAGTGAAATCCGCGATCTGATGCGCTTCGAGCGACATCAGGAAGGCCACGATCAGCATCAGCAGGATCTGGAGGAGGACGTTGATCGCCGCAAGGCCGATGCTCAGCGCATTGCCGAACTGGCCCAGCAGGAAGGCGCCCGCCTGCCGGTCGATGTTGTCGACGTAGGTGGTCCAGTCGACGCGGAAGCCAAAGATCTCGACTGGCTGGCCTTGGAGCTGCGTGAGCCGCTGCTGAGCCTGGTTGGCGATCGCGGGAGCCTGTGCCTGGAGCTGTTGGATCTCGGTCGTCAGCAGCGGGACGAAGACACTCCCGAGGGCGGCGACTCCAATCAGGAGGGCGGTGAAGATCAAGGCGATCGCGGCCGCGCGGGGCACGTGATGGTTCTCGAGCCAGTCCACACCAGGGTTGATCAGGAAGGCGAGCAGGGCGCCGAGCACAAATGCCGCGAGGGCGTCCCGGACCAGGTAGAGGACCACCAGGGCGATCCCGGCGGCGGCCACCGAGACCACGATCTGGAGACGCCGTCGGGCGCGCCGGGAGGGCGCCGAACTGGCCATGTCCTCTTGGCTCAGGCCAGCGCGGCGGCGGGGTTCCGCCGGATCGGCCGGCGCGGTTTCGGTGGGATCAGTGGTAGTTGACAAAGCGCCGTCTCATCCGGTTCTGGGGCACCAACAAAAAAAGCACCGCCAGTATGACCAAGACACCACGCAATAGAGCAGACAGGTGCCGCTCTAGGGAGCCGCCTCCGCTTCACTGACGCCCGGGCGCTCTCCGCCGCGCTGGAGAACGCCGGCCACCGCCGCCAGGCCAAGGAGTCCAACTCCAAGCGTGGCGTAGGTTGCCTCGGGTCCGACCACGGCCGAGATGAAGCCTCCGGTTGACGTGCCGATCACCATCGCCAGCTGGGTGAGAGCGAACCGCGACGAGAGAACGGCGCCGCGGTTGGAAGAGTCGGTCGCCTCCATCAGCGCGGTCACGTTGCCGACCTGGTAGATCGGGTTGCCCAGTGACGCGATTAGAAGCAAGACGGCGATCAGCCAAAACCACGGGCTCAACGCGACGCCGATGCTGACGATCCCGGTGATGGCAAGGCCTTGGGCCACCGTGCGCATGGTGCCGACGTTCCGCATCCGGCCCACAAGAATGCTGCCGGCGACGATGCCGCTGGCGAGCATGACCTCCAGCAAGGTGTAGGCCTGAGCGCCGTTGTCCGGCACGCGCTTGAAGGCGAGGGCGATCAGGGTCGGGAAGCTCATCGTCAGGAAAAAGGCTCCGAAGGCGGCGATGACAAGGTGCACGCGCGCACGATTCACTGCCCAGGTCCGGGCGACGCCGGAGAGCAGGCCGGCCTTGCGGACACCGCCGCCAAGGTCGCCCAGCCCGAGGATCAACAGACCGGCCAGCGCGAACGTGACGCCGTCCACGACGAAGAGCCAGGAGATCTGGGTGGTCAGCCAGATGAGCACGCCGGCGAGCGCGTATCCGGCCGCGCTGGCGATCATGCCGGCTGCCGTAAGCGAGGCGTTGGCGGGGCCCAGCTCGCGAGGCTCGACCAGCTCAGGGATGGCGGCCTGGCGTGCCGGCTGGACGACGGCGTTGATCGCCGCCAGCAAGAAGAGCGCCGGGAGGATCCACCAGATCCACATCTGCAGCACGGCCGGCACTGCGATGGTCAGGATGCCGCCCGCGAGCAGGATGGCCGCACGCGCGAGCTCGAGCAAGAAGATCAGCCGCAGTCGCGGCACGCGGTCCGGCAAAGAGCCGGCGATACCGCCGATCAGGATCGTCGCCAGAGCTTTGACGATGTACGTCCCGGCGACCGCGCGCGCGTCATGCGAAGCCTGGTAGACGAGAATCAAAGCGGCGACGGTGGTCAACGGGTCGCCGAGGCTCGACACGGTCGTGCCGAGCAGCAACCTGGCGAAGCGCGGTCGCGTCCAGAGCAGCTTCATCGCACCGCGTTGGCGGAACGCGGGCGCTGCTTCCGCCTCTTCCTGGAGCAGCACAGGAGCGTGGTAGAGCTGACGCAGCGCCTTGACGACGACTGGGTCGTACCAGGTGCCGGATCGTGCCGTAATGTCGTCCACGGCCTCTTCGTGCGTCATGGCACTGAGGCGATAGATACGCGGCGAAATGATGGTGTCGAATGAATCCGCCACAGCCAGAATGCGCGCGCCTAGCGGGATCGATTCTCCAGTGAGGCCGGCTGGATAGCCAGAGCCGTTCCAGCGTTCGTGATGGCTGCGAACCATCGGTGCGACGCTCGCCAGCGCAGAGTGTTTCGCAATCATGTCGGCCCCGATGTCGGGGTGGCGCTTCATGATTTGCCACTCTTCATCGGTGAGGTGTTCGGACTTGTTCAGGATGTCGTCGCGAACACCAATCTTGCCGAGGTCGTGCAGCGCACCAGCAAGACGCAGCTGCTCAATCTCCCGTCCGCTCAAGGCGAGTGCGTCCCCGAGTTGGGCGGCGAGGTCAGCGACGCGCTGCGAGTGCGACTCGGTGTATGGATCACGAGCATCGAGCGCTTCCGCGGCGAGTCGCAGAGTCTGCAGGCGCTTGGCCAGGGCCAACTTCATCTCAATCAGCTCTACCTCTTGTTTGTCAAGGTCAAGGAAATCAGCGGCGCTTCCCACTCTCCAACCTGCCGCTTCGAGGCGAGCTCTCTTTGCGCTGTTCATAGCGTTCTCCTCCTTTCTCATTTCCCGCTCAGACTACGCTGTCGTAGCGCGTTAGTCGTTGCTTGCACACTTGAATGACGCTCTGTGGTGTTTTTGGCGTCGTCTTGGCAAAGACTTCAAGCAGAACTATCGCGTCACTATCAATCCGGTAGATGATTCGCCAGTCCTGATCCTTATCCCGAACGCGAAGTTCATGGCATCGTTTTCCGACTGACGGCATTGGCCGCGACTCTGGCATGCCCAGATTCTCCCCTTGCTGTAGCCTCCCGAGCAAATACCCGGCTTCTTGTCT
>Ga0209059_1000123_pt1 | contig 32117 bp, 29 predicted proteins | sample GraSoiAngelo_151_FD_186165 | JGI IMG/M metagenome (GOLD analysis project Ga0209059, IMG submission 186165) | Grasslands soil microbial communities from the Angelo Coastal Reserve, California, USA - 14_1009_12_20cm (SPAdes) (version 2) | ecosystem: Environmental > Terrestrial > Soil > Grasslands ...
CGAACCTTCGAAGGCGTAAGCCGGCAGATTTACAGTCTGCTCCCGTTGGCCGCTTGGGTACCCCTCCGCAAAACGAGCCGCGTATTTTGATTTCGGGGTCCTGGCGTGTCAATGCGTGCTGGCCCGTTATTTGCTTGGGGGTCGGCCGCCGGGAGGCCGATCGGCCCGGCGGCGCCGCGCGGGTGCCCCCCGCCGCGGGCCCCCAACCGGGGCCTCGTGCCTGGTGAGCCCGCCCGGGGGCCCTGCCCGCGGCCGAGGCCGCCCGGCGGCGCGGATTGAGCGTTCCAGGCCCCCGATCAGGGCGGGGTCGGCGCTGCGTGCCTCGCCGGGACGCAGGTCGCGGGGCAATTCGACCGAGCCGTAGCGGATGCGCAGCAGCCGGCTCACCTCGAAACCCACTGCGCTCCACAGCCGGCGCACCTCGCGGTTGCGCCCCTCGTGCAGCACGACCCGGAAAGCGCTGTGGCCCCCCGCACCTTCCTCGTCCGGGCCTTGCGCGCTGATCCGATCGAAGCGCGCCGGACCGTCCTCCAGGGGCACTCCCGCGAGGAGCTGGCGCAGGACCTGCGGCCCCGGCCGGCCGCGCAGGCGCACCAGGTACTCGCGCTCGACTTCGCTCGAAGGGTGCATGAGGCGGTGCGCGAGCTCCCCATCCGTCGTCAGCAGCAGGAGCCCTGCGGTGTTCACGTCCAGCCGTCCCACGGCAATCCAGCGGCCTGCGCGCGCAGGCGGCAGTCGCCCGAATACGGTGGGCCGGCGCTGCGGGTCGCTGCGGGTGGTCACCTCGCCGACCGGCTTGTAATAAAGGAGTAGCTCCGGGGAGGCGGCTGCAGTGCGATCGAGGTCGAGCTTCACCCCGTCGAGGCGCACCTCGTCGGCGCTCGCGGCACGATCTCCGAGCCTGGCGACGCGGCCGCCGACGCTCACGCGGCCGGCGCGGATCCACTCCTCGATGGTGCGGCGCGACCCCAGGCCCGCCTGCGCCAGCAGCTTCTGCAATCTGATCATGCGATCATAACCGGCGCTCTTAAGCAGATGCCGGCGCGATCCTTGTGGGTGCGATCAAAGGCAGCGTAGAAGGAACATCATGATCTACGACAACATACTCGGCACCATCGGCAGGACCCCGATCGTCGGAATCCAGCGCCTCGCGCCCCGGCACGTCACCATGTACGTGAAGTGCGAGTTCTTCAATCCGCTGGCCTCCGTCAAGGACCGCCTCGCGATCGCCATCATCGAGGACGCCGAGCGCAGCGGTGCGCTCAAGCCCGGCCAGACGGTGGTCGAGGCCACCTCGGGCAACACCGGCATCGCGCTCGCCATGGTGTGCGCGGCCAAGGGTTATCCGTTCGTCGCCACCATGGCCGAGAGCTTCTCGGTCGAGCGCCGCAAGATCATGCGCCTGATGGGCGCGAAGGTGATTCTCACGCCCGCCGCCGAGCGCGGCAGCGGCATGGTGCGCAAGGCCGCGGAACTCGCCAGGAAGCACGGCTGGTTCCTCGCGCGGCAGTTCGAGAACGAGGCCAACCCGGCCTACCACCGCAACACCACCGGGCCTGAGATCCTGCAGGACTTCGCCGGCAGACGGCTCGATTACTTCGTCACCGGCTGGGGCACCGGAGGCACGCTGACCGGGGCGGGCGAGATGGTGCGCCTCGCGCGGCCGGAAGTGCAGATCATCGCCTCGGAGCCGGCGGGTGCGGCGCTGCTGTCGGGCAAGCCCTTCACGCCACACAAGATCCAGGGCTGGACGCCGGACTTCGTGCCCGCGGTCCTGAAGCGTGAGGTGCCCCACCGGATCGTGACGGTGACGGACACGGAAGCGGTGGAAAGCGCGCGCGCCCTCGCCAGAAGCGAAGGCATCTTCTGTGGCATTTCCTCGGGCGCGACGTTCGCCGCCGCTCTCAAGGTCGCCGGCGAAGCTCCCCAGGGCGCGGTGATTCTCGCCATGCTCCCGGACACCGCCGAGCGCTACCTGTCCACGGTGCTGTTCGAGGGGATCGCCGAGGGCGGCGATCCGGAGCCCTAGCGCATACGGTCGGGCCATCCAGGTCCGCCGCAGCTGCCGCCCCATGGATGCGCGCCAGTACGCATCGTTGCCCGACCCTTTCCCCATGTGGCGCGGCGGGGTGCTGCACGGCGCGCGCATCGCCTATGAGACCTGGGGCGCACTCAATGCGGCGCGCGACAATGCGCTGCTGCTGTTCACCGGGCTCTCGCCGCCGGCTCACGCCGCCTCTTCCCCCGCCGACCCGAGCGACGGGTGGTGGCAGGGAATGGTGGGACCGGGACTGGCCATCGACTCCGAGCGCTTCTTCGTCATCTGCGTCAACTCGCTCGGCAGCTGCTTCGGATCGACCGGACCGGCTTCCGTCGACCCGGCAACCGGCAAGCCCTATCGCCTGACGTTTCCGGACCTCTCGGTCGAGGACATCGCGCGCGCGGGCTTCGAGACCGTGCGCGCGCTCGGGATCGAGCGGCTCGACACGGTCATGGGGCCCTCGCTCGGGGGCATGGTGGTGCTCGCGTATGCCGCGCAGTTCCCCGGCGCGGCGCGGCGGCTGGCGTGTATCTCGGGGACCGCCGCGGCGGCGCCTTTCGCGATCGCACTGCGCTCGATCCAGCGCGAGGCGATCACCCATGATCCGGACTGGCAGGGCGGCAACTACACCTCCGAGCGAGCGCCGGTCACGGGCCAGCGCCTGGCGCGCAAGCTCGGCACCGTCACCTACCGTTCCGCCGCAGAATGGGCGCAGCGCTTCGGACGCCAGCCGATCCGCCAGGAGGTGAAGCACGGCGATCCGTTCGCCTCCGAGTTCGCGATTCAGGGCTACCTGGAAGCTCTGGCGCAGCGCTTCGTCAGCGTCTTCGACCCCAACTGCTACCTGTACATCTCACGCTCCATGGACCGCTTCGATCTCAGCGCGCACGGCGAGCCGGTGAGCCTGTTCCGGCGCGCCGGCCTGAGCGCCGCGCTCGTGATCGGGGTGCAGTCGGACCTGCTGTTCTCGCTGACCGAGCAGCAGGCCGTCGCCAGCGCGCTGGCGGCCGCGGGCGTCGCCACGCGCTTCGCCCCGCTCCCGTGCATCGAGGGGCACGACGCCTTTCTGGTGGACCTCGACACCTTCGGGCGCGAGATCGGCGCCTTTCTGCGCGGCGGATGAGCGGCGGCGGCGCCCGGTCGGTGCTGCCCTGGCTTATGTGATGCTCGCGGTCAAGGCCAAGGTCGTCGCGAAATAAGTTCACTGGCTGCGGCAAACCGCGCCGGGGAAGGCATAATGCGCGGGCCGGGACTATAACAACACAATCATTGAGATCAGCAGTGGAACGCAGACTGCACACCAGACACCGAGCGCGCACCATCGTCTACATCACCGCTCCGGGCGGCCGCCGCAAGCTCTGCAAGGCGGTCAACCTGAGCGCCACCGGCGTTTTCATCGAGACGACGAACCTCGGGCTGCGCAAGGGGCAGCAGGTGGTGCTGTCCTTCGCCATCAATCTCGGCGCGATCACCAAGCTGCACCGGCGCACGGCCGTGGTCGCGCACGTCTCGCGCGGCGGCACCGGGCTGCTGATGGAGACCTTCGCCCAGGCCTCGGGCTGATCCTGCGTCGCGGTCCTCACCGGGGCGTCAACCGATCCGACTTGCCGTCTGCTACCCTCATCGCGGGTGCCGGCGGCCCGATTTCATGAACCCACACTGCCCTCTGTCCCGGCGACGCCTGCTCAGGCTCGCGTTCACGGCAGGATTCGCTCCGGTGGCGGCGGGCAGCGCGCGCCTGGTGTTTGCAGCCGATGCGCCCCTGCTCGCGGTCGGCGCGCCCGAAGCGCAGGCGGTGAAATACGTCGAGGACGCGCGGCAGGCGAGTGGTGCCACGGCAGGCAGCAATTGCGCCAACTGCGGCCTGTACCAGGGCGCGGCGGGTTCCGCGCAGGGGCCGTGCCAGCTGTTCCCCGGCAGGCAGGTGAAGGCCGCCGGGTGGTGCACGGCGTGGGCGCCGCAGCTATGAAGGCTCAGCAGACGATGTCAGTCAGGCGTTGGCGGCCCAGCTACCGAGGCCTGCGCGTCAGTCGTAACAAGGACCGAGCTCGCGCACCTCGATCGTGGCCCATTGAGCGGCCGGGCACTCCGCCGCGAAAGTGAGCGCCTGCTCGCGGGTCGCGCAGTCGAGCAGGAAAAACCCGCCGATCAGCTCCTTGGATTCGGTGAACGGACCATCGGTCACGCTGCGCTTGCCGGCGCGCATGTCGAGCCGCACCGACTCGGCACGCAACGAGTTGCTCTCCAGCAGGACACCGCGCGCCTTCAGGCCCGCGCTGTATGCGAGCATCTGCTCGTAGACCGCACGGCCCTCCTCCGGCGAACGCAGCCGCCGCTGCCCCTGCGGTTCCACGATCAACAGCATGTACGGCATGATCTCTCCAATGAAGGTTCAGCTTCCGCCGCGCCTGCAGGCGGCAGCGCGATCCAGCAGCAGGCGACTCTCGCGCGCATTGTGCGTCAGCGTCGCCGCGCGCTCGAACTCGACGCCCGCCTCCTCGTAGCGGCCGAGCCTGGCGAGCAGATCCCCGCGCACGCTCGGCAGCAGGTGATAGGACTCGAGCGAGCCTTGCGCCGCAAGCCGGTCGGCGAGCTCCAGTCCCGCCGCCGGCCCGTAGGCCATGGCCACGGCGACCGCCCGGTTCAACTCCACGACCGGCGAGGGCGTGAGGCGCGCCAGCTCATCGTAGAGCGCGGTGATGTACACCCAGTCCGTGTCCGCGGCGGTCGCCGCGCGCGCATGACAGGCGGCGATCGCCGCCTGCAGCAGGTACGGCCCGCGCGCCTCACCGAGCGTCTCGCCGCGCGCCAGCGCCAGCAACCCGCGGTGAATGAGCAGCCGGTCCCAGAGTGCGCGGTTCTGCTCCATGAGCAGGACCGGCTCGCCATTGGGGCCGATGCGCGCGCGGATGCGTGACGCCTGGATCTCCATCAGCGCCACGAGGCCGTGGACCTCCGGCTCCCGCGGCGCGAGCTCGGCGAGGATGCGCCCGATGCGCAGCGCCTCCTCGCACAGTCCGGGGCGCATCCAGTCCTCGCCCGCGGTGGCCGAGTAGCCCTCGTTGAACACCAGGTAGATGACTTCGAGCACCGAGGACAGCCGCCCGGCGAGCTCGCCGCGCCGCGGGATCTCGAAGGGCACGTGCGCGTCGCTGAGCGTGCGCTTGGCCCGCACGATGCGCTGCGCGATGGTGGCTTCCGGGACCAGGAAGGCGCGCGCGATCTCCCCGGTGGTCAGTCCGGCCAGGAGGCGCAGCGTGAGCGCGGTGCGAGCCTCGGTGGACAGCAGCGGATGGCAGGCGATGAACATGAGCCGCAGCAGATCATCGCCGATCTCGTCGTCCGCGCTCGCCTCGAGCTTGCCGCCGTTCAACTGCTGTTCCATCTCGAGCTCGTGACCGAGCGCCTCATGCTTGCGTGTGAGCATGCGCTCGCGCCGCAGATGATCGATGGCACGGTGCTTGGCGGTGGCCATCAGCCAGGCCCCGGGATTGTCGGGGACGCCAGAGCGCGGCCATTGCTCGAGCGCCGTAACGAGCGCGTCCTGCGCCAGCTCCTCCGCCAGGCCCACGTCGCGCACCAAGCGCGCAAGTGCGGCGATGAGGCGCGCGGACTCGATCCTCCAGAGCGCGTCGATGGTGCGATGGGTATCCGTGGCCGTCATGGCCACGGATGACACCATCGTCGCGCGCGCGGCGCAAGCCGAGAGCCTCACGCGCTCTTGCGGGCCGCAGCGGTCACGGCGCCCAGGGGCTTCGCGCAGTTGACCATCCACGGAGTCCCGAAGCGGTCGGTGACCATGCCGAAGCGATGGGCCCAGAAGGTCTCCTGGACCGGCATGGTGACCTGGCCGCCGTCCGCCAGCGTCGCGAAGATCCGCTCCGCCTCGGCCGGCTGCTCGACCGCCGCCATCACGTTGAAGCCCTCGGGCGTGTGGTAGCGCTCTGCCGGCGTGTCGCAGCCGAGGAGGAACTGGCCTCCGAAATCGATCCGCGCGTGGATGATCTTGTTGCGCGATTCCGGCGAGGTCTTCTCCGCGCCAGGCGATTCGCCGTAGGTCATCGAGAACACGATCTTGCCGCCGAAGGTCCTGGCGTAGAAGTCGAACGCCTCACGGCAGTTGCCGTTGAAATGCAGATGGGTGCTGGTTTGCATGGTGTTCGCTCCGAGAGTGTGAATAGTCGGGTGCGCTGCGAGTGTCGGGTCGGCGTCAGTGTTTGGCGCCAATGCGCTCGCGCTGCTGCGCCTCCTGCGCCCGCAGTTCCGGCGTCAGGTTCGCGCCGAAGTCCTCGGCCTCGAACACCCGGCGGATCTCGATCTCCTCGTTGCCCTTCTGGAACGGGGAGCGCCGGATCCATTCGACCGCCTCCTCGATGGACTTCACCTGCCACAGCCAGAAACCGGCGATCAGCTCCTTGGTCTCGGTGAACGGGCCATCCGTCACGGTGCTCTTGCCGCCGCCGAACTTGACCCGCACGCCCTTGGCGCTCGAGTGCAGCCCTTCGCCCGCGAGCATCACGCCCGCCTTCACCAGGTCCTCGTTGAACTTGCCCATCTCGGTGAGAATCTCCCGGCTGGGCAGCACGCCGGATTCGGACTCCTTGTTCGCCTTCACGATCACCATGACTCGCATGTTTGTCTCCTCCATCGGTTAGATTGGCCGGTGAGCTCGTATGTGTGAGTACGACGAGCGAGACCGGTGAGAATCGACACGCTCGACGGGATTTTTGCACCCACGCCAAGTAACTGAAAGTCTTGGGATTGTCCCCACAGGCACCCCCTCACCCGGCGCTCTGGCCGCTGCGCTTCATCGGCGTCGAGGCGCTGAGCGGCGTGGCGCTGCTGGCCGCCGCCGCCCTCGCCCTCGCGTGGGCGAATTGCCCCTGGGCGGGGGCCTATGAGGCGCTGTGGCATCTGCAGCTCGGCCTCGGTGTCGCGCAATACCTGCCGGCGCACGACCTGCGCTTCTGGGTCAACGACGGGCTCATGAGCGTCTTCTTCCTGGTCGTCGGCCTGGAGATCCGCCGTGAACTGCACGATGGCGCACTGTCGGACCCGCGGGTCGCCACCCTTCCCATCGTTGCCGCGACCGGCGGCGTACTCGTTCCGGCGCTGCTCTACGTCCTCATCAACTCCGACCCGGCCGCGCGTCGCGGCTGGGCCATACCCACGGCGACCGACATCGCCTTCGCGGTCGGGGTCCTGTCCCTCATCGGCAGGGGCATACCGCCAGCGCTGCGCCTGTTGTTGCTGACGCTCGCCATCATCGATGACATCGCAGCCATCGTGGTGATCGCGTTCTTCTACTCGAGCGGCATCGCGGCCGGGGGGCTCTTGATCGCGGCGGCGGGCGTGCTCGGGGTGCTGCTGCTGCAGTGGCTGGGTGTGCAACCGGCGCCGGCCTACGTGCTGCCGGCAGGCGTGGTGTGGTTCGGAATGCTGCGCGCCGGCGTGCATCCGGCGCTCGCCGGCGTGCTGCTCGGCCTTCTGACACCCGCCACGAGCGCATTCGGACGGCTGCCGCGCGATCCCGGCGCGCGGCGCGCGGGCGCGCCGCCGGTGGAGAGTGTGGAGGCGCGGCTGCACCCCTGGGTGGCCTTCGGCATCATGCCGCTGTTCGCGCTGGCGAATGCGGGCGTGAGCTTGCAGGGTCTGGACCTGAGCGGCGCGGCGCCTTTGGCGGTGGGCGCAGGGATCGTGTCAGGGCTGGTGCTCGGCAAGCCGATCGGAATCGTGCTGGCCTCGATCGCCGCAGTGCGCCTGAAGCTGTGCGTTCTTCCCGCGGGGGTGCACTGGCGTCACGTGGTGCTGGTGGGCCTGCTCGGGGGAATCGGATTCACGATGTCGATCTTCATCGCGAACCTCGCCTTCGAGAGTCTGCCGCTGCTCGCCGCGGCGAAGTTCGCGGTGTTGGTCGCATCAGTGCTCGCCGCGACGCTGGGCCTGCTGCTGGGCCGGCTGCGCAGCGCGCACGCGACTCTCTAATAGCAGGGCTCGGCAAAAACGCTCATCCGGAGCCTGTCGTGGCGCTGTCGGCCGATCTCGCCCGCTCCCGCGCTGGCGCACCACAGCCGACCCGCCAGATCGGGTCATGTCAGTGCGTGAGCCGGTTGTATCTGGCCAGAACCGCGCGCAGCTTCTCGTGCGGCAGTGCGTTCACGTGATGCCCATCGACGCCCGTCATGTCCTGGGCGGCCACCATGGCGTTGTCGATGGCTTCCTCGGTCGCCTGCACGGTCGCGGCAAACAGCGGGTCCATGGAATTGTTCGGCACCATCTTCAGCTCGACCACATGGTCGACGTCGCTGGCGGCGGCGTTCGCCGTCGAGAACGCGATGAAGATGTCGCCCGATCCGTTGCCGGCGATGCTGCCGGTGCGTCCGATGCCGAGCGATACCCGTCGCGCAATGCGCTTGAGCTGGTGAGGCAGGAGCGGCGCGTTGGTGGCCACGACCACGATGATCGATCCGTGCTCGGCCGCCTCGGACGGTACCCAGGCATAGGGATCCTCGCTCTCGATCTCCCGCCCGACCGGGATGCCCGCGATGCGCAGGTTCTGCCGCCTCCCGTAATTGCACTGCACCAGCACGCCGATGAGGTAGCCACCGTCCTTTTCGGAGAGCCTGCGGGAGGAGGTGCCGATCCCGCCCTTGAAACCGTTGCAGATCATGCCGGTTCCGCCACCGACCGACCCCTCCTCGACCGGCCCCGAGTGCGCCGTGTCGAGCGCGTGAAAGGCGTGCTCCGGCCTGACGTGAAAGCCGTTGATGTCGTTGAGCCAGCCGTCCCAGGTCTCGGCCACGACCGGGAGCGACCACCAGGCGCCGGTGGCGTCCGCCGCCGCGTGCGCCACACGCCAGGCGATGACCGCATCCCGCACCACGCCGACGCTGTGGGTGTTGGTGATCATCACCGGGCCTTCGAGAAAGCCCGATTCCTCGACCCAGGTGGTGCCGGTCATCTCGCCGTTGCCGTTCTGCGAGTACCAGCCGGCGAATGAGAAGCGCTGCATGGAAGCCAGTCCACGGGGCAGCACCGCCGTGACGCCGGTGCGGACCGGGCCCTTGCCGACGATGAGCTTGCCGCTGCCCGAGATCAGGGTCGTGTGGCCCACCAGCACGCCCTCGATGTCGGTGATCGCATTCAGCGGCCCTGGCGCGCCGTCGAAAGGCACACCCAGGTCGCGGGCGCGCGCGCGTCCCCTGGGCGGGTTCGTGAGGGGATCCGCGGCGGTGGCGAGGGGCGTAAGGAGCGCCAGCGCAAGGAGGGCGATCATCCTGGGTGGCATGAGGTACCTGCGGTTGACTTGCCGGGAAAGGCTCGATAATTGTTGCGAGTGGGCACAACGGTCCCCAGGGTCAGGCGATGCACCGGACGGCATTGACGCTCCTGTGCGTGTGGCTGACTCTGGGCGCGGCACGCGGCGATCAGCCGCCGCGATTCGAGGTGCCGGCGTCGGGGGCGGGAGCTGCGCTGGTTTTCGTCGTCTACGGCGACACGCGCTTCAGCAGGCGCGATGACGTCGGCAGCGCCCCCGCGCGGCGCGCGCTCGTCGGCAGGATCGCGCGCGAAAACCCGGCGGCGATCCTGATAGGCGGGGACCTGGTTTACGAAGGCAGCAATCCACAGGACTATGACACGTACAAGAGCGAGACGATAGAGTGGGCCAGGCGGAAGATCCCGGTGTTTCCCGCGCTCGGGAATCACGAGTTCAATGGATGCAACGGCGACGCGGCTCCCTGTCTCGAGAACTGGTGGACAGCATTCGGCGCCTTGCCTTTGCGCCCGTACCGCTGGTACTCGGTGAGCATCGGCTCCGCTTTGCTGGCAGTGATTCTGGATTCCGATGCGCCACTGAAACCGGGGAGCGAACAGCGGGAATGGCTTGAACGGCAAATCAGCACCGCCGACCCGCACGTCAAATTCATCTTGATCGTGCTGCACTACCCCCCGGTCCATGGCCCCTTTTACCCGGTGATGCGCGACGAGAAGGAGATCGCGCGCTACCTGTCGCGCAATGCCGGGGCTCTGCGCGCGCAGGTCGTCGTGGTCGGCAGTCATGTGCACAACTACGAGCGCTACGACAAAGGCGGCGTCACTTACCTGGTCAGCGGCGGCGGCGGCGCCAAGCCCGTTCCGGCCGCCCGGATGTTTGGAGAACTATCCAGGCTCACCACCGCGGTGAACTTTCACTACCTGCGCTTCACCCTGGACGGAGAGCGACTGACCGGAACCATGGTCCGCTTTGATGCCGCCGATCGAAGCGGCAATCCGTGGAGCGAGCCGGACCGCTTTGAAATCAGAGCGAAGAGCTCGTTGTCGGCGACGCCAACGCCCGGCCCGCCCGAGCGCGGTGCCGCTACCGGCATGAGTCCGCGGAGCGCCAACTGACATCAGCGCCAGCCACTCAGGCCGGCACCCGGATGCCACGCAGGGCTGCGAGCAAAGCCTCGAGTTGAGCGTCGCTGACATTCAGATGGAACACAAAACGGATGGTCTGGCGGCCCATGCTGAGTGCGCGAACCTGCTGATGCTGCAGCTGCTGCAGGAAGAGCTCGGCAGGAAGTTGCCCGTGAAGCTTGAAAATCACGATATTCGTCTCGACGGGCAAAACGCTCGAAACGTAGGGGAGCGAGCGCAGCTCGGCCTCCAGCGCTTTTGCTTTGCGATGATCCTCCTGCAGGCGCTGCACGTTGTGCTCGAGGGCGAACAGCCCCGCGGCGGCCAGATACCCCGCCTGCCGCATGCCGCCGCCCAGCAGTTTGCGCTGTCGGTGCGCCCTGGAAATGAGTGCCCGCGAGCCGAGCAGGAGCGAACCCGCCGGGGCGCCGAGTCCCTTGGAGAGGCAGATCGAGATCGTTTCGAACAGACGGCCATAGTCGCGTGGGGCCTGGTTGCGAGCCACGAGTGCGTTGAAGAGCCGCGCGCCGTCCAGATGCATGGCAATGTCGTGCTCCTTGCAGACAGCCCGGATGCGTTCGATCTCACTCAGGTCCCAGCAGCAGCCTCCGCCCCTGTTGACGGTGTTTTCGACGGCCACGAGACGCGTCCACGGAAGGTGGGAATCGTCGCGCCGGTTGATGTTCTCGCGCACCTGCGCGGCGGTAAACCGCCCGTGCTGGCCTTGCAGCAGGCGCACCGAGGAGCCGGAGTTAGCCGCTATGCCGCCGCCCTCGTACAGATAGATGTGCGCCAGCTCGTCGCAGATCACCTCATCCCCGGGTTGCGTATGGATCTTGATGCCGATCTGATTGGACATCGTGCCCGTCGGACAGAACAGCGCGGCCTCCTTGCCAAACAGATCCGCGGCCTTCCTCTGCAGCTCGTTGACGGTCTCGTCCTCACCGAATACGTCGTCACCGACTTCTGCCTGCAGCATCGCTTCCAGCATCGCCGGGGTCGGTCGGGTGACGGTATCGCTTCGTACGTCGATCATCTGTGGCATGAGAGCTCTCCTGCGCGCCGGCTCATTTCAAACTGTGGCGCGGCCTAAAATCGTGCTGGATCGGCGCCAAAGGGCTGAATCGCCCCCTAAAAGGCCAGGTGACTCCCCGAGCGTGATGATGCTGACGATCTCCTCCTCGAGACCCGCAGCTCGTAGGCATGGATCTCGATGGAGATGGTCTTGGTAGCCATACACAGATCTTGCATGGGCCATCCATGGCAATCAATGCCGCCAACTTGTGAACCACGGCGCAGTGAATGGTTGACTCCCGACCCCGGATCGCGGAACTTAGTCTCCACGGGTCAGTGGGACAGGCCCGGAGGTGGCATTGGTGATTCGTCGGCTGATCGCTTCCCTGGTGCTCGTGGCGTGCCTGCTCGGCATCGTCCAGCCGGCGCTCGCCTGCGCCAACAGTGCCTCGCGGACCGACTGCTGCCCTGCGGGCTCGCCCGCAGGCGCCGGCGAGCAGATGCGCCCGGCTTCTGCCTCGATCGAGGCATACGGCTGTTGTGCGCTGCGCGCCGCCATTTCGCCCTCAGTCTCGGCCGTACGGGCCCGTACTGCCCAGGGGCATGCGTCCGGATCACCCGCTGTGGTCGCTCTGCCGACCGTGGTCCCGCTCGGGCAACACGTGCCGGCGCTGCGAACGCCAGTGTTGCGGGTGCCGGATCACGTCGACGGATCACTCACCTACCTGCGCACGGCGCGCCTGCGCCTTTAACTCACCCTGTCGACACCGGCTGACCGCCGGTGACTCCCACGCCGACCGATCCGCAAGCCGCACTGTTGGGCAACCGGGTCTCGTGCCGTGGGCTCGCTGACTGACTCGACGTCCAGTCTGATTCGGTGAGGCTCATGAACCGATCTGCTCTCTCGCTCGCGGGGCAGTTGCGCCGCCCTGCCCGGCGGTGCCTGTTCCCCGGTGCGCGGTTGCGGTACCGCGCCCGAACGCTCGCGCTCAGCGCCGCCCTGCTGCCCGCACTCGCACTGGCGAGCGCGGTCCGCGCGGACCAGCCACCCCTCAGCCTCCCCGAAGCGCAGCGGCTCGCAGCCCTGCGCTCCAAGCAGGTCGAGGCGAGCGACCTGGCGGTTTCCGCCTCGCAAGACCTGGCGGTCGCCGCGGCCGAGCGGCCGGATCCGGTCGCGAGAGTCGGACTCGAGAATCTGCCCATCGACGGCGCGGAGCGCTTCAGCGTCCAACGGGACTTCATGACCCTGCGCAGCGTCGGGATCGTGCAGGAAATCACCCGCCCGGCGAAGCTGCGCGCGCGGGCCGCAGAGTCTCAACAGGCGGTGCGTCTCGCGGAGGCGCAAAAGGCGCAGGCCCTGGTCGTCGTTCGCCGCGACAGTGCGCTCGCCTGGCTCGACCGCTACTACGCGGAGGCCACCGAGCAAACCGTCCTTCAACAGCTCCAGGCAGCGCGGCTCGAAGTGACCGCCGCCGATGCAGCCTATCGCGGAGGTCGTGGTACGGCGGCGGACGTTCTGGCCGCTCGCGGAACGCTCGCGGAGCTCGAGGACCTGGCCGCGGACGCTTCACGCGGGGTCAGCAGTTCCAGGATCGCGCTCGTTCGGTGGGTTGGCGATGCCGCGGATCGGCCGCTCGCGGGGCAGCCGGCGATCGACACCATCCCCCTGCACAAACACGCGCTCGACTCGCAACTGGCCGAGCATCCCGAAATTCTCGCGCTCGAGCGGCGCGAAGAACTGGCTCGCGCCGAGGCCGATGTTGCGCGCGCCGATCGTCACCCCGACTGGTCGGTGGAGCTCATGTACAGCCAACGGGGCAGCGGCTACTCCAACATGGTGACACTGGAGCTCACCGTGCCGCTGCCGATCCGTCGCGCCAACCGACAAGACCCCAGGCTGGCCGCAAGGCTGGCGCAGGCCTCCCAGGCGAAGGCCGAGCGTGAGGACATGCTGCGCGCGCACGCAGCGGAGATCGGCGCGATGATCGATGCGTGGGACAGCGCCCGCGAGCGCCGCGAGCGCTATCGCAGCTCCATCATTCCGCTCGCCGCGGATCGCTCGGTAGCAGCGCGCGCAGCGTACGACGGCGGCAAGGCCAGCTTGAGCGATCTGCTGCTCGCGCAGCGCGCCGAGATCGATGCGCGCCTGAAGGCGCTGCAGCTCGAAGCCAGCGCGGCGCGCCTGTGGGCGCAGCTCGCCTTTCTCAATCCCACCCCGAGCACCGCCGAGGCTGTGACCGTCGAGGCTGCCACCGCCGAGGCTGCGACCGCCACTTCCGCCGGGTCCGGTCGCGGAGAGCTGCAATGAACCGAAGATTTCTTGCCGCCGGACTGTGCGCGGCCATCGTACTGACCCTGCTCGGTTACGGCCTCTATCGCGCCGGCATGCGTGCAGGCCAAAGCGGGTCGATGTCGAGCGCGCAGCAGCCAGCGCCAGGGCGGCAGGCGGCGCAACGGCCAGGCGACATCGATCCGCAAACCGGAAGGAGAATCCTGTACTGGCACGATCCGATGGCGCCCGCCCAGCGATTCGACCATCCCGGAAAGTCTCCCTTCATGGATATGCCGCTGGTGCCGGTGGAGGAAGGCGGCGAGACGGCCGGTAGCGTCGAGATCAGCCCCCGTGTGCAGCAGAACCTCGGCGTCCGCACCGCCGAAGTCACGCGCGGCAGGCTCGCTCGGGAAATCACCGCGACCGCCACGGTCGTCTATGACGAGCGTGACGTCACCGTCGTTCAAGCCCGAGCGAACGGATTTGTGGAACACCTGCGCGTGCGTGCGAGGCTCGACCCGGTGCACAAGGGCCAGCCGCTGGCCGACCTGTACGTGCCGGACTGGGTCGCGGCCCAGGAGGAGTATCTCGCCGTCCGAGAGCTCAAGAGCCCTGGCGCCTCGGACCTGCTCGAGGGTGCGCGCCAGCGCATGCGCCTTGCGGGCATGACCGACGATCTGATCAAAGCGTTCGAGGAGAGCGGCAAGGTCCAGTCCCGCTTCACCCTCACGGCGCCGATCAGCGGAGTCGTCGCGGAGCTTGCAGCGAGAGAAGGAATGACCGTCGCGAGCGGTGCGCCGCTTTTTCGCATCAACGCACTCGCCACCGTCTGGGTCGATGCCCAGGTGCCCGAGAGTCTCGCGCGGCAGGTGCGGCCCGGGGATGCCGCCAAGGCTCGAACGGCGGCGCTACCCGGGATCGCGTTCGAGGGACAGGTCAGCGCGGTTCTACCCGATGTGAACCCCACGACCCGCACGCTCACCGCGCGCGTCGAGCTCGCCAACCCAAGGATGCAACTGCTTCCCGGCATGTTCGTGACGGTGCAGCTCGCACCCCTCGCAGAGAAGGACGTGCTGCTGGTGCCGAGTGAGGCGGTCATTCGGACCGGCACCCGCAGCGTCGTCATGCTCGCCGAAGGAGAGGGCAAGTTCCGGCCGGCCGATGTCGAGATCGGCTCCGAGGGCGGGGGGCAGACCGAAATCCTATCGGGGTTGGCAGCCGGACAAAGGGTGGTCGTCTCCGGTCAGTTCCTGATCGATTCGGAGGCCAGCCTCAAGAGCACGGAGGCCCGCCTGCAATGATGATCGCCCGGCTCATCCGCTCCTGCATCGTCAACCGCTTCCTGGTGCTTCTCGGGGTCGCGATGATCGGGGCGTGGGGTCTGTGGGCGACGCTCAGAGCTCCCCTCGATGCCCTCCCCGACCTCTCCGACGTGCAGGTGATCATCCGCACCACCTATCCCGGGCAGGCTCCGCAGATCGTCGAGAACCAGGTCACCTATCCGCTCGCCACCACCATGCTCTCGGTCCCCGGCGCGAAGACCGTACGCGGTTACTCCATGTTCGGCGATTCGTTCGTCTACATCCTGTTCGAGGACGGCACGGACCTGTACTGGGCCCGCTCGCGGGTACTCGAGTATTTGAACCAGGTGCAGTCGCGCCTGCCGAAGGAAGCGAGGACCGCGCTCGGTCCGGATGCGACCGGCGTCGGCTGGATCTATGAGTACGCGCTCATCGACAGGAGTCACAGGCTGGACGTCTCGCAGCTGCGGGCGCTGCAGGACTGGTTCCTGAAGTACGAGCTCAAGTCCGTGCCGAACGTGGCCGAAGTCGCATCGCTGGGCGGCATGGTGCGCCAGTACCAGGTAGTGCTCGATCCGCAGCGCCTGCGCGCGTTCAACATCCCACACGGCAAGGTCATCAGCGCGATCCAGAACGCGAACCAGGAGACCGGCGGCTCGGTGCTCGAGCTTGCCGAAGCAGAGTACATGGTCCGCGCTTCGGGTTACCTCAGCTCGCTCGAAGACTTCCGCAGCATCCCCCTCGCCACGACCGATGCCGGGGTGGCGGTGCGCCTGGGCGACGTGGCGCACGTGCAGGTGGGTCCCGAGATGCGGCGCGGGATCACGGACTTGAATGGTGAGGGAGAGGTGGCCGGCGGCGTCATCATCATGCGCTCGGGCAAGAACGCACTCGAAACCATCAACGCCGTCAAAGCGAAGCTGGCGCAACTGAAGGCGAGCCTGCCGTCCGGTGTCGAAGTCATCCCCACGTACGATCGCTCGGGACTCATCAAGCGCGCGGTGGAGAATCTCACGGGTAAGCTGATCGAGGAGTTCCTCATCGTCGCGCTCGTGTGCACGGCGTTTCTCTTTCACCTGCGTTCCGCCCTGGTTGCGATCGTGTCGCTGCCGCTGGGCGTGCTGACGGCGTTCATCGTCATGCACTACCAGGGGGTCAACGCCAACATCATGTCTCTCGGGGGCATCGCGATCGCCATCGGAGCGATGGTGGACGCCGCGGTCGTCATGATCGAAAACGCGCACAAGCATCTGGAGGTCTGGCATGAGACGCACGCGGGACGGGCGCTCGCAGGGCCCGAGCAATGGCAGGTGATCGGGGATGCGGCGGTCCAGGTGGGGCCTGCGCTGTTCACGTCGCTCCTGATCATCACGTTCTCGTTCGTTCCGGTCTTCACGCTGCAAGCCCAGGAGGGGAGGCTGTTCTCGCCGCTCGCCTTCACCAAGACCTACTCGATGGCCGCCGCGGCGGGGCTGGCGATCACGCTGGTCCCGGTGCTGATGGGTTATCTGATCCGCGGCCGCATTCCGCGCGAGCACAGCAACCCGATCAATCGCGGGCTCATTCGCCTGTACCAGCCCTTGCTGCGCCGGGTTCTCGCTTACCCGAAGACGCTGCTGCTCGCGGCGCTGCTGATCGTGCTCGCGACGGCCTACCCCGTCACGCATATCGGCGGCGAGTTCATGCCCCCGCTCGATGAGGGCGACCTGCTCTACATGCCCTCTGCCCTGCCCGGCATTTCGGCGGGCAAGGTCACGCAGCTGCTGCAACAGACGGACCGGCTCATCAAGACTGTGCCCGAAGTGGCGAGCGTGTTCGGCAAGGTGGGACGCGCCGAGACCGCCACCGACCCCGCGCCGCTCGAGATGTTCGAGACCACCATCCAGTTCAAGCCACGAGGACAATGGCGCGCCGGGATGACACCGGACAAGCTCGTGCAGGAGCTCGATCGGGTGGTGCAGGTGCCAGGACTGACCAACATCTGGGTGCCGCCGATACGCAACCGGATCGATATGCTCGCCACCGGCATCAAGAGCCCGGTGGGGGTCAAGATCGCCGGCACCGACCTTCAGGTCATCGACCACCTGGCGCGGCAAGTCGAGAGCGCGGTAAGACCGGTCCCGGGCGTGACGTCGGCGTTTGCCGAACGTCTCACCGGCGGGCGCTACGTCGACCTGGACATCGACCGTGAGCGCGCCTCGCGTTACGGCCTCAACATCTCCGACGTACAGAGCATCGTATCCGCCGCCATTGGCGGGGATGACATCGGCGAGACCGTGGAAGGCCTGCAGCGCTTCCCGATCAATGTGCGCTATCCGCGCGAGGTCCGCGACTCCCTGCAGGGTCTGCGCGACCTGCCCGTGCTCACCGAGCGCGGCGCACAGATCAGACTCGGTGATGTCGCGAACATCCGCATTGCGGATGGGCCATCGATGCTCAAGAGCGAGAACGCGCGCCTCTCGGGCTGGGTGTACGTCGATGTTCGCGGGCGCGCCCTGAGCACGGCGGTGCGCGACATGCAGCAGGCGGTCGCGCGGCAGGTCACACTGCCGGCCGGCTACTCGGTCTCCTGGTCCGGCCAGTTCGAGTATCTCGAGCGCGCGACCGAGAGGCTGAAGATCGTCGTGCCGGCAACGCTCGCCATCATCTTTGTCCTGCTGTACCTCACGTTCCGGCGCACGAGTGATGCCGCCCTCATCATGGCGATGCTGCCCTGTGCACTGGTTGGCGGGTTCTGGCTGATGTTTCTCCTGGGCTACAACATGTCGATCGCCTCGGCCGTGGGGTTCATCGCCCTGGGAGGCGTCGCTGCAGAGATCGGCGTCGTGATGCTGGTCTACCTTAACCAGGAGCTCGCCGCCCGCGCCGCTGCCGGCCGTCTGAATGGCGAGCGCGATCTCGTCGAGGCCATCATCGACGGCGCTGCCTTGCGGGTGCGGCCAATCGCCATGACGGTGGCGGTGATCATCGCGGGGCTCCTGCCCATCATGTGGGGCAGCGGGACCGGCTCGGAGGTGATGCGCCGCATTGCCGCGCCGATGCTCGGAGGCATGATCACGGCGCCGTTGATCTCGATGTTCGTGGTCCCGGCGGCGTATCGACTCATTCGCGCGAAACATCTACTGGCGACACGCTGACGGAAGCCTCCCGATCGGCGAACGGAAGGCCGGCGCGCGTTCGGCGCTTTCACTTGGAGCGTGAGTTTGCGTCCACGGTCATTGGTCGATCGTATGACCGTGATGATGCTCGTGACCCTCGTGTGCGTCTGCACCGTGATCGGACAGCTGCGCATCAATCCATTCATGTAGCGCCGCGATCAAATTCGCCTTGTGTGTCGAATACACAATCTGCCCGCCGTTGACGAGGTCGTGGTAGTGCACACTGATTTCTCCAGGTTTGGCCTTCTTGAGGTCCGCCAGTCCCGGCATGTGCTCGCCATGGATTTCGGTCGGCCCGGAGAAATCGCCCCGCGCAAAGCGCTGCGCGATGTCACTGAGATGCCGGCGAATCAACTGGATCTGCGCTGCGTCCCTGGGATCCTTCACGACCACCTTCTGCAGGGCTCCGACGGCGGTCTTGGTAAAGACGTGTGTGGTCGCGCTCAGTTCGAAAGGCATCACCTGCGCGCCCCGCGCTGAAACCCCGGCCTGACGCGCTGTCTCGGCGGCAACTGCCGAGGAGGGGGTCCCATGTGCCTTGAAGGCGATCAAGGCGACCGCCGTGCACATGAAAATCCATCGCGGGACGCGGACGACACCACGGAGGCGGCCAGAAGATTGCATGGATGATTAGACCATGCGACTCGGGATCGTTCCTCGATGCGCTTCTACGCCGCGCCCTCCAGCGGCGTCTTCCCGATCGCATCGCGTCCCCGGGCGAACCCGCGTCATTGAAACTTCAAGGTTATCCCGCTGGCAGTAACGGTGATCGAGAAAAGCGCTGCGGTACCTGCGGCATTCACGGTGTAACAGTCCGTCTCCGTACCGGCTGCAAGGCCATCTGCAGTGCCCTGCGCAGTCACGCTGGAGATAACGGTGTTGAAGCACGTGAGTAAAGTTGTCGAGTTGTTGGCTTCGACGGAGTACGTAGCTATCTCGTCGGCGTCGACGACCGCCTGTGTGGTATCGTGGTAGTAAGTTAGGTTGGCGAATGCCCCGGAATTACCCACCGTGACAGTGGTGGGTAATGGGAAAGAGCTCGTCACGAGACCATAGGGTGTCCCGCTGCTGGAAACCTTGCCCAAGGGTACATAGGGATTCAGGAGGAAGTAGCTCGTCGAGGTGTTGGTTGCGACCAGCGTTCCGTTCTTGTCGAGTGTGACCGTATCCACCGTGCTGTATGCATTGGCGATGCCGTTGAACGTGGTGGTCCCCGCGTTTGCCGCCGTGCTCAACTGCAGCGTCCAGCTGTTGCCGGAACTGTCAGTCGCATGCAGCGTCGTCGAGTGGCTTGCCTGGACATAAGCAGCCAAGGCCGCTTCTCCGGGGGCGGAGGACAGATTCATCACGTATCCGCCGCCGCCTCCGCCGTATCCCCCTCCACCGCATCCTGACACGAGGATCATCGGCAACGCGATTGCTGTCACCAGGCTGTAGCTCTTCATGAATGTTCTCCCAGGATCGACTGTCGGCGGGCCAGGGGCAGGGTTTCTGCCAGAATAATCCGTTGCCCACGCCCGGGGAAGGCACCCCCTGTTCTTCGGCGGGCCTCGCGGTCGCGGCCTGGCAACGGCCACGGCAGCGTCCCTTCCCGCCAGCCCGGTTTCGTGCACTGGAGCGCAGCGCGCTGTGCGCGTTGCGTCACGCGGGATCGGAAATCAGTGTCGTATTCGTTCCGAGGTCCGAGGAATGTCAACACGCCGGCACAGCATTAATGATGGCCGTGCCAGCGTTACCTCGTGCTCGCTCGCTAGCGCGCCTTGCGGAAGGACAGGTTGACCCGACAGGCTCCAAGCTCCGGATGCCGCCCCTCCTTCAGCGGCTGCACGCCGTGAAATCGCAGCCGCGCCGGGCCGCCCCAGACCACCACGTCTCCATGGGCCAGAGGGACGCGCCGCGGGCGGTCGGCGCGGCGGTGAGCGCCGAACAGGAATACCGCCGGCAGCCCCAGTGATACGGAGACGATCGGGGAGCTGAGATCCCGTTCGTCCTTGTCCTGATGAAGCGACAGCCGCGCACCGGGCTCGTACCGATTGATGAGGCACGCGTCGGGCTCGAACTCATCAAAGCCGGCGGCGCCCGCGGCTTGCACCGCGAGCTCCCGGAAAACCGGCGGCATCTGCGGCCAGCACGCAGCGCTCAGCGGGTCGAGCGCGTCGTAGCGATATCCGCTCCCGTCCGTGACCCAGCCCGCGGCTCCGCAGTTGGTCATGCCGACCGACATGCGGTAGCCGCCCGGCGTGCTCATGAAGCGAAAGGGGCTGCGTTGAACCACTGCCTCCAGCGCCGCAAGCAGCGCGCTGGCTCTGGAGCTCGCGAAGGAGCGCAGCAGCACGGCACCCGGGCCGAGCGTCTCCCGGCGTGGCTGCGCGTACCCGTCCGCGAACAGGTCCGGCCGCGCGTCAGGCTCTGTGGCCATGGTTCGGTGCGCTCACCTGGCGTCGTGAAATATCACGCCCAGGGTGTGACGGTGTCCGGTGCGAACCCGGCTGACGCCGTGACGAAGATTCACGCGATACACTCCGCGAGTGCCTGCCACGGGGCGATGATGCACGGCGAAGATTACCGCATCTCCCTGGCGAAGCGGCACGACCTCGGCCCGCGACTGCATGCGGGGCCGTTGCTCCGTAATGACGAACTCGCCCCCCGTGAAGTCCTCACCCGGCTGCGACAGCAGGATCGCCACCTGCAGCGGGAAGACACACTCGCCGTAGAGATCCTGGTGCAGGCAGTTGTAGTCACCGGGCCCGTACTGAAGCAGCAGCGGGGTGGGACGGGTCTGACCGGCCGCGCGGCAGCGGGCCACAAATTCCTCATGCGCCACGGGAAAGCGAGCCGCCACGCGCAGCTCTTCGTTCCAGCGGTTGGCGAGCGCTGCGAGCGGCGGGTAGAGCTCGGCGCGTAGCGCCGCGACGCGCTCAGGCAGCGGATAGGCGAAATACCGATACTCACCCCGCCCGAATCCGTGGCTGCCCATCACTACCCGGGTACGAAAGAGCGAGTCGTCCGTGTACCAGCGCGCGATGCGCTGACACTCGCAGCGGCTGAGGAGACTACCGATCATGGCATTGCCATGAGCATCGAGATCCCGCGACAGGCGCTGCCAATCAAGAGTCCGCAACCCCTCCGCAAGGCCAGGCCCGACGGCGTCAGGCGCCCCGCGCCTGCGCGAGACTCCCGCGTGCGTGCTCAGCACCCCGGCGCTCACCGGCCCGATTCGAGCGTGAGGAGCGCGCGTTTGCGCTCGATGCCCCAGCGATAGCCGGACAGCGCTCCGTCGTGGCGCACAACGCGGTGGCAGGGGATGAGTACCGCGAGGGGATTGGCGGCGCAGGCCTGCGCCACCGCCCGCACCGAGCGCGGTGCGCCGACGCGCCGCGCCACTTCGGCGTAGCTCACGGTGCAGCCCACGGCAATCTGCCGCAGCGCCCGCCAGACCCGTTGCTGGAAGGCTGTGCCGCGCACGTCCAGGGGAAGATCGAGGCCGAGACGCGGGTTCTCGACCACACGCGCGACTTCAGCGGCCAGCGACTCGGTGTGCGCATGGCTGCCGAGCAGACGTACTTGCGGGAAGCGCTGGCGCAGATCGCGCTCGAGGAGCGAAGGACTGTCGCCCATGAGAACTGCGCACACCCCCTTGGCGCTGCGGGCGACGAGAACGTAGCCCAGCGCGGACCTGACGATCGCAAAGCGTATGTCCGCGCCCGGGATCGGGATGCGATCGGGCCTGTGCCCGTCCGAGCGGGTGACGCGGGTGGCGATCGCGGTCCACCGCGGATCGGGGTCGCCCGCCGGCTGCGACTGCCGCATAGGCTTGGCTGAGGTCATGATGCGAACTCCTGTGGGGGTTTGAGCACGCCGCTATTGTTGTGTTCGGCGAGGGCGCACGCAGCCCGAATCTTGCGGGCGCTCAAACCAGCCGCCCAGATGGCGTAACAGACTGTTAATTCGCTAAGCGGGGGTGAGGCGTGCTTTCAAGGAGCTCGATCAGATCCGCAAACACACCGTCTGGCGGGAGGCGGCCGCGCAGCCGGGAGTTCTCATCGCTGCGCACCGTGTGAGCATGAGTTCCGCCTACACCCTGTGGTTCGACCCCGGAACGGCGCTTCACTCCTGGGCCCCTGCCATATGCACCGATCGCCACTTTCAGCAAGCCGGGTTCCGGGTGTTGCCCGCCGCGCCTCGAAGGGCCCAGGCAGACCCGCACAGCAACACGGCCTGCAAAACGAAGAGCAGGAAGAACGCACCGAGATGCAACGCACCGTAAAGCCCTTCGGTAAAGTACATGGCCCCGACCGTCCAGGGGACGACCAGGAGATCTCGCTCGCCTCGCCCGATACGCCACCACGTCCAGACCAGCAGGAAGCCAAAAACCAGCATCGTCGCGCTGACCCAGAACCAGACCAGCGCCAGCAGTCGGATCATGCCCGGATCAAGTCCGGCCACGACGGGAAGCACGTGCTTCGACCATTGATGCCCGTGGCCAAACGCACCGAGGGCGATGCTCAGCGCCGTCACAAGGAACAGCGCTGAAAACAGCTTGCGTCTCATGTAGCGAGCTCCTCATTTCCAACCGGGTCCTTGAATGCCGTGACCCTGATGCCACCGGCAACGTCGGCAGCAGATCTGGTGGGCCTGGAATTTCTACCGGTGAGCGGTCGCGTCGCGCGGAACCATGTTCGCTTCGCCAGTCTCGTCCCCCGCCGACCGGGGTGGCAACGGAAATCGGGCGCACGCGGCCGCAAGCCACTCGCGGAAGGCCGCGACTTTTTCCAGTGCCAGATGCGCCGGCGGACACACGAAGTGGTAGGCGTGCCCGGAGCGAACTGGGCGACCGGCGACGGCGAGCCGAGCCATCGAGACTTCGTCCGCGACCAGGGACCAGCGTGAGAGCGCGAGTCCCTGGCCCGCCTGCGCGGCACGCACGATGGCGATTGCGTCATCGAATGCGGCGCCCGAGCTCGGCCACACTTCGTCGGGACCGCCTTCGAGCAACCAGGCCGTCCACGGCTCGTAGGTGCTATGCAGCAGTCTGTAGCGCTTGAGATCCCGCGCCTCGGCAATGGGTCCATGGCGCTGCAGCAGCGCAGGCGTGCACACCGGGACCAGCCACTCGTCGAATAGCTTCTGCACGTGCAGGCGGGGCCAGGTTCCCGCGCCAAAACGGATCGCGGCGTCCATTCCCGTCTTGACGAAATCGACGAGCTCGGTGGATGTGTGGATCTGCACGTCGATGCCGGTGTGGTGCGAGGTGAAATCCGGCAGTCGTGGGAGCAGCCATTGCGCAAGGAACGAGGCGATCGTCGTCACGCGCAATGGCCCGGAGCCGCGGTCGGCACGCGCCTCGTCGATCGCACGCTCGAGATCTGCGAGCGCCTGCTCAACCTTCGGCCGCAGCAGCGCGCCCTGCGGTGTCAGCTCGACCTGACGGCCGTTGCGGCGCAAGAGCGGCACGCGCAGATAGTCCTCGAGCGCCTGCACCTGCATGCTGGCGGCGCTCGCGGTGACGCCCAGCGCATCCGCACCACGCGTGAAGCTCTTGTGCTCGGCCACTGCGACGAAGACCCGCAGACTCGCGAGCGGGGCCCGCCGATACGCCGCACGCGGTGCTGTACCGGCGCTTGAGCGCCGGGAGACCCGATCGGCAGCGGCCGGCGACCGCGGCGGGGTCGCTGCTTTCTTTCGACGATTGGTGTCGCGTGTCGGCACGGGTCGATGCCTGGGCAATCATCCGCAAGTGGCGCTGATCATACGCCCGTAACGCTGCGGGCTGTCAGATCGAGCCTCCAGGCGGCCGGCGCTATCCCTTCAGCGGCGCTTAACGACCCTTCAGCTCTTATGACAGCGCGCATCCCTCACACGCTCACCATTGCACTCGAATCGTCACCACCGGGTTTTCGCCATAGGAGAGCCATCATGAACGCCAGTCGCCTCGTCAGTCTCGTTGCCGCGATCGTCATCACTGCCACCGAATGGGCGGCATTTTCCAGTCTCCCGCTGCACGCCCAATCGCTGCCGGTTGTCGCTGCCCCCGTCTCCAGCGCCGCGCCCGACGAAGCGTTGCCGGTGATCGTCGTCACGGCACACCGTCACTCGTGACGGAGCGCAAAATGGCTCGGCACGAGAGGCGGCATGGGTCAAGACCGCAATGGCGGCCGGGGCGCGCACGGGAATCGTGAGGTTCCTGCCCGCGCTCCGGTACCGTGAAACTTCGGTTTCTAAAACCGAGATTTCACGGTGCAGGCTCAGGGATTGAACCCCGAAAAGTTTCCGTCCGCTACATCGGACTTTCCTCCTCTCCCAGATTTATCCTGGCGCTACACAAAATTCCCGCAGAAAACGGTTCTTCCTGCGGGAGAAAACGATTCTTCCTCCGTAGGCTAGGAGACCCGTTGGTTGTGGGAATTCGCTTCGCGGTAGCTCGGTAGTTCAGCAAGACTTCCCACAAAATTCCGACATTCATAGGCCGCGGACTCCGGTAGCCAGTTCGCGCAGGAACTCCGGGGGACGCAGCCCCGGTGCCGCGGGGCTTGCGACTTACCATAAGATTTCAGCGCTTCCCACGCGGCCTCAGCGGAAGCCGGCAGATGGCGCGTGAGCGCCGCTGCTGCACGAACGTGCCGTGCGGCGCTCTTGGGAGCCGTCAACGCGTCCCCGACCCCGCCGGGAAACCGCTCGACGAGCGCTTCAACGAGGGTCGCGGCCTGACGGAGATCTTTTGCGGATTTGCTGCGTGCTTTTTTTGCGCGGGGCCGGAAAACAACGAGCTTATGGAGCGCATAACGCTCGGAGACCGGTACGCGTACCAAGACAACTCCATGGGACGGGGGTTTGACCGCATTGACTCACTTCGCGCACGAAAGTTAGTCTCCTCGCGTCGCTTGAAGAAAAGCTAACAATAGTAATTCAGGCGCTAGCAACCGAAGAGAGCGTGTTGATCACGGGCATTGGGGTGGCCCCGATTCCGTGGACGCTCTCGAGTCTGGGGGAAGACTCATGCGCTATATCCGCCATTACAGGGAGGGTCAGTGTGTTCTAAACAAAACGAGAAAATTAAATATGAAGACGCAGCAGGGGGTAACAAGGTTGCTGGTGCTGTCTTCGGCATTGGCGTTGGCGTGGGCTGGCTCGCTGCACGCGGCACCTGCGACAGAAACAGCGCCCGGTGTCCCAAACATATTCAACCCTGCCGAATCTGATTTTCAGAACCAAACGCACTTTCTCGTTTTCACGGGAAGTGATAGTGCTGGCGAGAATGCCAAAACCGCGAAAGCGTATTACGACGCGATTGACCCATCCAGAAGCAAGCGAACGTTTACGTCATGGCTAAAAAACGCGGGGTTCATCAGTGACGAGAGCCAATGGCATTCAACGGGGGCACAAAAGGTTGCTTGCGATCTTCCAGGCTGCGATCTTCCATCACACCAGCCGGACGGCTCCCTGACGTATGGTGATAACATCCTCAATACCTATTCGCACGCGATTGTGTTGAATGGGGCAGACCTGGGTTTTGTTCGCAACCAGTACATACGCTGCATCCCCAATTGCCAGGCGACTAACCCAAAGATCTACACCTATTTGGAAAATTACCCGGTCAACCCCTTTGCAGCATCGGGAAATGGTGGTTCTGGGTTCCCGACCAAAACCGGGTACCCGACTGAGGCGGAGTCTGCAGCGGCAATTCAATCTGCACTCAACCGCCCTCTGGATAAGAACCTTGTGGGTTGCGACCCGGCTAAAACCGACACCGTGTTTGGGTGCAAAATCGACCGAATCGCCGACGTCGCTTTTGAATGGGCGCCTCCGCCGACAAATCCTTCGTCGTCTACCCGCTACGGGACAACATGGGCCTTCCTCTACAACAATGATGGCGCTGGGAATATTACCGAAACAATTGCCGACCCCGTTGCGCGTAATGCTCCCAACGTGCATACAGGCGTGATTGAACCCACCGTTGCGGGCGATCCATTCGCGCCTAACCTTGATTTCATCGGAAATAAAACGCATCCCGGCGTGTGCCTGATCTGTCATGGAGGTAACCCGAAAAACCTCACCAGCACTGGCGTGTATCCAGCGCAGGGCAATATCGACGGATTCCGATTCTTACCGCTGGATATCAGGAATCTGCTGTTCACTTCGGATTCCGGGTCCGAACAACCGGCACTTCCTACTTCCGCTGCATTCACATCCCGGGCCAACCAAGAGCTCCATGTGAAGGCGTACAACTTGGCGGTGCTGAAGACCGTAACACCACGGCTGCAAACCGATCCGCAAGGTGTGAAGCGTGTAGCGCACCTCAAAGAAGTCATCGATGGCTGGTACGCGAATGGGCGTGCAACTCAAGACACTGAGTTCATCCCGGTGGGTTGGCGTGAACCTGTAGATGGTGGTACTGCGCCCCCTGGTTCGAAGCATCTCTATGAAACCGTTTTCTCGCCTGCCTGCCGGTCATGTCACTTTAACCGTGCCATTGATTTGGACTTCGGGACCGCCCGCGGCTTCCTGGCCGAGAAATCAAATGTTGCGGAGTTGGCGTTGTTGCCCCTGTGTCAAGAAAATAATCCGGAACCGGGCAAGAGGCCCATGGCGCTGGCACACCTGACGTATCAGAGGTTCTGGCAGGCGAATGTCAACGCCCAATCCCTGCCATTCCCAAAACCAGACCTTACCCTCTTTCAAACGGCTGAGGAGCTTGCAAATTACTTGGGATTCAGTGGGACGAAGGGCTACTGTGCGAGTAAGCATTAGAGCGATGCTTCCGAAGCGGGCGTGATTCGTGAAAGTTACCGGCCGGCGCGCCGGGCGGGCAGAATATCTGCGGGCCGCTCGACCCGCTGTTCCGCAGGACTGCGGGTGATCAGTAGAACATACAGCTCCGTAGCCGCTGCGAGCACGACCCGGAAGCCCATGAGAGCTGCGATGCCCCATGTTCCCCACAAGAAGGCCGCCAGAATCGGTGCGAGGGCTGCCCCCGCATCCTCCCCCATGCTCATCCAGCCCATGGTGCGCGCGCGATTGCGCTTGTCGAAACTGGAGACCTCGGCCATCAGTGAGCCCCACGCCGGCCGGAAGGCAGCCCTCCCCATGTCATCGGCGGCCTTCGCTACGGCGATTCCAGCGAACGTGGGAAACAACAGGTAGAGGATCGAGGAACCGGTGTTAGCCACCGCCCTCACCGCGAGCACCAGTCTGCGGCTCACGGTGTCAGAGAGCCAACCAAAGATCGGGCCGGAGAAGATAATGCCAAGCGTCGATACCGCATAGATGACTCCGGCCTGGGCGCTGCTCAGGCCGGCGTATTCGGTCGCCAGAACCGGGAACAGGCTGTTGAGCATCTCGGCGGTACCGGCCATCAGGAATCCGAGACCGACAAACGGCAGCACCCGCGGACGCCCGGGCATTGCGGATCCCGAGGGTCCTGCGTCCTGAGCGCCAGCCAGCAGCGCAGCGGATGATCCGCGGTGCTCGCGCTGAACAGTCGCGTCGCGGTGCTCCTTCACGTACCGCGCAACGGCGAGCAACGGCAGCACCGAAAGGCCGAAGGCTATCAGGAATACCAGCGTGTAATTGGCAGCGGTAATGGTCAGGAGGACTCCCGCAAGAGCCCTGCTCAACGAACCCGCCACCGTCTTGGCCGTCTGGTACCAGGCAAAGGCGGATGCCACGGACTTCTCTCCCCCGTGCTCGGCAAGCAGGGCATTTGCCGACGGGTCCCGAAGCGACCTGGAAATTCCATGCGCGCCCCGGATTGCGAAAAGCTCCCACGGCGTAATGGCGAACCCGAAGGCAAGCGACACCAGGCTGCGTGCGCTGATCGCCACGAGGTACATTCGCTTCAGACCAAACCGGTCGGCCGCCCACCCCACCAGAGGCTTAAATCCCAGAGCCACCGCACTGCTGAGCGCCGCAAGAACGCCGACCTCGGTGAGACTGAGGCCGAGGTGCCGGGCATACAGAGGCAGGCTGAAGTTGATCAAGCCAAAGCTGAGCCGCGAGAGCAACCCCTCCGCGACGATTGCCAGCAGTGGCGTAGCGAGTCGTCGTTTCATCGCGCGAGCCCATTTCCGCTTCTCACATGCTGGCCACGGGTGCTCGTCGAGCGAAGCGTTCGCAGAGCAAAAGGCAGCCAGCCGCGCTTCATCCTCGCCTTTTTAGCGAAGCGCACGATGTAGTCTGAAATCAGGCTGACCGCTTGCGGCACTTTTCCGAAGCTGGGAAAGTCATTGATGTCGACCACCATGGGGCCATGGCGCGTCTCGAGCACGTCCAAGCCGTAGATCACCAGGCCGAAAACCTCGCCAACACGTAGCGCCAACTTGAGCCAGGCCGGTTTGACCGGAAGCAGCTGGTGCGCCACTTCCACCTCGGGATGAAGTGGCGATTCCCTCGCCACAGCAAACACATCCTTGCCTATCACATAGAGCTTGATGTCATATCCGGGGTTCTTGACGTAATGCTGAACCAGGAAGAAGTCAGATACTCGCTCCGCGTATTTTGGTCGACGCAAGCTGCGAGCAGGACTATTCACGAGGTAGATGCCACGACCGGAGCTGCCATTGGTCGGCTTGACGACCAGCGGATAACTCTCCCTGGGGATCTTCCTGAGCAGGTGCGGGTCGGTAACGAAGTAGCTGTGGGGAACGGGCAACCCATGAGCATATGCATAGGCGGTGCACAGGGATTTGTCGCGCACCAATCTGATCGACCTCGAGTTATTGATCGTGGGAATGCCGGCCGCTTCCGCAGCCTCCAGGACACAGAGCCCAGGCCCGTCTGCTACCGTCTTGAGGATGTAGGCGTCGTACAGCTGCCGTCTGAGGTCCCACAAGGCCGTGACCGTCTTGGTGGGTTCCAACAGATCGACGTCGTGCCCCGACTGCGACAGGTGGCGCGCGATGACCATCGGCATGGACTGACGCCGGTACTCATCTTCGACGATGAAGCAGAAGCGCATCTCTTCCTTGGCTCCCGGGGCGCGCCCAGGGGCTCAAATCGCTTCCATCGGCCGACGGAACCTGTTGCCGTCGCTCACGACTCGCGCACAATCACCGTACGGGGGTGCCCTGTCGAATTACCTCGAGCCACGCTCAGTTGATGCAGAGTGATTCCGAGCGAAGACCACGGCATTCAGCTTGTAACGTCACTGCAATCATTTTGTAACATCGCTGCAATCATCGTTAGCACCGCTACAGAAAGTCAAGATGCCACTCGGACCTCCATTGTCAGGTCGCGAATTAATGACAATTTGTTAGGTTGCGAACCAGCGGCACTCGTTAGGTTGGGAATCGGCGGCACACGCAAGTTGGCTGTGTAGAGATCCCTGCGGCCGGCCGTAGTGTTTATTCGTCGTCGTAGGGTTTCACCGTAGCGTTGCGCCGTAGGGTTTCGCACCGGGGTTTGCGGGGAGGGGGCTCGCCATGGAACACACCGATCACCGAAAATATCATGGCATTCATCCGGCCGATGGCAAGCTGGGTGTGATGATTGTCGGTATGGGAGCGGTCGCCACAACCTTCGTGGCCGGCGTGGAAGCCATTCGCAGGGGCCTGGCGCAACCTATCGGCTCACTGACTCAAATGGGAACGATCCGGCTGGGCAAGCGCACCGATGCGCGTTGTCCCAAGATCAGGGACTTCTTACCGCTCGCCGATCTCAACGACCTCGTTTTCACCGGCTGGGACATATTCACGGATGACATGTACGCCGCGGCTTCCAAGGCTGGCGTGCTCGAGCGCGAGCTGCTCGACCGTATCCAACCGTTCCTCGAATCCATAAAACCGCTCCCAGCGGTGTTTGACCGCAACTACGTGCGCAAGCTCGACGGCCCTAATGTGAAGGAGGGCAAGAACAAGATGCATCTGGCCGAGCAGCTGCGCGCGGACATCCGGGAGTTCAAGAGATCGTCGGGCGCCAGCCGCTTCGTCATGATCTGGTGCGGCTCGACCGAAATCTTCCTGCAGCCGCGCGAGGTGCACCAGTCGCTGGAGGCGTTCGAGAGCGCTCTCGAAGGGAACGACGAGAATATCTCTCCCTCGATGATCTACGCCTACGCCGCACTCAGCGAGGGGGTTCCCTTCGCGAACGGCGCACCCAACCTCACGATCGATATCCCGGCAATGTACGAGCTGTCGCGCCGCAACGAGGCGCCGATCTGCGGCAAGGACTTCAAGACGGGGCAGACGCTGGTGAAGACCATTCTCGCTCCGGGGTTCAAGGCGCGCATGCTGGGGCTACACGGCTGGTATTCGACCAACATTCTCGGCAATCGCGACGGGGAGGTACTCGACGATCCGGAGTCCTTCAAGACCAAGGAGGTCTCGAAGCTCGGAGTGCTGGAGCATATTCTGCAGCCGCAGGTTTACCCCGAGCTGTACGGCAAGATCTTCCATAAGGTCGGCATCAACTACTATCCGCCCCGCGGGGATAACAAGGAGGGCTGGGACAACATCGACATCTTTGGTTGGCTCGGTTACCCGATGCAGATCAAGATCGACTTCCTGTGCCGCGATTCCATCCTGGCGGCGCCCATCGTGCTCGACCTGGTGTTGTTTCTCGACCTCGCGCAACGCTGTGACGAGCTGCGCGGCCTGGGAATCCAGGAATGGCTCAGCTTCTACTTCAAATCACCGATGACCGTGCCCGGGCTGTATCCCGAGCACGATCTGTTCATTCAGTCCATGAAGCTGAAGAACACACTACGGCATGTGAAGGGTGAGGACCTGATCACGCACCTGGGTCTGGAGTACTACGACTGAAGACATGACTCATGCACCGCTGGGACGCCGCGCCGCGGGAGGCTTGCGATCTGCCGCCGATTGCGGTGGCCCTCGCCGACCCGACGCCGCCCACAGCAGCATACCGGCAGGTTGGTCAGGGTCGCACGGGTAGCCAGACAGCAATCGTGACATTTCAGGTGAGGCAACGAAGTTCATCAGTAGGGTTTCACTTGGGGCACTGCGCCTGCCACTCACTCCGTCCTGCCCGTCCTGCGACGGGTCGGGACATACAATACCAACAGTATGGACAATTGACGCGTACACGCGTAGCTCGACGGTGGGTTCGCCTCGGGGGGATCACATCCATGTAAGTCCCTGCAACGCGAAGGCAATTCATGCATTCCTGCTCGAGGGGAGGAAGACCTCGTGAACGTGCTTTACATCTGCGCCGATTGGGGCATACCGATCAGGGGCTTCAAGGGAGCGTCCATACACGTGCGAGAGTTCGTAAACGCGCTCACCCGCTGCGGCAACGAGGTCTGGCTGTTGTGCACTGATCGCGGGGAAGGTAATCCCGATCCGCACGCGACAGTGATCGAAATCAAACCGCAGTTGAGTCAAGAAAGGCGTGAGAAGGAGGCGGCGCGGCTGGGGTTGGCGTTCGATCCGCAGGATGTGGCCGTGTGCCACGAGCTCGACAAACTGTCGTATGACACGGAATTCGCGGCTCGTGCTTTGGCTGAGCTGTCGGAGAGGCAGTTCAGGCCTGACGTCGTATACGAACGCTATTCGCTCTTCCACGCCTCCGGCGGGAGGATCGCGAGGACCTTCGAAGTGCCTTACGTCCTCGAGGTGAACGCGCCGCTGATCGAGGAACAAGAACGCCATCGGGTGTTGAGGCTCAAGGCGCTGGCACAGGAGATGCAAACCCGATGCTTCCGCGAAGCAGACTCCTTCATCACCGTATCGGAACCGCTGAAACAGTACCTGCAGGCGCAAGGAATCGCAGCCCACCGCGTCTCCTGCCTGCCCAACGGGGTTGATACAGGACTATTCCATCCCGACATAGATCCTGAGCCGATTCGAACGCGCTACTCGCTCGGGAAGCAGCCGGTCGTCGGTTTCTTGGGAAGCTTGAAGCCCTGGCACGGGATGGACTTCCTTCTGGATGCCATGGTCCAGTTGCGAAGGCGCCAACGCGATCAGCGACTGCTG
>Ga0209059_1000134_pt1 | contig 30835 bp, 33 predicted proteins | sample GraSoiAngelo_151_FD_186165 | JGI IMG/M metagenome (GOLD analysis project Ga0209059, IMG submission 186165) | Grasslands soil microbial communities from the Angelo Coastal Reserve, California, USA - 14_1009_12_20cm (SPAdes) (version 2) | ecosystem: Environmental > Terrestrial > Soil > Grasslands ...
GTTCGACTTGCATGTGTTAGGCACGCCGCCAGCGTTAACCCTGAGCCAGGATCAAACTCTCCGTCTAAACGGAGACCCAAGGCCTTAGCCCTGAGTCGTATTGACTCTCAGAGTCTTTCCCACTCTTCAGTTGTCAAGGTGCTGCTCCTCCGAAAAGGGCGCGCAAAGCACCGCTGTCGGGGGAGCGACGAGCATTATACCCCCGGGCGAGGACCCAAAACTGAGGCCCGAGAGGCCCGGGTGCGAACGAAGAGTATAGCCTCCGGCGGGCAAGGGACCTGCCGGCTTTCTCCTAGAGCGGCCGGCGGCCCGACATCGCCCGGGCCAGGGTCATCTCGTCGGCGTATTCGAGGTCGCCGCCAAAGGGCAGGCCGTGGGCCGGCCGGGTGACCCGCAACCCAAGCGGCGCGATCGCGCGCTGGAGGTAGACGGCGGTGGCTTCCCCCTCGATGTCCGGGTTGGTGGCCACGATCACCTCCTCCACCGTCGACTCGGCCAGCCGCTCCAGCAGCTCGGGCACATGGATGTCCTCGGGGCCGACGTTGTCGATCGGCGAGAGCACGCCGTGCAGCACGTGATAGAGACCGCGGTACTCGGCCGTGCGCTCGATCGCGAGGACGTCCAAAGGCGCCTCGACCACGCAGAGCAGCGCCTCGTCGCGCCGCCCTGACGAGCAGATGGCGCAGAGATCGCCCTCGGCGATGTTGAAGCAGCGCGAGCAGTACCCGATGCGATCCTTCAGGTCGACCAGGGCCGCGGCCAGCGCATCGGCCCTCACCCGATCTCCCCGGAGGACGTGGAAGGCGAGCCGCTGAGCCGTCTTGGGGCCGACGCCGGGCAGGCGCGAGAGCTCGGCGATGAGCCGTTCGAGGGGCTCGGGGAGCTCCACGCTACAAGAGGCCGGGAGGCAGTCCCAGTCCCGCGGTGAGCCCTTGCATCCGCTCGGCCTGCAGCTGGCGGGACTTCTCGAGCGCCTCGTTGACCGCCGCCACGATCAGGTCCGGCAGCATGTCCAGGTCGCCGGCCACCTCGGGCGAGATGACGATCGAGACCAGCTTCTGGGACCCGGTCGCGACCGCTTTCACCACCCCGCCGCCGGCGGTTGCCTCGACTGTCGCCTTCTCGAGCTCGGCCTGGACCTGGGCCATCTTGGCCTGCATCTGCTGCAGCTGCTTGAGCATCTGGAACTGGTTCTTCACTCCGACGTTTCGCGTACTCGCACGACCCGTCCTTCCAGCGTCTTGATGGCAGCCTGCACGACCGGGTGCTCCTCGGGCGCAGCGGGCCGGGTGGGCGCCCCGCGGTCGCTGAGCGGCAGCAGCCGCAGCTCGATCTTCATCTCGGGGCCATAGTAGGTTCCGACCAGCCGCTGCAGGTCGGCCTCTTTGCCGGCTGCAACGTCGTATTGGCCCTTGTACGGGTAGCTGAGAACGATGCGGCCGGGCTCGAAGGCCACCTGCGCCTGCTTGAAGATGCCGCGGGCGCTGGGCGGCAGTTCTTCCAGAAGCCGCTTCCAATTCTCATCCGGCGGACCTGCTGCGACCTCGACATCCGGTGCGGGCGCCGCCGCCGCGACTTCCGTCGGGGCTGCCACCGCGACCTCCACCTCGACCGGCCTCGGCGCTGAAGCTGCCTGAACGACCTCCGGAGTAGGAGCCGGCTGAGCCGGCGCCGGAGCGGCGGGCGCGGCAGCGGGAGCGGCCACCGCGGTCGGCTCTCCTGCCTCGACCGCCAGCCGCACCAAGGTCGCTTCGACGAGGAACCGCGGCTCAGCGTGCCGGCGAACCTCGCCGTCGAGGTGCAGCAGAGCATCGAGGCAGGCGGAGAGGCGGGCACGGGCCACTCCATCGCGGCTCTCGATGGCCGCCACCAGGCGGTCGCGGCAACGCTCCATCAGGCCCCGGACCAGCGGACGCAGCTCGACCCCGCCCTCGTAGAGGGCGCCGAGGGAGGAAAGCGCCTCGGCCGCACGTCCCGCCAGAACCGCATCGAAGAGCGAGGCGACCACCGCGGGGTCTGCGATCCCGAGGACCGACCGTGCCTCCTCCAGGGTGATCTTGCCGGCCGTCAGCGGAACCAGTTGGTCCAGGTAGCCGATCGCGTCCCGCATCGACCCGTCCGCGGTCCGGGCCAGCAGCCCCAGCGCCTCGGCTTCGACCGAGACCCCCTCCTGACCGGCGATCCAACCGAGCCTGTCGGCCACCACGGTGTCCGAAAGCCGCCGGAAGGGAAACTGCTGGCAACGTCCCAGCACGGTCAGCGGGATCTTCTGCGACTCGGTCGTACAGAGGACGAAGACGACGTGGGGAGGCGGCTCCTCCAGGGTCTTCAAGAGCGCGTTGAAAGCCTCTGTGGTGAGCATGTGTGCCTCGTCGATGATGTAGATCTTGTAACGCCCGAGCGCGGGCGCCAGCCGGACCTTCTCGCGGAGGTCGCGGATCTCGTCGATGCCCCGGTTGGAGGCGGCGTCGATCTCGATCAGGTCCAGAGCGGCCCCGGCCGTGATCTGCCGGCAGGACTCGCAGGCGTCGCACGGCTCGGAGGAGGCGGCGGCTCTCGAGAGACAGTTGAGCGCCTTCGCGAGCAGGCGCGCCGAGGTCGTCTTGCCGGTGCCGCGCGATCCGGAGAAAAGGTAGGCGTGCGCCACCCGGTCAGAGGCGATCGCCCCCTGCAAGGCGCGCGAGACAGCCTCCTGCCCAACCAGGTCCGAGAACGTCTGCGAGCGGTACTTCCGGTAAAGGGTCTGGTAGCTCATCGAATTCTCAGTCGCGTCCAGAGGGTGACCGCGCACCCCCTCGTCGATTGCGGCGCCCCCGGCGCTGTCGGGGCTTCCGGCTCTGGCCAGGCTGTCTGCGGCACCCCCGGTCTCCTCCTTACCGCTGCTACCTTCCGGTCCTGACGGGGTTCGGAGGCCCGAGCTGCGCAGGTCCCGACCTTCAACGCCGTCCACCTCGGGCTGACCCGAAGGGCCGAACCTCGGAGAGGGGATTAGACCCAGCTGAGGCGGATTGCTGGTTCAGGGCACCGCCAGTTCCCCGTTTAGCGCGGCCGCTGAGAATCTTACCCGCGTCGGCCGAAGTAATCCGTCCAGATAGCACTATCAACGCGGCCGTGTGAGCCTCACCGCCGTCCACCCGAGGTCCACCCAGGCCAGCAGCGTCACCAGGGGGATGAGGACGATCGCAAAAGTCGCCAGCCCCGGAAGCCGAAAGAGCGCGATCCCACCCAGCAGGACCGCGATCAACGTCGTCGAGAGCCGGCCGAAGAACGTGTGCTGGAAGCGGGGCAGCCGGTGCGCCAGGTAAAGGACCCCGCCTGCCGCCACCGGCACCAGGTAGCGGAGGACGACGACCGCGCCCAGCCAGAGCGGGTAGGCGCCGCCGAAGGCCAATCCCAGCGCCACGCCGCCGTAGAAGAGCCCATCCATGATCGGGTCAAGGGCGGCCCCCACCTGCGACGTCGAACCGAGGCGCCGGGCGATCGTGCCGTCGACCAGGTCGCTGAGACCTGCCACGGCCACGCAGAGGGCCAGCCAGCCCAGCGTCTCCGGTCGCAGTGCGAAGAAGAAGGCGGGGATGGCGAGGACCCCGCGGAGCGAGGTGACGGCGTTGGCTACCAGGTCAGGAAATCTACTTCTTGGGGGTCGGTGACGGCGAGGGGACTATCGGAGTTGGGGCCGGCGTCGGGTAGGGAGCCACCCCGGGCGGCAGCGCGCTCCCACAGGTGCCTTTCGGCTCGCCCAGACCCTGCACGAAGACCTCGGGGTAGCTCTGCCCGGACGGCGTGTTGGCGTCCGCGCGCATGCCGTCCAGCCGGCAGACGTTGATGGTCACCAGCCCTGTCGGCGTCTTCCAGGAGGCCGGCCAGGCCCGCCCGCCCGAGTAGTAGGACTTGAGGAAGGGGCGGAAAAGGTTGAGCCCTACGTCTTCGCCCCAGACCACCCTGGTGGGGCAGATCCAGCCGGAGGCCTGGACCCCCGGAGGCATCAGGTTCGCGTAGCCGGAGGTACAGGTGTCGCCCTTGTTGACGTGGGCCAGCATCGTTCCCACGGCCAGGTCTGGCGTGTACCCCATCATCCAGGCCGTCGTGTAAGCGTCGGTGGTGCCGGTCTTGCCGGCGACGGGCAGCCCAGCCATGCCGAGCTCCTTGCCTGGCACCCCGTGCAGGATGTCGGTCATCACGTAGGCGAGCTGGGGCGTTATCACCTGGCCGCCGACGGTGTTTTCCGGGAAGGCCGCCAGTGGCTTGCCGGACGTGTCCACGATCTTGACTATCGGGTGCGCGTAGATCCGGTGGCCGCCGTTGTCGAAGGCCGATAGGGCAGCCAGGTGGTCGATCATCCGCACGTCACCGGACCCGATCGTCGTGGTCAGGGTGCTGGGGTCGAAATTGCCGGTCAGGCCCAGCTTGTGTGCGAAGTCGATCACGTTCTGGGGCCCGACAGCCTTGAAGGTCCAGAGGGCCGGCAGGTTGCGCGACTGCTCGACCGCCTGGCGAAGCGGGATCCAGCCCTCGAGACGGCCGTCCCAGTCGGTGAACTTGGTCCCGCCGATCGTGGCGTCCTTGTCGTCGACCAGGGTCGCCGCGTTGAACTGCCCGGTCGAGAGCGCGTAGCCGTATGTGTAGGGCTTGAAGGAGGACCCGGGCTGGCGGGGCGAGAGTGTCAGGTTGACCTGGCCGCGAATGTCCTCTGACGCATAGTCGGCCGATCCGACCATGGCCAGGATCTCGCCGTTCTGCGGGTTGAGGGCGAGCAGCCCGCCGGTGTTGACGCCGCGGTTGGCGTATTCGGCCACCGCGGCCTTCACCTTGGCGTCGGCGAGCTGCTGCATGGGCAGGTCGAGCGTCGTGTAGACGGCCAGCCCGCCGGTGAAGAGCGTCTTGTCGTCGTAGCCGTGGTCGCGCAGGTACTGGATGACGTAGTCCGTGAAGTGGCCCGTCAGCGGGTCGGCGCCGTTGCCCCCGGCGGTCGCCGTGCGGTGATCCGCCATCTGCTTCCAGATGTCGACCTTGAGGGCGGCGTCCTCCTGGGCGACCGTGATCTTGCGGTTGGCGACCATCGCCGAAAGGACTCCTTGCCAACGAGCCTTGGCGGCTGCTTTCTGCTCAACTCCACCGAAGGGGTTGTAGCCCGCCGGGTCCTGCGGCAAGCCCGCCAGGAACGCCGCCTGGGCGAGGTCGAGCTTCGCGGCCGGAACGCCGAAATAGGTCTGCGCGGCGGTCTCGATGCCCGATGCCCGGTTGCCGTAAAAGATCGAGTTGAGGTAGAGCTCGAGGATCTGCTGCTTCGAGTAGCGGCGCTCCAGCTCCTCGGCCAGCAGCAGCTCGCGGATCTTGCGCGTGAGCGAGCGGTCCGCCACGCCGGAGGTGATCGCGTTGCCGGCGGCCTGCGAGCAGGTCGTGCAGAGCACGTCGTCCTTCACCACCTGCTCGGTGATCGTGGATGCGCCCAGCGTGGAGGATCGATGCGTCACGTCGTAGGCGACGGCGATCGCCAGGCGCCGGTAGTCGACGCCCTGGTGGCTGTAGAAGGTGCGGTCCTCGATCGAGATGGTGGCGTCCTGCAGCGGCAGCGCCACCTTGCTGAGCGGCACGACCGTCCGGTTCTGCTCGTAGAGCGATGTGAGCAGGGCGCCGTTGCGGTCGTAAATGTGAGTGGTCTGGGCGAGGTTGGCCGACGTGAGGCTGTCGAGCGACGGCAGGCCCTGGGAGTAGTAGCCGACCGCCGCCACGGTGGCGACGGAGCCGAGGGTGCCGACCGTGGCGAGGGCGGCAACCACAAAAAGGAGGACGACCTGCCACCGCCGGGAAGCCGTCCGGTAGCGAGAACCTCGGCGCCTGGTATGGGTGCGGGAACGTCTCAAGTGACCCTTGTTGGAACGCGAGTTCCGCGCGACAGGTTACCTCATCGGTTAGCGGAGCCCGATCGCGGCCGCCCCTTGCAGCGCCAGGGAGCTGACCGGCAGGGCCAGGAACCCATAAACGCTGACCAGGGCCGCCGCCAGCAACGCTCCGGCGAACGTAAGGCGGTCGCGCGGCGCCGCGAAGACCTGCTCGCCCGGCGAGGTCAGAAAAGCCAGGCGCACATCGCGAAGCGCCGCGAAGAGCAGCAGGGCCGAACCGAAGACGCCCAGCGCGATGAGCCAGAAGAGCCCCGCCCGGGCCAGCTCGGCGGCCACGGCGAACTGGCCGAAGAAGCCCGCAAGGGGCGGGACCCCGGCCAGTGAGAGGTAGCAGGCTGTGAAAGCGACCGCCCTCCCCACTCCCCGCTCGGCCAGGCCGGCCAGGCCGTGCGGCAGCGCAGCCAGCGCAATCGGGCCACCGGCAGCCGCAAGCAGGTAGGCGCTGAGGAGGAAGAGGCCCGCCGCGATGCCGAAGCGGTCGGGTACGGCCAGGGAAGCCAGGAACCAGCCCAGCTGGACCATACCTGCCCCCACCAGGCTGGGACCGGGCCGGCGCGCCGCGAGCGCCGCCAGGCCGCCGCCCACCATCGCGACCGCGGCTACGGCCGGGACGTAAAGCGCCCAGCTTGGCGACACGGCGGAGGTGGTAGCGGCCATCTTCAGGAGCACGATGCCGGCGGTCCCGGTCGCCAGCGGTCCGGCCCAGGGCGCCAGCGCCAGGCGAGCTGTCAAGGCGCCAACCACCAGCAGCGCCGCAAGCGCCAGCGGCAGGGTCAGGCTGTGCTGGAAGAGCTGCCCGCGGAGGTCGGCCAGGACTGTCGTCCCGCCGCTCCCCGCCAGCAGCGCCATGCCCACGGCGACCAGGCCGCCGAGCCCGACTGAGGCGAGCAGCAGCTGTCGTGCGGCGAGCCGGTCCGTGCGCCCCAGCAGAACCGCAGCGGACAGGCCGGCCAGCTCCAGGCCCGCCCAGAGCCCGATCAGATCGCCGGCCGACGCGGCCACCATCCCGCCGAACGTGGCCAGCAGAGTGAGCCCGATCCCGGCCGGTGCGGTAAAGGGGTCCCAGTCGGTCGCCGCGACGATGATCAAGGCCGTGAGCAGGAGGGCGCCTTTGGCGTAAAGCGCGAACCGGTCCTGGCTGAAACCGCCCTGAAAGAGCGTCCCGACCTGGGCGCCGAACCAGAGCTCCAGTCCGAGGGCGAGCACCACCGCCAGCGAGGCCGCCGCCGGCAGCCAGGCCCGCTGCCGGGGCCGCAGGGCCGGGCTAAGCAGGCTGGCGACCGCGGCGGCAACGACGACGGCTTCGGGTCCGAGGAGGGTCAGGGTCCTCATGGGCTGGGGCTTGGGCTCGGACCTGGCGACGCGGAAGGCGAGGCCGAGGTCGAAGGGGAGGGCGACGGCGACGGCGTCGGCGGGGCAGGTGGCGCCGGCGGCACGTAGGGCGAGGCGACGTCCGTGGAGCCGTTGCTGAGGACGTTCACGATGCCCTCGTCGAAGAGGGTCACCTGGCCGCCGATCTTCGGCCCGCCGGGCAGGATCCCAAACCAGAGCAGGGCCGCCACCAGCAGCCCCAAGTACCAGGTCTCGGCGAGCGAGGCGTCGCTGGCGCCGGGCGAATCCGGACGGGGCCGCCCGAAGAGCACGCGCTGGACCGTGAAGGCCACCACGGCCACGGCGGCGGCCATCCCCAGGCCGGCCAGGAAAGCGGCCGCCGGCTGCGTGTAGAAGACCCCCAGGAACGTGAAGACCTCCGAGATGAATGAGGCCATGCCGGGGACCCCGATCACCGCCAGCCCGGCCAGGACGAGGAGCCAGGCCAGCTTCGGCATCCGCGGAGCCAGGCCGGCCAGCACGCTGAGGCTGCGGGATTGGGCCCGTTCGGCGATCGTGGCGGTCACGCCGACGGCGAGCGCCGCCGCCAGCCCGCCGGTGATGAGCCCGAAAGCGGCCCCCAACAGAGAGATCGACGTGAGCCCCGCCAGGCCGAGCGCGAAGAGCCCGCCCGGGATGATGGCCAGGTAGGCCCCGAACTTGCGCACGTCGTCGTTGCGGAAGGCGGCCAGCGCCGCGTAGAGGATCGTGATCCCGGCCAGGGCGCCGAGCAGCGGCGCCAGGAGACGGGACCCGTCGTGGAGGCCCGAAATGAGGAGCCGCAGCAGCATGAAGCCACCGAGCCGCATGCCGATGCCGGCGATCATCACGGCCAGCCCGGGCGGCGCCTCGGACAGCGCGTCGCGCACCCAGCCCTGGAAGGGCACCAGCGGGAGGCGGGTGGCCGCGGCGATCACGAGCGCCAGTCCCGCGATCAGCTGCACGCGCGGCGTCAGGGCGGCGTTGGCCAGCACGTTCATGTCGAAGCTGGCCCCTCCGGTCGCAGCGTAGACGAGCAACAACGCGACGAGGAGGGCCGCGGTGCCGACCGCACCGTAGGCGAGGAAGCGGATCGCCGCTTCGTGGCGGCGCGGCCCGCCCCACCCCGCCAGCAGGAGCGCGGCCGGCAGGAGCCCCGCCGCCCAGAAGAGGACGAACACGAACATGTCGCGCGCGCAGAGGGCGCCCGTGATGGAAGCCTGCAGCAGGAGCAGGAGAGTGAAGTATTCGCGGACCCGCTCCCGGATCGAGGCAGACGCCAGTACCGACACCGTCCCGATCAGCGATCCGACGAGGAGCATCGCGATGGTGATGCCATCAGCGCCGAGGTGGTAGCTGATTCCAAGCCAGGGCACCCAGCGGATCAGCTCCTCGAACTGGAAGCTTGGGCTGAAGAGCTGGGCCTGGTTGTAAGCGACCAGTGCCAGGAAGGCGAGCGAGGCGTTCGTCCAGAACGCCAGCAGGTAGATCGTCCGGTCGTTGCGGCCGCGCGGATTCGGGAGTGCAGCGATGATCAGTGCGGCCAGCACCGGCAGCCAGATCAGCGTGCTGAGCAGAAAGCTGACGTGGAACGGGTTGGCCGCGAAAGTGTTGACGGGTGTCGGGCTGGGCGTCGGGCTGACCAGCGTCGGCCCCGGTTGGACCGCGACCAGGAAGAGGGCCAGCCTCATCAGCTGTGGACTCCAGGCGCGAAGACCGCCAGCAGCGCGGCCACGACCACGGCCAGGCCGGCGAGCAACGGGATGAGGACGCGCGCCGGCATGCGCGCGAGCCCGGCGGCGCGCTCGATGGCGTCTCCAACGACGCTCTCGCCACGGAGCAGGCCGGTGTCCTCCATCTCTTCCGCGAGCCGGATCGACGGCGCCGCCAGGAACCGGCCGCCGAGCAGAGCGCCGAGGCCGAGGACGCCGGCCCAGAGGGTCGTGGCGACCCCGGTCAGCCGCGTCCCCAGTTTTGGCGCCCGCCAGTAGAGGACGGCCGCAAGAAGCACGCCGACCGCCGCCGCGCCCAGCCAGGCGAGCGCCGCAAAGGGCTCGATCGAGTGCGGCCGGCCGTCGATGAAGTTGAGCCAGCGCGCCGAGAACTCGGCTCCGACCAGGGCGGCGGCCAGCACAAAGCAGTAGAGGACCGGGGCTGACATCGACCCAGGCACCTGGCGGACCCGGTTCGGGTCGAAGCCCCGCCGACGGGGCAGGACGCCGTGCGCGGCGCTGAAATAAAGGCGGAAGGCGGCGAGCGCCGAGAGGCCGATCGCGGCGCCATAGACCGCGATCCACTGGGGACGCAGCGAGCCGCCCCCCACCCCGGCGGCCAGCCCGGCGAGCGCGACGACCGAGAGGAGGAGGCCGAGGGCTGAGCTGCGCATCCGGTTCCAGCCGTCGCCCATCTCCGTGAGATCGGCGGTGCGCATCCCGGTGACGAGGCCGGCAGTCGCCAGGACCAGCCCGCTGCGCACGAGCGCCACTGCGCAGGCGGCGGTCAGGGCCAGCGCCACGCTGGCCGGGCGGAAGAGCGCCAGCAACGCCAACGCGGTCAGGCCGATTCCGGCGCAAGCGGCCACTCGTCGAGCATCGCGACCTGCCAGTCCCAGGAGCGGCACACCGACCGCGCTGGTGGCGCAGGTGATGGCCATGGCGCGCACGGGCAGCGTCCCCGCCGAGACAAGGACCGGCAGCATCTTGTAAAGAAGGCCGATCACGATCACGGTCCAGAGGCCCTGCGCGGCGGCCTGGGCACCCGGCGGTGTCTCGGCCACGCCGGTGACCCAGCCCTGCAAGGGGAAGAAGCCTGCCCGGCCGGCGGCCCCCGCGAACACGAGCAGAGAGGCAACGGTAAGGGCCTTTGGCCCGGCCCCTGGCGTGTTGTTGAGCACGGGCACCAGGGCGTCGAACCGGATCACGCCATAACGCGACCAGAGGATCGCGATCCCGGCCAGGAGCGCCAGGTCGGCGACGGCGGGCACGGCCAGCGCCAGCCTCGCAGCACGCGTAGAGCGCTCGTCGGCGAAGAGGTGCGTCAGCAGGAGGTAGGTGCTCACCCCGGCCAGCCCCCAGAACGTGTAGAGCTCTGCGAGGTCGGTGCTGACGCTCGCTCCGATCGCAGCGAACACGAGCAGCGTCATGAGGCCGTAGTACCGCGCGGGAGCCGGCTCGCCGCGGGCGCCGGCCCGGCTCCAGACGGCGACGGCCACTCCGATGGCCAGACAGGCGCCGACCAGAAGCAAGGTCGGGTGGCTCAGGTGAATCCCGACCTGCGCGATGAACGTCTGGAACTGAGAGGGCCCGCTGTACGCCAGGCTCAGGTTGAGCCAGTCGTAGGCGACCTCGTACGGCGTCGTCTTGGGCGCTAGAGCCCACGCGCACAGCGCATAACCGCCGGCCGTGACCAGCAGTCCGCCCAGCGTTGTGTTGGCCACCGCGCGCCGGCTGCGGACGCCCACGGCGATCATGCAGAAGACCGCAAGGGGGGCGACGAGCAGGAGCGGCGCGGCCCAGGGCAAAGCGCTGTTGGGGTCGAAGTTGAAGTTGAAAGGGCCGCTCTTGCGGGGCGCCGAAGCGGCGCTGGCGGCCGCCAGGTAAAGGATCCCGGGCAGGCTCAGCGCCGACCCTCCGGCGTCCCCGGTCCCGGCCGGGCCAGCGCGGCTCCGGCGGCGACCGCGGCAAGCGTCAGCCCCGCCAGCACGACGGCGAACTCCTGGCCGGCCACCCGATCGGCCGAGGAGGTGGCGAAGCGGCTCACACCGACGAGGTCGAGGCCGGCGCCGCCGAGCAGCAGCGGAAGGCCGGCAAGGGCGCCTGGAAAGCTGCGCCGGTAAGCGACCGTAAAAGCGCCTGTGGCGAACAGCGCTCCGCCCACGAAGAGGACAGGCACGAGCGTGACGGTCATCGGACGCGACGCACGCGAGAGGTCACTGCCGCGGCAGTTACCCCGACCAGGAAAGCGCCTGCCAGGGCTTCTGCCGCCAGTGCGTCACGACCGAGCAGAAGGCGCCCGATGGCGCTGGTGTTGATCTCGCCCGAGGTCTGAAAGCCGGCGGCGAAGTCACCCCGATATGCGACATAAGCCAGGACCAGGAAGACCGCTCCGGCGAGCAGGCCGCCCACTTGCTGGAGCACGCCGCGCGCCTCGCGGTCGGCTGCCTCGAGCGCGGGCCAGGCACGCAGCGTGCGCAGTAGGAGCGAGGCGCAAGCGAGGTAAGCGAGGAGTGCCGCCCCGGCGGCGAAGCCGGCGGAAAGGTCGGCGTAGAGGCCGGCCAGCCCCACCGCGACTGCCAGGAGACCGAGCAATCGCCGCTCCCCGGCGAGCAAAGCGACAGCCAGGGCGCCCGCCAGCGTCAGGGCCGCGAGCGCGTAGAAGAGCGCCGAGTGGAGAGCGTCCAAAATCTTCTAGATCGTGCCTATCCGGAGGCGGCTTGAGTGCCGAGGCGGAAAGCATACAGGAGGCCTGCTCCCACGATCAGCGCCGCCGCCACGGCGGCTGCAGCCTGGCCGCGCTCGAACTGACCGGCAACAGCGGAGACGACCCAGGCCGCGAGCAGGAGCGCGGTGTAGAGCCCGGCGCCCGCCGCCGCGAGCACTGCTGCGTCATAGGCGGCCAGGCGGGCTAGCAGTCGTTTCACGCCGCGCGCCTGATTAGCCCACCGCCGAGAACGCGGGTGCCCTGGTAGAGGACCGCGGCCTGCCCGGGCGCGGCGCCACAGAAGGGCTCGGCGAGGCGCAGCCGGCCGGCTTCGTAAACGGCCGGCACCGGCGCGGCGTGATAGCGCAGTCGCGCCTCGCAGTCCAGCGCGGCGGCCGGTTGGCCGTCGATGAAGGTGACGTCCGAGAGGTCGACCTCCGTCACGCCGAGCTCCTCCCGCCGGCCCACCAGGAGCCGGTTGGCGCCGGCGTCGATGCCGAGCACGTACCAGGGTCCGGGCTCGACCAGGTCCAGCAAGCCGGTCCGCTGCCCGACGGTGTAGAGCGGGGTCCCGCGGTGGCCGCCAACGCGACGACCCTCGCGATCGACAGCCTCGCCGGCCCGGACCGGCAGCCGCCTCGCCAGGTACTCGGCGGTCCGCCCCCGGGGCACGAAGCAGATCTCCTGGCTCTCGGCTTTGCCCGCCACAGGCAGGCCGAACTCGCGGGCGTGCTCGCGCACCTCTGGCTTGGTCATCTCCCCGAGCGGGAACTTGAGCCTGGCCAGGCGCCGCCGGTCGAGGTGGTAGAGCATGTAGGACTGGTCCTTTAAGGGGTCCGCGCCCATGTGCAGCTCGGGCCCGGCCAGGACGCGCGCGTAGTGGCCTGTCGCGAGCGCCTCGAAGCCGAGTCCCAGCACCCGCTCCAGCATCAGGTCGAAGCGGACGAACGCGTTGCAGCGCAGGCAGGGATTGGGCGTCTCACCGGCCAGGTAGGCTCGGTGGAAAGGCTCGATCACCCGCTCACCGAACTCGCGCTCGAGGTTCCAGACGTAGTAGGGGATCTCCAGGAGCGCAGCCACTCGGCGGGCATCCTCGACGGCCGAGAGCGAGCAGCAGCCGCCGTGTCGCTCGCTCTCCCCGCCGTCGTCCCGCGGCCACTGCTGGAGAGTGATGCCGACTACAGAGTGGCCGGCCGCCGCCAGCAGCGCCGCCGCCACGCTCGAGTCGACGCCCCCGGACAGGGCGACCGCCACCTTCACGTGCTGAAGGTTAGCGGCCGCCCCTGAGAAGGATCGGAGTCAGACCCGGCTCGGCTGCTTTACCTCGGCGAACACTGACTCGAACATCTCGACCTTGACGTCCGCAGCTCCGGCGGCATCCGCGGCGTCCCGGCGCAGGCTGCTGACCTTGGATTCGCTGGCCTCGAGGTCGGCCTGCGTATCCCAGACGGTCGACACCGTGCTCTGGCCGGTAGTCCGGTCGACGTTCATGATCAGGGCGCGGTAGCCCTTCTGGCTCTGAAGCGCCGGCAGCACCTGCTTCTGGATGAACTTGATCGCGTTTTCGACCTTGTCCGGCGTGCCGGCCACCGTGTTGAGCCTGACGAAGGTGCCTGCCTTAGCCGGCTGCGCCCGGTCGGCGATCACCTGCTCGTAGCGGTGGACGTTGACTATTTGCCCGCCAGTTGCGGCCGCCGACTGCGTGCGGCTCGAGATCCCGAACTGTTCGCTTGCGTTCAGCGCCTGGGCGGTGTCCCAGAGCGTGATCCCGACCACGGTTCCCTTCTTGCGGTCGACGAGAAGCACCGCGCCGGCATTGCCGGGAGTCGATTTGGCGCCCGGTACCACCGTCTCCTTGAAGAAAGCGATCCCCTTCTCGAGGGTATCCGGTGAGGTCTGGATTCGGGTCATGCGTCCGTACATAGACGCCACCTCCTACCTATCCACACGGGACCCGGTCACCCGGGTCAAGACTCGGTACACCCTACTCCCCCGGCCCGGCCGGGCGCTACTCGACGAGGTCGCCTTCTGCCGGCTCCACCCGCACGCCCCGCGACTCCAGGTAAGCGACGCCTTTGTCGAGCTCGTCAGGCTCTCCGGTGAGTTCCAAAAGGACCCAGCCTTCATCGCGGGTCACGTCGGCCCGCCGGATGTTGCTGACGATCTCGTAGTTCTTACCGAGCTGGTAGATGACGGGCTCGGTCACGAGCTCGCGTCCGAAGATCAGCTTTACGCGACGTCGCGCCATCGCGCGGAGCTTAACGCGCTTGCACTAAGGGGGCTAACCCCCTGCTACGGCCGGGATGATCGAGACCTCGTCCTTCGGGTCGAGCTTCGCGTCAAGTCCGCCCGAGAAGCGCACGTCCTCGTCGTTGAGGTACACGTTCACGAACTGCCGGAGGTTGCCCGACGGGTCGAGCAGGCGGTCCTTGAAGCCGGGATAGCGCGAGTCGAGCTCCTCGATCGCCTGCCTCAGGTCACTTGCCTTCAGCTCGACTGTCGAGTCCCCCTGCGAGAGGGTGCGGAGGGGTCCCGGTATACGAACTAATGCCACTTGCCTTTCCGAACCTCCTCACTCATTTTCAAACTTCCACCACTTCCCGGAACGACTTCAGCGTCGGGTCTATTTCGAACCGATGCGCCGTTCCATCGGGCTCCGCCACCGCGTCGGCGGTTTTGAGCCCGTGGCCGGTGACGTAGGCCACGATCGTCTCATTTCCCTTCCAGCGGCCGGCCCGAGCCAGCTTGGCGAGCACACCGATGGTGACCCCGCCGGCCGTCTCGGTGAAGATCCCCTCGGTCCGCGCCAGGAGCTTGATCGAGTCGACGATCTCCTGCTCGCCCACAGCCTCCACCACCCCGCGGGTCTCGCGGGCCATGCGGATCACGTAGGTTCCGTCCGACGGGTTGCCGATCGCGATCGACTTGGCGATCGTGTCGGGCTTGACCGGCATGACCTGGTCGGTCCCCTCGCGCCAGGCGTTGTAGACGGGCGCACAGCCAAGCGCCTGGGCGCCGGTCAAGGCCGGCCGGTGATCACCTTCCGCCAGCCCAAGGTCGAGCAGCTCCCCCCAGGCCCGGTGGTGCTTGACGAACTGGCAGCCGCTGGCGATCGGGATGATCACCTCGTCCGGAACCTGCCAGCCGAGCTGCTCGGCGGTCTCGAAGTCGAGTGTCTTGGAGCCTTCGGCGTAGAAGGGCCTCACGTTGATGTTGCAGAACGCCCAGGGGTAGCTTTCGACCAGCTGCGAGCAGAGCCGGTTGACCTGGTCGTAGTTGCCGCGAACGGCGATCAGGTTGGGACCGAAAACCGAGGTGGTGCTGATCTTGGCGGGCTCGAGGTCGGCCGGGATGAAGACGAAGGATTCAAGGCCGGCTCGCGCCGAGTAGGCGGCCACCGCGTTGGCCAGGTTGCCGGTCGAGGCGCAGCCGATGGTCTCGAAGCCGTGCGCCCTCGCCCAGGAGATCGCGACCGAGACGACACGGTCTTTGAAGGAGTTGGTGGGGTTCATGGTGTCGTTCTTCAGGTAGAGACGGCTCAATCCCAGCTCGGCCCCGAGGCGCTCGGCGTGGACGAGAGGCGTGAAGCCCTCGCCGAGGGTCACGATGGGCACGCCGTCCTCCAGTGGCAGCAGATCTCGATAGCGCCACATCGAGGGCGGCCCGGCCGCGATCTTCTCGCGCGAAATCGCGCTTTTGATCGCGTCATAGTCGTAGACGACGTCGAGAGGTCCGAAGCACATCTCGCAGACGTGCGTCGGCTGTACGGCGTAGTCGGTTGCGCACTCCCGGCAGCGCATCCCGATGACCCGCGTCATGCCGGCGCGCGTTCCATCAGGGCGAGCTCCTGCTCCACGACCTCGTCTCCAAGCTTCTTGAAGAGGGCCTTCGGCTCCTGCAGCTTCTGCCCAGCCGGCAGCTCGGGCGCCCGCCAGCCGCGCACCCAGGATTCATAGTCGCCGGTCAGGACCCGGTGCGTCGCACCGTCCTCCGCCACCTCGCGGACCTCGATCGGACCGGCCAGGAATCCATCGTGGCCTAGCATCTCGTGGACCCTCTGCGAGGTGAATGGCAGAAAGGGCGTGAACATCACCTTCAGAGCGTCAACGCATCTGAGCGCGATGTTGAGCACGGTCCCCGCCCGGGCCTTGTCGGTCTTGACCAGCGCCCAGGGCTGCTCGTCCTGCAGGTAGGTGTTGGCGATCGAGGAGAGCCGCATCGCTTCGCCGAGCGCGGCTTTGAAACGGGCCTGTTCGATCAGGCCTCCGACTGAGGCGTATCCGGCGCTCACCGCGTCGAGCACGGAGCGATCGCGCTCGCTCAGCTCGCCGGGGGCGGGCACCTCGCCGAAGTTGCGGTGCGCGTTGACGAGAGTGCGGTTGACGAGGTTTCCCCAGTTGGCGACCAGCTCGTCGTTGTTCCGCCGCACGAACTCCGTCCAGGTGAAGTCGGTGTCCTGCGTTTCCGGGCCGGCGATGGTCAGGAAGTAGCGCAGCGGATCCGGGTCGTAGCGCGCGAGGAAGTCGTTGACGAGGATCGCCACCCCGCGGCTGGCCGAGAACTTGCGGCCCTCCATCGTCAGGAATTCGCTGGCCACGATGTCGTAGGGCAGCTCGAGGCCGTGCCCCAGCAGGATTACGGGCCAGATGACCGAGTGGAAGACGATGTTGTCCTTGCCCATGAAGTAGTAGTGACGGGCCGCCGGATTCTGCCACCAGAGCTTCCAGTCGTCCGGCCGGCCCTGCAGCTTGGCCCACTCGATGCTGGCGCTCAGGTAGCCGAGAACGGCGTCGAACCAGACGTAGATCCGCTTGTCGTCGCGCTCCTCCCACCCCGGTAGGGGAATCGGCACGCCCCAGTCCAGGTCGCGCGTGATCGGCCGCGGCTTCAGCTCCGGCAGCAGGTTGCGCGTGAAGTTGATGACGTTCGGTCGCCAGTAGGTCTCCTTGGTGGCGAGCCACTCCTGGAGGCGCGTCCCGAAGGCGGGCAGGTCGAGGAAGAAGTGCTCGGTCTCCTTGAAGACCGGCGCCTGGCCGTCGATGCGCGAGCGAGGTTCGATCAGGTCGGTGGGGTCGAGCTGGTTGCCGCAGTTGTCGCACTGGTCGCCCCGAGCCTCCGGGAAGCCGCAGATCGGACAGGTGCCCTCGATGTAGCGGTCGGGCAGGGTGCGTCCGGTGGCGGCGGAAAAGGCGGCCAGGGTTGTCTGCTTGATCAGGTAGCCCTTGTCATAGAGGTCCTTGAAGACCTGCTGCACGACCTCGTAGTGGTTGCGCGTGGTCGTCCTGGTGAAGAGGTCGTAGCTGAGGCCGAGCTTCACGAGGTCGTCTCCGATGACCCGGTTGTAGCGGTCGGCGATCTCCTTCGGGGTGCTGCCCTCCCGGTCGGCCGCGACCAGGATCGGGGTGCCGTGCTCATCGGTGCCGCTGACCATCAGCACCTGGTTGCCCTTCAGCCGGTGGTAGCGCGCAAAGATGTCCGAAGGCACGCCGAAGCCGGCCACGTGGCCCAGGTGTCGGGGGCCGCTCGCGTACGGCCAGGCAACGTTGACGAGGATGCGTTCGGGCATTTGCTTGAGGGAAACGCGACTGCGGAGTCGGGCTAGGCCCGCAGCCGCGAGCGCATGGCCATGGCGCTGAAGCGGATCGGGCTGTCGAGCTCCATGCCGCCCCTTATCCTAATTCCCCGATGGCCACACGCACCTCTTATCGAAGCGTGTCGAGCGGCGGGATCGACTTCGAGAGCGTGCCGATGCGCCTCTTCCAGAAGGCGAAGAAGCTCGGCGTCTGGGACCCGATGGCCATCGACCTGGCCCAGGACCGGCTCGACTGGGAGGCGCTGCCGTCCGCAAGACGCGACGACCTGATCGGGACGACCACGCTCTTTCAGGCCGGTGAGGAGGCGGTGACGCTTGACCTTCTGCCCCTCGTGCTCGCGGTCGCGCGAGCGGGCCGGCTGGAGGAGGAGATCTACCTCACCTCCTTCCTTTGGGAGGAGGCCAAACACACCGAGTTCTTCCGCCGCTGGCTGGACCTCGTGCCCGCGGTCAAGGGTGAGGACCTGCACGAGTACATGGGCCCCAACTACAAGCGGCTCTTCTTCGTGGAGCTGCCGGAGGCTATGGGCAGGCTGCTGGAGGACTCCTCGAACGTGGCCCTGGCGCGGGCGCTCGTGACTTACAACATGATGATCGAGGGAGTCCTGGCGGAGACCGGCTACTACAGCTACGGCAAGCAGCTGGAGCGGGGACGGCTCTTTCCCGGCCTGGCGAGGGCGCTGCGCCTGATCTCGCGGGACGAGTCGCGGCACATCCGCTTCGGCGTCTACATGCTGCAGCTGCTGATCAGCGAGGACGCCCGGATGTGGGAAGTCGTGCAGGGGCGGATGCAGGAGCTGCTGCCGCTCGTGCTCGGTGTGGTCGGGCCGGCGCCGGACGATCCGCCGCTCCCTGACGACTCGGTCTTCGCCGCTTCACCCGACGAGATGGTCGGCTTCGCCACCGCGCAGTACGCCAGGCGCGTCAAAGTGCTGGAGAGGGCGCGCGGGCAAGCTCGCCGCGACCTCGAGCGCGAGGTCGGCGAGGAGCTCACCGAGGAGTTCTTCGCCGGGCCCGCGTGACCTTCCGGGCCGCGCGCTCGAGCGGCTCGGCCTGGCTGATCGGGATCGCCGCGCTGATGATCGGCATACCCGTCCTGCTGCAGGCGCTGACGCCGTCACGCAGCGTCTTGCTGGTCTTCATCGCCACCGGGGTGGTGGCCGTCTGGTTCGTCCTCCTGGCGATCTGGTTCCCGTCCATGAGGTACGAGCTGCAGGATGGGGAGCTGCTCATCGCCTACGGGCCCGTGGTGCACTGGCGGATTCCTTACCGGGCCATCCGGGGGACGCGCTGGCAGGACCTGCGGCTGAACCTGCTGGCCAGCCACCGCCTGCCTGGATTCGCGCTTTTCGGCGTCATGTACGGGGGTGACGTCGGCGTCGTGCGCATGTGCGCCTCCCGTTCGCTTCACCACATTCTGCTGATCGAGACGGACCACGGCCTCTACGGGGTGACCCCGGCGGACGCAGAAGGCTTCCTGGCTGCGCTCCAGGCCCGGATCCGCGGCTAGCCTTCGTCAAGGCTCCTGGAGGAGCCGGTCGTACACGATCTGCGACCAGGACTCCATCTCGAGGTAGAAGATCCGCATCTCCTCGAGCGTCAGCAGCTCGCCCGCCAGCTTGTCGGTCTCCCTGATCGCGATGTCCGGCGTCGACCCGTCGACGAGAAAGGCCAGGGCCAGGTGCACCTTGGAGACCGGCGAGGAGTCGTCGTTGATCAGGCCCAGGAGCGTCGCCTGGAAATCGCCGGCATATTCCACCTCCTCCTCGAACTCGCGCTTGAGCCCGTCCAGGACCGGGTCGCCGTTCTCGAGGTCGCCCGGGTTGATATGACCGCCCACGCCGAGCGAGTACTGCTGGCGGAGCCGCTTCTCCGAGGATGCCTTCAAGCGACGGGTCAAGAAGTAGCGGTCGGCGTGCCGGAAGACCACGTAGGGGATCACCTGCTGGTAGGCGGGGTCGTCCTCGACCTCACGCCGCGGCATGAAGAAGGACTCTTCCCGGATCAGTCGCTGGTAGCGGTCCAGGCCGTCCGCGACGAACCCATGCCAGGCGCCGTCGGGGAAAACGTCTTCGCGCTTGACGCAGAGAACGTGCTCGTCGAAGACGCCCGGACTCACAGTTGGGTGCGATCCACCAGGGGCTCGGTCCGCAGCGGCGAAAGCGGAGCCAGATCGACGGGTGGCGTCAAGCCTAGGATCATCGCCGCCAGGCCCTCCCCTACCGCCGGCGACTGCATCACTCCGTGCCCGCTGAAACCGCAGCAGGCCCAGATGCCCGGCCGCTCGGTCTCCCCTACCAGCGCGTGGTGGTCGAAAGTCACCTCGTAGTCGCCGAACCAGCTAGCGCCGGGTTCTGAGCCGGCGGTCGCCGGCACGCGCCGCCAGAGCCAGTCCCGGAAATGGTCTCCGGCGCGCTGGTCTCCGGGACCCGTCACCCAGAGGCCGCCCTCTCGCTCCCGGAAGTGGTAGCCCGAGCCGGCCTCCAGCGTCATCGGCACCGCCAGCCCATCCAGCCAGGGAAAGGGTCCGAACTTCCAGACGGCCCGCTCGAGCGGCTCAACCGAGAGCGACACGCCGAGCCTCTTCCCCACCTCCTTGGACCAGGCGCCGGTGGCGATGACCACCGCCTCCGCGTCCTCCAGCTCCGCCGGCGTGGCCGGCCTCCCGTAGCAGAAAGTGGCGCCCGCGGCGGCCGCCTCCTCCCTGAAGGCGGCCAGCACCTGAGGCGGCAGGTAGAGCCCGTCGAGCGCGCAGAAGTTCGTGGACAGGATGTCAGCCGCCGCCAGGAAGGGGACCAGCGAAGCCGGATCGGGATGCGTGATCGGCAGCCCGGACGCGGACTGGAACTCGGCCCGCGCGGCCAGCTCCGCCTTCGCGGCCGGCGTTTCCGCAAGGTACAGGTACCCGTTGGGCTGGAACCCGACCCGGCCGGCTCGCGTCTTAAACCAGTCACGCGAGCGCAGCGCCAGGTCGATGTTCGGGCGGGACCCGTGCTGGGTCCGGAACCCGCCCATCGCCTTGCCCGTCGAGCCCTCGCCGGGCTGTCGCGGGTCGTAGACGACGACGTCGGAGCGGCCGGCCCGGGAGAGCCCCCAGGCCACCGCGGCCCCGGCCACGCCGCCGCCCAAGATGACGATCACAGGCTGGCGATCACAGGACCCGGATCAGTCCCCTCCCATGGAGGGCGATCAGCTCGGCGGTCCGCTCGACCGCGTCCTCGTCGACGGGCAGGAAAAAGATCCAGGCCGCCGCGGCGGTGGCGGTCGTGATCCGGGTCCGCTCCGAGTCGGCGGACGGGTTGCCGCAGGGCCCGGCGCCGTCCGCGACGCAGATCCGGCCCTCGACATTGACGCGCTCCTTCCCGATGCCCGCGTAGCTTTCGCCGGGCTCTCCCAGCCGGATCACGAGCTCGTCGCCCTCCAGCTTCCCGACGTCGTAGAGGCCGATCGGGACCTGGAGGCGGAGCGATATGACGTTCCCCACGTCGACCAGGGAGTTTATCCGCGGCAAGCCATCACCCCGCCGCACGCGCCGCAGGAGCGCCTCGCTGGAGGGCCGGTGCCGGGTCGGGTCGATCCCGTAGGAGCGATAGAGAGCGCGCGCCGCCGCGGTGTCGGCGACCTCTTTGTCACGCACCGCCTGCTCGGCGGCCGCAACCTCCGCGTCGAAGCCAGCAAGCGGCTCGCGCACCTCCAGCTCGTGGAGCTCGAGCGCGGTGAAGCCCTCGCCGCCAGGCAGCGCGGAGCGCACGCTCAGCACAGGGATTCCAAGTCTCGCCAAAAGTTCGGGTAGGAGATCGCGGCGTGCTCGGCGCCTTCGATCTCGGTCGTGCCGCCGGCGAGCAGGCCGGCCACAGCCAGCGCCATCGCGACCCGGTGGTCGTCGAAGGCTGAGACCCGGGCACCCGTGAGCACCGTCGGGCCAGTAATCTCCCAGCCATCCTCGCGCTCCCGGATCTGGGCGCCCATCGCACCGAGACCCTTCGCCATCGCCGCGATCCGGTCCGACTCCTTGACCCGCAGCTCGGCCGCGCCGGCGATCCGTGTGGTGCCACGGAGCTGCGTCGCGGCCACGGCCAGCACCGGGAGCTCATCGATCAACGCCGCGCTCCAGCTTGCGTCCCAATCCCAGGCCGGCGCTGCCGGGATGGTGCCGACCTGGAGGTCGGCCACCGGCTCCCTGCCAACTTCGCGAAGCCGCATCACCTTGGCCGGCAAGAGCTCCAGGATCGCCTTTCGGGTCGGGTTCACGCCGACCTCGAGGACCTCGAGGCTGGCGTCGGGATGGAAGCTGCCGGCCACGATCCAGAAGGCGGCGCCGCTGATGTCGCCGGGGATGCGGAGGTCGAGCGGCTGCAATCGGTCGGTGGTCTCCACGCTCACCGTCCGGTCGACGACAGTCAGCGGGGCGCCCATCGCCTCCAGCATCAGCTCGGTGTGGTCGCGGGTCGGCACCCGCTCCACGACCCGGGTCGTCCCGGTCGCCCGCAGACCTGCCAGCAGGATGGCGGACTTGACCTGGGCGCTGACGACCGGCATGGAGTACTCGATGCCGTGCAGCGGCCGGCCCCCCACCCTGAGCGGGTCGAGCTCAGCATGCGCGCCCATCTTGCGGAGCGGTTCCACGACCCGGTCCATCGGCCGCCGCGCCAGCGACTCGTCGCCGACCAGCATGCTCTCGAAGGGCTGGCCCGCGAGGAGGCCGGCGAGGAGCCGCATCGTGGTCCCCGAGTTGCCGCAATCGAGCGGACCGGACGGCTTGCGGAGGCCGCCCAGGCCGACGCCGTGCACGACACCCTCGCCGATCTCGACCCCCAGGCTGTGCAGGCAGGCGGCCGTCGAACCTATGTCGGCTCCAGTGCCGAGGTTTTCGATCTCGGCGCGGCCGTCGGCGACCGCGTTCAGGAGCAGCGCGCGGTGGGAGATCGACTTGTCGCCCGGCGGGGTGACCGTCCCCCGCAGCCGCCGGGGCGACTTGACCCTTTCGATCAAGCCCTGCGCTCCCGCTCCCAGCGCTCCCGCGCCTGCTGCGCCTCTTCGAAAAGCTCGGCCAGCCGCGCGTCGCCCGCCTCCAGGTGGCGCCGGACCTTGGCGATCTCGGCCTCGACCGCGGCCAGCCAGAGCGCCGCGTTGTCGGCGTTGGTGCGGGCGATGTCGGTGTACATCTCGGGGCTCCCGGCCGCGAGTCGTGTCATGTCGCGGAAGCCGGAGGCCGCCAGGCGCGAGAGGTCCGGCCAGTCCGGTGAGGCGGCCGCGCTCAGCATGTAGGCCGCCGCCAGCAGGAAGGCGGCATGGCTCACGCCCGCGACCACCCGGTCGTGCCGCTCGGCGTCCATGACCACAGGCACCGCGCCGACCGCCCTCACCAGCTCCTCCACGCGCGGCTCCCCGCGGGTCAGAACCCAGGCGGCACCCTGGTAGAGATTCGGGTCGGCGGCGTCGATGCCGCTCCGCTCGCTGCCGCACATGGGGTGCCCGCCCACCAGGTCGACGCCCGCCTCGGCAGACCACTCCAGCACGCTGCGCTTGGTGCTGGCCAGGTCCGTGACCAGCCCTCCCTTCGGCAACGCGGCGAGGACCGCACGCATCGCCCCGATCGGTATGGCGAGCACAGTGAGGTCGGCGCCCGCGGTGATCGCCAGGTCGTCCCCGCCGGCGGTCACATAGCCACGGTCCACGGCCTTGAGCAGCACCGCCGGGTCACTTTCGACGCCGAGGACCTGGACCTCAGGGCGAGCCTGGCGCATTGCGCCGGCGAGGGAGGCCCCCATGAGCCCCAGCCCGACGACCGCGATCACCGCCGCAGGGGGGCTCGGTCAGCCAGGGCGCCGGTGAGGCGCCCCAGGTCCTCCATCAGGCGGTCGTAAGTCTCGAAATCGAGCGACTGGGCGCCGTCCGAGAGGGCGTCGTCCGGGTGCGGGTGGACCTCGATCAAGAGCCCGCTGGCGCCGGCCGCCACCGCGGCGAGGGAGACCGGACCGACCAGCGACCACTTGCCGGTGCCCTGCGACGGGTCGACGACGACCGGCAGATGCGAGAGCTCCCGCACGAGCGGGATGGCGTTGATGTCGAGAGTGAAGCGCGTCGCGGTCTCGAAGGTCCGGATGCCCCGCTCGCAGAGGATCACGTTCCGGTTGCCCTGCGAGAGCACGTACTCGGCTGCCAACAGCCATTCCTCGATCGTGGAGGACATGCCGCGTTTCAGCATCACCGGCTTGCCGGAGCGGCCGGCCTCCGAGAGGAGCGCGTAATTCTGCATGTTTCGGGTGCCGAGCTGGAGGACGTCCGCATACCGCGCGACCAGCTCCACGTCGGCCGGCGTGATGACTTCAGTGATGACCTTGAGGCCGGTCTGGGCCCGCGCCTCGGCCATCATCTTCAAGGCCTCCTCGCCGAGCCCCTGGAAGGAGTAGGGCGAAGTCCGCGGCTTGAACGCGCCGCCACGCAGGATGCGGGCGCCCCTGGCGGCGACGTGACGGGCCGTCTCCATCAGCATCTCGACGCCCTCGACCGAGCAGGGACCGGCCATGACCACGACCTCTCCCCCGCCGATCTTGACCCCCCCGACGTCGATGACCGTGTCCTGCGGCCGCCATTCCCGGCTGGCCAGCTTGAACGGCTTGGTGATCTGGACGATCTCCTGGATGCCGGGCAGGTGCGCGAAAGCCTCCCGATAGGCGTAGGCGTTGCCACCGATCACGCCGATCACGGCCCGGTCCTCACCGAGGGACGTCTCGGGGCGCAAGCCGAGCTCCTTGACCTTGGCGACCACGGCCTCGACCTGCTCCGGCCGGGCCTGGTGCGACATCACGATGATCATTGCTGTAAGTCTCGCTGGGTCTCGTCCAAGTCCGCCTTGATGGCCTGGGCCCCCCGCAGGTAGGCGAACTTCATCTCGGACTGGGGCCGGTCGGTGTTGTAGAGGAGAAGGATACGGATGCACATCGGAACCGACCGTGCGTTGGGACCGGGGACGCGCATGTCGTTGCCGCAGAGCAGCGGCACCTGGAACCAACCCATCCGCCGGGCGGCGATCGCCGGGAACTCGGCGTCGAGGTCCTCGGTGGCGGTGAAGTAGCCGAAGCAGATCTCTTCGGCCTGGAGGTCGTTCAGGCGCACCAGCTCGGCCAGCAGCTCGGAGGTCGCCTCGACGATGGCCTCGGGCGTGTTGGCCGTCGCGGTCGTGGCTCCCCGGATGCCCCTTACCCGCATGCGGCCAGGAGCTCCTCAACGAGCGGCAGCGGGTCGTCCGCGGCCACCAGCGCGCTGCCCACGACGGCAGCGTCGGCGTGGCCTTTCAAAGCCGCGATGTGCTCGGGACGCGAGATCCCGAAACCGGCCGCGACCGGCAGCTCGGTGCGCGCCCGGACCCGCCCGAGGAGGGCGTCCAGACCGGCGGGCAGGTCGGCGCGCACACCCGTGATGCCGGTCAGCGTGACGCAGTAGACGAAGCCCGTCGAGGCAGCGCAGATGCGCTGGATACGCTCGTCGGTGCTGGTGGGCGCAACCAGGAAGACGGTGTCGAGGCCGGCCTGGCGGAAGACCGGCTTCAGAGCTTCCGCCTCCTCCACAGGCAGGTCCGGGACGATCAGGGCGGCGACGCCGGCCGAGCTGGCGTCGGCGGCGAAGCGGTCGGGTCCATAGGCCAGGATCGGATTGATGTAGCTCATGAAGACAAGGGCCGCCCGCCCGCTGATGGCCGCCGCGATCTCGATCGCGCCGCCGACGGTGAGACCCCCTTCCAGCGCCGCCTGCCCTGCCTTCTGGATCACCGGACCGTCAGCAAGCGGGTCCGAGAACGGGATGCCGATCTCCAGCGCGGCCACGCCCGCGCCCGCCAGGCGGCGTCCGTTTTCGATCGACCGGTGCCGGTCCGGGTAGCCGGCCATCAGGTAGGGCACCAGTTCGAGACGCCCGTTGGCCGCGCGCGGGAACAGGGGAGCGTCAGCCGGCAAGGACAGTCGCCAGGTCTTTGTCGCCGCGGCCGGAGAGGCAGAGCAGGACACGCCCCTCCAGCCGGGCGGCGGCGGCCAGCGCGTGCGCGGGCTCCAGCGCGGGCAGGATCCCCTCCAGCCGGGTACAGAGCTGGAAGGCTTCGAGAGCCTCCCGATCGGTCACCGCCAGGTATTCGGCCCGTTCCAGGTCGCGGAGCAGGGAGTGCTCCGGCCCGACGCCCGGATAGTCGAGCCCCGCCGAGATGGAATGCGTCGGCAAGACCTGTCCGTCGGCGTCCTGCAGCAGGTAGGAGAGCGAGCCGTGCAGCACGCCCGGACGCCCCGCCACCAGCGAAGCGGCGTGCCGCCCGCTCTCCAGACCGGCGCCGCCCGCCTCCACACCCAGAAGCCTGACGTCCTCGTCGTCGAGGAAAGCCGTGAAGATCCCGATCGCGTTGGAACCACCGCCGACGCAGGCGACCACCACTTCGGGCAGCCGGCCTTCCGCCTCCAGGTACTGGGCGCGCGCCTCGTCGCCGATGACGCGCTGGAGGTCGCGGACCATCTCCGGGTAAGGATGCGGCCCGACGGCCGAGCCGATGATGTAGTGGGTCGTGCGGACGTTGGTCACCCAGTCCCGGATCGCCTCCGAGGTGGCGTCCTTGAGGGTCCGCGTCCCCGCGGTCACCTCGCGGACCTCGGCTCCCAGCATTCGCATCCGCTCCACGTTGACCGCCTGCCGCCGCATGTCCTCGGTGCCCATGTAGACGGTGCACTCGAAGCCGAACCGGGCGCCAACCGTGGCGGTCGCCACGCCGTGCTGCCCGGCGCCGGTCTCGGCGATGATCCGCTGCTTCCCCATCCGCCGCGCGAGCAGGGCCTGCCCGAGGGCGTTGTTGAGCTTGTGCGCGCCCGTGTGGCAGAGATCCTCGCGCTTCAGGTGGATGCGCGCCTGACCGAAGTGCGCAGAGAGGCGCTCCGCGAAGTAGAGCGGGGTCGGCCGGCCCACGAAGTCCCGCCGCTGGAGTTCGAGCTCGGCCTGGAACGCGGGGTCGGCTCGAGCCGATCGCCAGGCCGCTTCCAGCTCGTCGAGCGGTGAGACCAGGGTCTCGGGCACGTAGCGGCCGCCGTAGACGCCGTACCTAAGCGGCATTTCGCACCGCCGCCACGAAGTCGCGGATTCTCGCCGGGTCTTTGCGCCGGACCTCGGCTTCGACGCCGCTGGAGACGTCGACCCCATGCGGCCGCAGGCGGCCCACAACCTCCCCCACGTTGCCAGGGTTCAAGCCGCCGGCCAGGAAGACCTGCCGCTCGGCCAGGAGCGGCGCCGCCAGGTCGAAATCCCAGGTTTGGCCGGTACCGCCCCGCTGGTCAGCCGACCAGGCGTCAAGCAGCACCGGATCGGGCCAGCCGCTGGCGTCGGGGAGCCGGCCGTCGCGGACTTTGAGCGCCTTGATGACCGGGCGGCCGGCGGCGAAGCCAGGAGCTTCGGCCCCGTGCAGCTGCACGTAATCCAGGCCGACCAGGTCGGCGACGCGGTTGACCTCCTCCGGCGACTGGTCGATGAAGACGCCGACCAGCAGCGGCAGGCTCGGCAGCCGCTCGAGGATCCGGAGCGCTGTCTCCGGCTCGACGCGGCGCAAGCTCGAGCAGAAGTGGAACCCGAGCAGGTCCGCCCCCGCGTCGACCGCCGCCCGGCCCCCGTCCACATCGCAGATTCCGCAGATCTTGACGAGCGTCACTTCAGTGACAGCTCCTTGATCAGCGCGCCCGGGTCCGACGCGCGCAGGAGCGCCTCGCCGACCAGGACCGCGTCCACGCCGGCCTCCTTGAGTCTCCGGGCGGTGGCCGCGTCCTGGATCCCGCTCTCGGCCACCACGCCCCGATCCCCGGGGATCAGTGGCCGCAGCCGCTCGGACAGGCCCAGGTCCACCCGGAGCGTCTTCAGGTCGCGGTGGTTGATGCCGACCAAACGGGTCCCGGAGTCGAGTCCGGCGCCCAGTTCCGCCTCGTCGTGGACCTCGACCAGGGCGTCCATCCCCAGTGAGTGGACGAGCCGGACCAGCTGCCGCAGCCGCACCGGCTCGAGCGCCGCCGCGATCAGCAAGATGGCGTCGGCGCCCCAGGCGCGGCCTTCCAGGACCTGGTACTCGTCGGTCACAAAGTCCTTCCGGAGCAGCGGCAGGCGCGTGGCCGCGCGGGCTTCGGCGAGGTGCTCGGGGCTGCCGCCGAACCGGCTGCCCTGGCAGAGGACCGAGACCGCGGCGGCCCCTCCCGCCTGGTACTTCCGCGCCAGGTCGGCGGGCGAATAGTCGGCCGCCAGCTTCCCCGCGCTCGGCGAGCGGGCCTTCATCTCCGCGATCACGGCGAGCCCGTGCTGGGCCAGCGCGAGAGCAAACCCGCGAACGGGCGGAGCCTCGGCGGCTCGCCACTCGACCTCGGCCAGCGGCACCGCGCGCCGGCGCGCCGCGACCTCCGCCTGGGTTTCGCGGACGATCTCTGCGAGGACCGAGCCGGCCTGCGCTATGCGGCCACTGCCTGGCTGGCTTTCGCCCACCGCTGGAGCACCTCCCCCGCTCGACCGGAGTCGATCGCCTCGGCGGCCAGCCCGATCCCGTCCTTGAAGTCGCCGGCCTGACCCGCTACCCGCAGCGCGGCCGCCGCGTTCAACAGCACCACCTCCCGCCGAGGCCCCTTGGCGCCCTCCAGAACCTGGCGCGCGATCGTGGCGTTCTCGGCCGGGCCGCCTCCCCGCATGGCCGCCATGGGCGCCAGCTGGAGCCCGAGGTCCCCCGGCTCGAGGATGTACTCGCGGCGTTCGCCCCCACTTACTTCGATGACGCGCGAAGGCCCAGTCGTCGTGAGCTCGTCCATCCCGTCCGCCCCGTGGAAGACCAGCGCGTGCGTGACACCCAGGCGCGCGAGCACGTCCGCCATCCTTCCCGCCAGCGCTTCGTCGGCTACTCCGAGCGCCTGGCGCTGTGCGCCGGCCGGGTTGCAGAGCGGTCCGAGCACGTTGAAGACGGTGCGGACACCGAGCTCACGCCGGGGCACCGTGGCGTACCTGAACGATGGGTGGAACACCGGTGCGAACAGGAAGCCGATGCCCGTTTCCGCGATGCAGCGAGCTACGCCATCGGGGCCGAGATCGATGCGCACGCCGAGCGCCTCCAACACATCCGCGCTGCCGCACTGGGACGAGGCGGCCCGGTTGCCGTGCTTGGCGACGCGTGCGCCGCAAGCGGCCGCGACGATGCCGCTCAGCGTCGAGATGTTGAAAGTGCCGAGCGCGTCGCCACCGGTGCCGCAGGTGTCGACCAGGCCGTCAGCGTCGATCTCGATTGGGGTCGCGTACGCCCGCGCGGTGCGGACCAGGCCGGTGATCTCCTCGGTCGATTCGCCCTTGATCCGAAGCGCCACCACGAAGCCGGCGATCTGGGAAGGCGTCGCCTCGCCCTTCATGATCACCTCCATCGCGTGCGCCGCCTCGGCTTCAGTCAGGTTCTGTCCGCGCACCAGCTTGCCGATCGCTTCCAGCACGAGGCGCTCTACCCCGCCAGGCGGAGGAAGTTGGTGAGCAGCTTGCGGCCTTCCAGAGTCAGCACCGACTCCGGGTGGAACTGCACGCCGTAGGTCCGGTGGCGCTTGTGCCTGAGGCCCATGACGATCCCGTCATGCGTCCAGGCGCAGACCTCGAGCTCGTCCGGGATGGCGCCGGCATCGACCACCAGGGAATGGTATCGAGTGGCCTCGAAGGGGACCGGCAGGCCCGTGAATGGGGGCCTGCCGTCGTGGTGAATCCAGCTCGTCATCCCGTGCCTCGGCGGGTTGCGCCGGACCGTGCCGCCGAAGGCCTGGCCGAGAGCCTGGTGGCCGAGGCAGACGCCCAGGATGGGCAGGTGCCCGGAGAGCTGCCGGATCGCCTCGAGCGAGACGCCGGCATCGTCTGGCGTGCCGGGACCCGGCGAGATCACGAGGGCGTCGAACCCTCCCAGGTCGGCCGGCGCGACCGCGTCGTTACGGAAGACCGTCGACTCCGAGCCCGACTCGTCGAGGAGCTGGACCAGGTTGAAGGTGAAGGAGTCGTAGTTATCGACGATCCCCACCCTGATCTTCCTTCCCCCGATTCGGGGAAGGGCCTGGGAGGGGGCCGTCACGGCATGGCCTCCGCCTGCTCAATCGCGGCGAAGAGGACGCTGGCCTTGGCCAGCGTCTCCTGGTACTCGCGCTGCGGCTCGGAGTCGGCGACGATCCCGGCGCCGGCCTGGACGTAGGCGTCGCCGCCGGCGATGAAGATCGTCCGCAGCGTGATCGCCATATCCAGGTTGCCGCCGAACCCGACGTAGCCGAGGCAGCCGGAGTAAGGCCCCCGCCGGTCGGGCTCGAGCCCGGCGATGATCTCCATCGCCCGGATCTTCGGCGCGCCGGAGACGGTTCCGGCCGGGAAGGCGGCGCGAAGCGCGTCGAGCGAGGTCTGGCCAGCTGCCAGGCGGCCCGTGACTGTGGAGCTGATGTGCATCACGTGGGAGTAGCGCTCGACCTCCATCAGACGTTCGACGCTGACAGTCCCGACCTCGGCCACCCGGCCTACGTCGTTACGGCCCAGGTCGACCAGCATCACGTGCTCGGCACGCTCCTTGGGGTCGGCCAAAAGCTCGCGTTCGAGGTCGGCGTCCTCCGCCGGCGTCCGGCCGCGCGGCCTGGTGCCGGCCAACGGTCGCGTGCGGATCCGGCCGTCCTCGACCTGGACCAGCACCTCCGGCGAGGTGCCGACCACATGCGAGCCGTCCCCGACGTTGAGGTAGTACATGTAGGGCGACGGGTTCAGGGCCCGGAGGCAGCGGTAGACGTCGAGCGGGCGAGCTCCGAGGGGCTTCCGAAAGCGCTGGGAGAGCACGACCTGGAAGGCCTCGCCGGCCAGGATCTCCTCGCGCGCCGCGTCCACCATCGCGCAGTAGGCGCCCTCGCTCAGGTTCGAGCGCCAGCCCGCGCCGTTCACGTGCGGCTTGGCCGTCGCCTCGGCCGGCTCGGCGTTCAGGTGCCGCTCCATCTCATCCAGGCGGGCGCAGGCGGCCGCGTAGCTCTCGGTCTCCGGGCGATGCAGCGTAAGCAGGCGCAGGCGGTGGGTCACGTGATCGAAGACGGCCAGGGTCTCGGCCTTGAGAAAGGCGCTCTCGGCCATGGGCGGTGGCGGCCCGGCGGCGGCCGGCAGGCGTTCGAAGTGGCGGGCGGTCTCGTACCCGAGGTAGCCGACCACGCCGCCCTGGAACCGGGGCAGCCCTGGCAGCGGGGCGACGGGCGTGGCGGCGACAGTTCGAAGTGCTTCCAGGGGGTCGCCGCCGTTCACTTCGAAGGGCTGGGGCCGGTAGCCGATGAAGGAGTAGCGGGCCAGGCGCTCGCCCCCTTCGACGCTCTCCAGCAGGAACCCGGTCGAGCCCGGCGGGCAGAGCAGCGAGTAGGCGCGGACAGGTGTCAGCATGTCGGCCAGCAGGTCGCGATAGATCGGGACCAGCGGGTACCGGCTCGCCAGCTCGCGAGCCTCCTCTTGCGAGGGGGTGACGCTCATCTCGTCTCCTCTTGTCTTTCTCCGCCCCTGTTCTCACGGCAGGGGCCGGGAGCGCAACGATAGCATCTCG
>Ga0209059_1000135_pt1 | contig 30807 bp, 23 predicted proteins | sample GraSoiAngelo_151_FD_186165 | JGI IMG/M metagenome (GOLD analysis project Ga0209059, IMG submission 186165) | Grasslands soil microbial communities from the Angelo Coastal Reserve, California, USA - 14_1009_12_20cm (SPAdes) (version 2) | ecosystem: Environmental > Terrestrial > Soil > Grasslands ...
AAGTATTTTGCTTGCGGGTGATGGACGACGATCGCCGAAGTCGATTGCTCGGGGTCGAGCTGGTCTTCATCGCTGAGCGCGACGCCGATCTCGTCGGCGCGCAGCAACTCCAGAATGAGCCGCTGGTCGGCGAGGTTCGGGCAGGCCGGGTAGCCGAAGGAATAGCGGCTGCCGCGATAGCCCTGGTTCAGCATCTCGTCATGATCGCGCGCCTCCTCGGCGGCAAACCCGAGTTCGCCGCGGATGCGCTTGTGGACGTATTCGGCGAAGGCTTCGGCCATCTCGACCGACAGCCCATGCAGATAAAGGTAATCCTGGTACCGGTTGTCGGCGAACCACTCCCGAGCCGCCTCCGAGGCGCGCCGGCCCATCGTCACAAGCTGGAGTCCGATGACGTCGCGCCCATTCCCGTCAAGCCCGGGATCGTCGACATCGCGGAAGAAATCAGCGATGCAGAGCCCGCCCTCCTTGTTCTGGCGCGGGAAGGAGAAGCGCGCGATTTCGCGCTCCCTTCCTCCCTTGGCCGTGTCGTCGAACAGGATCACGTCGTTGCCCTGCGCGGCGCAGCGCCAATAGCCGTAGGCGGCTTGCGGCACCAGGATGTTTTCGCGGATCGCGATGTCGCAAATGCGCGCGAGGACCGGACGGAGCTCCTTTTTCGCCCACGCCTTGTATTCGGCGAGGGTGCGGCCCTCTTTCCGGTAGCCCCACTGGAATTGGTAGAGCATGCGCTCGTTGAGATAGGGCACGATCGCCTTGGCTGGCACGCGGGCGATCGTCTGCGGCCCCCAAAAAGGCGGCAGCGGCACCGGTACGCCCTGGTTCAGCTCGGCGCGGCGCAGACGGATTTCTTCGAAGTCGACGGGACGCATCACCCGCGCATCGGCGGCACGGCCCAGTTTGCGCGACTCGTTCTTCGGACGGCCGATGTTCTTTTCCTGCACCTCGCCGAGATAGCCGTCGAAATCATTGCCGGTGATGCGGTCCATCAGCGCCAGCCCGTCGAAGGCGTCGCGCGCATAGGCGACGCGGCCGCACGCATAGGCCTTGACGCAATCCTCCTCGACATAGCGCCGGGTCAAGGCGGCGCCGCCGAGCATGACCGGCATGTCGAGGCCGAGCCGCGTCATCTCTTCCAAATTCTCGCGCATGACGACGGTCGATTTGACGAGGAGGCCAGACATGCCGATCGCATGCGCCTTGTGCTCGACGGCGGCGTCGAGGATCGTCGCGATCGGCTGCTTGATGCCGAGATTGACGACGCGATAGCCGTTATTGGTCAGGATAATGTCGACGAGATTCTTGCCGATGTCGTGCACATCACCCCGTACCGTCGCCAAGACGACGATGCCCTTTTCCTGGCCCTCGATCCGCTCCATGAAGGGTTCGAGATAGCCGACCGCCGCCTTCATCGTCTCGGCCGATTGCAGCACGAACGGCAATTGCATCTGGCCGGCGCCAAACAGATCGCCGACCGTCTTCATGCCGGAAAGCAGGATGTTGTTGATGATGTCGAGCGGCGGATAACTCTGCATCGCCAGTTCGAGATCGGCTTCGAGCTCCTGCCGGTCGCCATCGACGATGCGTTGCGCGAGGCGGTCTTCGAGCTTTTCCGGGCGGCCCTTCTTCTCGGCCTTTTCGATCGTGCGGTCCTGGAACAGCGCCATGAAGGCCTGCAGCGGATCGTAGCCGTCACGACGGCGGTCGAAGATCAGATCCTCCGCGATCCGCACCTCCTCCTCGGGGATGCGGTGCAACGGCTGGATCTTCGAGAAATGCACGATCGCGCCGGTCAGACCGCGGCGCAGCGCGTGATCGAGAAAGACCGAATTCAGCACCTGCCGCGCCGGCGGGTTGAGGCCAAACGAGATGTTCGAGAGGCCGAGGATGATCTGGCACTCGGGCATGCGGTCGCGGATGCGTTCGATCGCATCCAAAGTATTGAGCCCGAGCTTGCGGTCGTCCGCGTTGCCGGTGCAGATCGTGAAGGTCAGCGGGTCGAAGAGGAGATCGCTCGGCGGCAGGCCGTGCTTGTTGCAGGCGAAATCGTAGAGACGCTCGGCGACCGCGAGCTTGTGCTCGATCTCTTTCGCCATGCCAGTCTCATCGATGGTCAGCGCGATGACCGCCGCGCCAAAACGGCGCGCGAGCTTCAGGCGCTTGTCGGCCGCGTCTTCGCCATCCTCGAAATTGATCGAATTGATGATCGGCTTGCCGCCATAGAGCTTCATCGCGGCTTCGAGCACCGGGTATTCGGTCGAGTCGATGACCAAAGGCGCATTGATCGAGCCGCGCATGCGGCTGACGATCTCGGACATCTCGGCGATTTCGTCGCGTCCGACAAAAGCGGTGCACACATCGAGCGTGTGCGAGCCTTCCTTGACCTGCTCGCGGCCGATCTCGACACAGCCCTCCCAATCGCCCTGCTCCTGCAGACGGCGGAAGGCGCGCGAGCCATTGGCGTTGCAGCGCTCGCCGATCGAGAGATACGCATTCTCCTGGCGCAGCGGCACCTGGCTGTAGAGTGAGGCGACGGACGGCGTCCACACCGGATGACGCGTTTTCGGCGCCGGCCGCGGGCGGTCTCGGCCGATGCGGCGCAGCATCTGATCGAGCGCGGCGATGTGCGCTGCCTCGGTGCCGCAGCAGCCGCCGATGATGCCGACGCCGTCCTCGACGACAAAGCGTTCGAGCCATTGCGCCAATTCGCGCGGGGTCAGCGGGTAATGCGTGCGGCCGCCGATCAGCTCGGGCAGCCCGGCATTCGGCTGCACCGAGATGTGGCCGGGCCAGTTTTCGCCAAGCCATTTGACATGCTCGGCCATCTCGCGCGGGCCGGTCGCGCAATTGAGGCCGATGATCGGCACGTCGAGCGCATGGATGATCGTCGCGGCCGCGGCAATGTCGGCGCCGACCAGCAAGGTCCCGGTCGTCTCGACCGTCACCTGCACGATAATCGGAATGTCCTTCTTCGCTTCCTCGCGGGCGCGCTTGGCGCCATTGACCGCAGCCTTGATCTGCAGCGGGTCCTGGCAGGTCTCGATCAGGATCGCATCGGCTGTCCCGGCGATCAGCCCGGCGCATTGGATCGCGAGCGCGTCTTCGAGATCCTGGTACGCGATGTGGCCGAGCGAGGGCAGCCGCGTCCCCGGCCCGACCGAGCCCAGGACGAAACGGGTGCGGCCATCATGCGCGAATTCGGCGATCGCCTCGCGCGCCAATTCGGCGGCGCGACGGTTGAGGGCGAAGGCTTTATCGCCGATTCCGAACTCGCCCAGGGTGATCGGCGAGCCGCCAAAGCTGTCCGTCGCGGCGATCGCGTCGCAGCCGGCAGCGAGATAGCCGCGGTGGATCTCCAGGACGAGATCGGGCCGGCTCTCGCACAGGATCTCGGTGCAGTTCTCGTGCCCCCAAAAATCGCGCTCGATATCGAGTTGGCGCGCCTGCACCTGCGTGCCGATCGGCCCGTCGCAGAGCAGCACACGGTCGGCGAGATAATCGAGCAGATGCGTCATCGGGGGATCACGCGGTCGCGGCGGCGGCACGAGGGGCGCGCACGCCCAGGAGATGACAGATCGCGACGATCAGATCGGCGCGGTTCAGTGTGTAAAAGTGAAATTCGTGGACGCCATTGGCGTGCAGCCGCCGGCATTGCTCGGCGGCGAGCGACGCGGCGACGAGGCGGCGCGTATCGGGATCATCGTCGAGCCCGTCGAAATGCGCTGCCATCCAGCCCGGGATCGAGGCTCCGCAGCCTGCCGACATCCGCTTCAACTGCGCGAAATTGGTCACCGGCAGGATGCCCGGCACGATCGGGACGCGGATGCCGGCGTCATGCGCCCGGTCGCGGAAGCGCAGGTAGAGATCGACATCGAAAAAGAATTGCGTGATCGCGCGGCTGGCGCCGGCATCGAGCTTCGCCTTCAGATTGTCGAGGTCGTGGTCGGAGCTGCGCGCAGCGGGATGCGTCTCGGGATAGGCGGCGACGCTGATCTCGAAATCGGCGACGCGCTTCAGCCCCGCCACGAGATCGGCGGCGTAGGCGTACCCGCCGGGGTGCGGCGCGTAGTCTGATCCCAACCCGCCCGGCGGATCGCCGCGCAGCGCGACGATATGGCGGATCCCCGCCTCCCAATAGTCGCGGGCAACGCGGTCGATCTCTTCGCAGCTCGCGGCGACGCAGGTCAGATGCGCGGCGGGTTCGAGCGCCGTCTCATTGCGGATCCGGCGCACGGTCGCGTGGGTGCGCTCGCGGGTCGAGCCGCCGGCTCCGTAAGTAACGGAGACGAAGCGCGGCGCCAGCGATTCGAGCCGTTTGATGACCTCCCAGAGGCGCGCCTCCATCTCCGGCGTCTTTGGCGGGAAGAACTCGAACGACACGCGCGGCGCGGCGCCGTCGAAATCGCCGACCGGATCGGCCGATAGAAGGCCGCGCTGCGGCGCGGCGGCGGCAAGGGATTTGTCGCTCATCCCAGGAGCGCCTTTTCGGCGGACGCGGCGGGCCGGCCGGCCGTGCGCACGGCACGATGCGGCAGCGCCATGGGCTCGCGCCGAAACGCCGTCCAGATCACCACGGTCAGAGGATCGCCGGGCAGATGGCGCGGCGGCGCGGAATCGAGGCCGGCGGTGCGGCACCACTCGGCGACCTCGCCATCGGTGAAGCCGAGGCGGCGATGCGCCTGCTCCTCGCGCAGGAATTCGAGCGTGTGCGGGGCAAAATCGGCGACGATCAGAACGCCGTTCGGGCGCAGAACGCGCGCCGCCTCAGCGATCGCATCGCCCGGCCGCTCGGCATAATGCAATACCTGGTGGATCACGGCCGCGTCGAAGCGGGCATCGGGTAAGGGCAGCTGGTACATGTCGCCGAGCCGCACCGTGCCGTTGGCGAGCCCGGCGCGTTCGATATTGACGCGGGCCACCGCCAGCATCTCGCGCGACTGGTCAATGCCGAGCGCCTGCCCGACATGTGGTCCGAGGACCTCCAGCATGCGGCCCGTGCCGGTCCCGATGTCGAGGAGATCGGCGGGCCGCCCCGCGGCGATGATATCGCCGAGCGCCGCTTCGACCTCGCGCTCGTCGATGTAGAGCGAGCGGATCTTGTCCCATTGGGCGGCATTTTCGCGAAAATAGGCGGCGGCGAGCTCGGCGCGCTGGCGCTTGATCGCGGCGAGCCGCTGCAAGTCGAGTGCGATCGTCCGGTCGGCATCGCCGCACACGCTGACCAGCTGGCGCACCAGACCGCTTGCCGCCGTCCCGGATCTCAACCGGTAGAAGACCCAGCTGCCTTCGCGGAAACGGTCGAGAAGGCCGGCGTCGCACAGCAATTTCAGGTGGCGCGACACGCGCGGCTGGCTCTGCCCCAGGATCTGCGCCAGTTCGCTGACGGTCAGCTCGCCGCGGGCGCACAGGACCAGGAGCCGCAGCCGCGTCGATTCGGCCGCGGCGCGCAAGGCTGCAAGCAGCTCGTCCATCGAGGCGCCGGCCGGAACGGCCGGGCCAGGCGCGCTGGCCTGAGCGGTGACGGGGGCGCTGACCATGGCTAAAGATATAAAGATATCTTTATATCGTCAAGCGCTGCGCGTTCTATGGCCCGGCACGCTCTATGGCCTGGCACGCTCTGGGGTCCATCACTGGTGCAGCAATGTGACACTGCCGCGCCCGGACCGGCTTAAATGGTGATGCGACGATGGATCGCTTGCCCGTGTTGCACGTTTTTCGTCATTATCGCCCGCTATTATCGCGCCATTCGGGATCTGTAACGAGGCTTGCGATGTTGTTTCGCCGGTTACCTCTTTTCGTCTCGGGCCTGTTCGCTCTTGGACTGATTGCTTCCGGCTGCGCCGCTCCCGGGCCGACAGTCGCTGGCGGCGAGAGCTTCAATGACCCGATCGAGGACACCAATCGCACGATCTTCGGCATCAACCAGGAGATCGACAAGGCCGTCATCCTGCCGGTAGCACGCGCCTACCGCTGGGCCGTCATTCCGCCGATGCGCCAATCCTTTCACGATTTCATGCAGAACCTGAACGCGCCGGTGGTCTTCGCCAATGATGTGCTGCAGGGTCAATTGGGGCTGGCCAGTCAGACCTTTGGCCGCATCGCGATCAACTCGACGATGGGCTTTGGCGGGATGTTCGATTTCGCCACCCAATTTGGCGTCCCCTATCACGCCAATGATTTCGGCATCACGCTGGCGACCTGGGGCTTTGATGAGGGCCCGTATGTCGTCCTCCCGGTGCTCGGCCCGTCCAACCCCCGCGACACCGTCGGCATGATCGCGGACGGGCTCGCCGATCCGGGCGACCAGGTCGCCTCGGCGTATCACCGGATGTGGGCGAGCCTGGCGCGCGCGGTGGTCTCCGGGATCGACGAGCGTTCCCGCAACATCGAAGCCCTCGATGACATCGAGCGCACCTCGCTCGACTTCTATGCGACGATTCGCTCGCTTTACCGGCAGCGCCGAGCGGCGCAAATCCGGCACGAAGAGAACAACCTTCCTAACCCCTCTCCGTTGGGTAGCCTCGGCCCAACGCAGACACTCGCTCCGCACGTCGCGACTCCGCCGCAGCTCCGCCAACTATCCAGCACCCCAGGTAGTCAGTAGATGAGACGACGTTCCCCCGCGATCGGCGCCCTGATCCTGCTGATCGGGTTGTTCACGGCATCACCGGAAAAAGCCTACGCCCAGGATGCCCGCGGTTTTATCGCCGCGCTCGGCAACCAGGCGATCCAGGTGTTGGGACCGGGCGTTCCGCAAGCACAGCGCATCGCCCGCTTTCGCCAGATCTTCCAGAGTGATTTCGACGTGCCGGGGATCGGGCAATTCGTGCTCGGACGCTACTGGCGCGTCGCGACGCCCGAGGAACAGCAGGAGTTCCTGCGGCTGTTCCAGGAATACATCGTGCAGTCCTATGCCGCCCGGCTCGGTGAATATGGCGGCGAGCCGTTCCGCGTCATCGGCAGCCGCGCGAGCGGCGGTGAAACGGTCGTGACCAGCGAGATCGCTCGCCCGAACGGCAGCCGGGTTCTTGTCGACTGGTATGTCATCGAACGAGGCGGCGCACCCAGGATCACCGATGTCTATGTCGGCGGCGTCAGTATGAAGGTGACGCAGCGCGACGAGTTCGCCTCGGTAATCCAGCGCAATGGCGGCCGTGTCGACGCGTTGTTGGCGCAGATCCGACAGCGGATCGCCACCGCGCGCTAGCCCTGCTCCAACCCGGTAAGCCCGCCTCCTCGGGCCAGGCCGGGGGTCCTTCAGCACGAAAAGACGCCAAACCTGCAATCGGCTTTAAAGCAGGCCGGCATGAGGCCGCGGGCGAGCGGCGCCGATGATGTTCGCGCCGGGCGCGCGCCCGGCGACAAGCCACGACGCTGAAGTGTTCATCCCTCACAGAGACATCGACGCACACTCTTTGTGGGGTACCCAACCAATGCGGAAACTACGTCTCTTCCCGACGGCCCTCATCACCGTTCTGCTGATGCTGGCCGGGCTCCTGGCGGCGCCCCGAGGCGCGCTGGCGCAGCAGGACGCCTCCCAATTCATCCAGAACCTCGGCACGCAAGGTATCCAGGTCCTCGGACCTTCGGTGCCGATGGCGCAGCGCGTCGCCCGCTTCCGGCAGCTGTTCGAGAGCGATTTCGACGTGGCGGGCATCACCCGGTTCGTGCTGGGGCCCAGCGGGCGCAACATGACGCCGGAGCAGCAGCAGGAATTCGCGACCCTGTTCCGCGACTATGTCGCGCAGACCTATGCCGAGAAGCTGGCCAGCTTTGGCGGCGCGCCGTTCCGGGTCACCGGCACGCGGCAGAATGGCGACGAGACGATCGTCACGAGCCAAATCGCGCGTCAAAGCGGCCCGGCCGAGCTGCAATGGCATGTCGCCAATCGCGGCGGGCATTTTGTCGTCACCGACGTGCAGGTCAACGGCGCCAGCATGCGGGTCAGCGAACGCGACCAGCTTGCCGGCATCATGCAGCGAAATGGCGGCCGCCCCGACGCGCTTCTGTCTGTCATGCGGCAGCAAACCGCCCATACCGGCGCGCCGCAGCGCCCGGGCGCCATGCCCCCTGGCGGGGCGGTCGGCAGCAGCCAGCCGCCGCGGCAGTAGCAACGAACCGCGCACCCAAGAATCCCTCTCCCGCGTCCGCGGGAGAGGGTTTTCTTTTTGCCTTCCTTAATTCCGCGTCAGGGGCTTGTAGCGAATACGATGCGGCCGCTCGGCCTCGGCGCCGAGGCGCCGGCGCCGGTCGGTCTCGTAATCGGCGTAATTGCCTTCGAACCACACGATTTCACTGTCGCCTTCAAAGGCGAGGATGTGGGTCGCGATGCGATCGAGAAACCAACGGTCATGCGTGATGATGACGGCGCAGCCGGGATAATCGAGCAGCGCCTCTTCGAGCGCGCGCAGCGTGTCGACATCGAGATCGTTGGTCGGCTCGTCGAGCAAGAGAAGGTTGGCGCTCTCTTTCAGCATCTTTGCGAGATGCACCCGGTTGCGCTCGCCGCCGGAGAGCTGACCGACCTTTTTCTGCTGGTCGGGGCCGCGGAAATTGAACAGCGCGCAATAGGCGCGGCTCGCGATCTTGCGGCGGCCGAGATCGATCTCGTCCTGCCCGCCCGAGATCTCCTGCCAGACGGTATTGTTGGCGCCAAGCGTATCGCGTGACTGGTCGACATAGCCGAGCTTGACCGTGTCGCCGATGCGGAACTCGCCGCTATCTGGCGTCTCTTGCTCGGTGACCATGCGGAACAGCGTCGTCTTGCCGGCGCCGTTCGGACCGATGATGCCGACAATGCCGCCGGGCGGCAGCCGGAAATTCAGATCCTCGATCAGGAGGTGGTTGCCAAACCCTTTCCTGACATGCGCCGCCTCGACCACGAGATCGCCGAGCCGCGGCCCCGGTGGCAGGACGATCTGCGCCGTCTCGGGAGCCTTCTCGCGGCTTTGCGCGACGAGCGCGTCATAGGCAGAGATGCGCGCCTTGCTCTTCGCCTGGCGGGCGCGCGGGCTCTGCCGCACCCATTCCAATTCGCGCTCCAGGGTGCGACGGCGCGCCTCTTCCTGCCTGCCCTCGGTTTCGAGCCGCGCCTGCTTCTGCTCGAGCCAGCCGGAATAATTGCCCTCGTAGGGGATGCCGTGGCCGCGGTCCAATTCGAGGATCCAGCCGGCGACCTCGTCGAGGAAATAGCGGTCATGCGTCACCGTGACGACGGTGCCGGGATAATCCTTCAGAAAGCGCTGCAGCCAAGCCACCGACTCGGCGTCGAGATGGTTGGTCGGCTCGTCGAGCAGCAGGAGGTCGGGACGCTGCAACAAAAGGCGGCACAGCGCAACGCGGCGCCGCTCGCCGCCTGACAAAGTATCGACCGAGGCCTCGCCCGGCGGGCAGCGCAGCGCATCCATCGCGATCTCGACGGTGCGGTCCAATTCCCATGCGTCGGCCTGGTCGATCTTTTCCTGCAATTCGCCCTGCTCGGCGATCAGCGCCTCCATCTCCTCGGGCGACAGATCCTCGGCGAAGCGGGCGCTGACCGCCTCGAAGCGTTCGAGGAGCGCCTTTGTCTCGGCGAGCCCCTCCGTGACATTGCCGGCGACGTCCTTGTCGGGATCGAGCACCGGTTCCTGCGGCAGATAGCCGACGCGCACGCCCTCCGCGGCCCAGGCCTCCCCGACAAAGTCGCGCTCTTGGCCGGCCATGATGCGCAAGAGGGTCGATTTGCCGGCGCCGTTGAGGCCTAAGACGCCGATCTTCGCGCCCGGCAGAAAGGACAGCCGAATGTCCCTGAGCACCTCGCGGCCGCCGGGATAGGTCTTGCCGAGGCCTTTCATGACGTAGATGTACTGGTAAGCGGCCATCGGCGCGGGCTTTCTCAAACCGGGGAAAGGGGGGCGAGTGGCGAGTTAGAGATCACCCGCCCCAGCGTCAAGCCCGATCTGCCCGCGACACGATCTCCCTACATATCCTAAGCGTCCTTCGACACGCGCTCCGGCCTAGCCGTCGCGCTGCTCAGGATGAGGCGACGTTGTTGATAGCCTCAAAGTAATTACCTCATCCTGAGCGCGACCCCGGACTTGATCCGGGGGAGCAGTCGAAGGACGCACAGCGACGATCTAACCTTCGACTCGACTTATTCGCGGCGGGAAAGACGGAGGCGGGCCAGGGTGAGGCGGGCGATCGCGGCGGGTGCCTCTTCGGGGATCGCAAAGCACGAGCTGGCATTGATCTCGCACAGGACATAGGTGTCCTCGCCCGAGGCGGTGCGCGGGCCGTACAGAAAATCGGCGTCCCAGATGACCGGCAATGAGGCGGCATCGAGGCCGAGCACCTGCATCATCTGCGGTGTCCATTCCCCTTCCATCTTGCGCCGCAACGCCTGAAATGACGGCGCATCGGGACCGTGCATGATGCGCGGGCCGGGTTGCGCCGCCGGCGAGTCCGGACCCTCGGGCGGCGGCGGGATCAGCGCCTTGATGTGTTGGTGGCCGAAGCCGACCACCTTATCGACCCCCATGTAGCAGCGGATCATGCCGTCGGGCAGGCGCGGCTGAAACGGCTGGTCGATGATGCAGCCATCCGCCGCGAAATAATCCTCGCAGCGCGCCATGAACTCGGCGAGCGGCAGTTCCTCGGGCAAGGCGCCGCGCAATGCCTCCAACACGCGCACCGTGCTCGCCGCGCCCGCGGGTGCAGACACCGGCTCGACTTTCCACACGCCCTGCCCGCCATTGCCGCGGTTCTGCTTCAGGACGCGCGGGCCGGCGGATTGCAGCAGCGCCGGAAACTCGGCGCGGAATGCGGCGGGATCGCGGTAGAGATACGTGTCAGCGCCCCAGCCAAGATGCTTTGTGCGATAGAGGATTTCCTTTGTCCCCATCTTCAGGATCGTGTCGGGATGCGCGCTGACCCATGGCCCGCGCGCGGCGACATCGCGCAACAGCGAGTCGAGCACCGCGCGGGTCTTGCCGCGGCTCAGCGGATCGACCCAGACGAGGACGCCATCCACGGCGAGCAGTTGCGCCCGCACTTCGTCGGCGAAATCCTCGTCATAGACCGCGGGTTCGGCAGCGATACCGAGTGCCGCCAACTCCTCGAAGACGCGGTGAAAACGGTTGTTCTGCGGTGTCGCGGCTTGCCGCGCCGCGCGGTCGCCGCGCCAGAGAATGGCAATGCGATAGGGCTGGGTGTTGGCTGCGTCCATGGGCACGCACCTCGCTTGGCGAGAGGCGCAGAGCTTGGACGGGAGCCGCCTGATGGGGTGTCTGCCACAACCCCGCTACGATCATAGGATCCGGGAATCCGCCTGACAATACCCGGCAGGCATCGGCCGCTGGCATCCCGTGTAATTTCAGTTGATCAGGGCTGCAATATTCGCCGAATATTCAATATGCCGTTTGAGGAGTGTTCGTTACGCGACCTGTCCACTTGGCCGTGATTAACGGGGAGGACTCGGACCATGGAACAGGCGGCAATCCCAACGACCGCGGCAGACGCCGTCAATAAGCCCGGAATCGAAGCGCCGATCGGCGCGCCGCCCGCCCGGCGCAAGCATTCCAGGCACCGCTATTTGCGATTCACGCGGCGCGCGCGGCGGCTCTCGCTGATTGTGACGGGGCTATTCGGCTTAGGGCTGCGCCTCTCCGGGGCAGGGGTCGGGATTATCTTCGTGATCCTGCTCGGGTTAGAGGTGACGCGCCATCAGGTCGAGATCCAGCCGATCGCGATGCCGAAGCCTCTGGCGGAAGCCGGTTATTCGCCCGAAGTCGCGGCTCGCCGGCTGCGGGATGCGCTCGACCGGCTTGCCGATGCGGCGGCGACGGCCGGCGGCAGGGCATTGGCGATTTCGATGCACGGCGAGGCTCCCGAAATCGTTGTGCCAACGGTCGGCGTGTCGCTTTCCACCGTCGCAACCTACCTCCAACGCTTCCTCGGCTATTCGCCTCGAACCGCCATTACGGGCGAGTTCACGCTGTCGGATCCAGGTGTCAGGCTGCTGCTGCGGCTCGACGGCCAGGTGATTTTCCGCTCCTCAGCCCCTACCGATCACATCGATGATATCTGGCTGAAAGCGGCGGACGCCGTAATGCGGGAAATCAGCCCATACCGCGCCGCGCTGGCGCTCTACGACAGCGATCCGGACGAGGCGATCCGCTTCGCAAGCAGTATTATCCGGCGCTACCCCCCCGGCGACGAGAATGTGGCCTGGGCCCGTCTGATACGCGGGGCTCGCCATATTGATTTTATGCAATACAGCGCGGCCGAAAAGGAATTCCGCGAAGTGCTGTTGCATGCGGAAGGCACGTCCCTCGCATCGTCTTCGATGCCATTCTCGGCGCCTGCTTCCTATACCGAGCCTGCACATTTCTATCTCGGCACAGCGCTGTTGGGCCTGGGAAAGACCGAAGCTGCCCATGAGGAATTTCGCCGAGCCGTCGTGCTGGATCCGAGCGACCCCGGCGCGCACCACCAACTCGGGATGACGCTTATGACGCTCAGGCGGCAGCGGGAAGCCGCTGCCGAGTTTGATGTGGTGCAACGGCTCTTCTACGACATCTTTGCTGGATCGACCGACATAAGGGGACACGGCCTGGTGAGCGCGCCGACGCATATCAGCTTCGGCAATGCACTGTCACAGCAGCAGCGGAATGCCAATGCCCTTGAGCAGTTCCGTTGGGCGGCGGCACTCGATCCCGAGAACGATTACGCCCATCGCAGCTTGTGCGACGCCCATAGTGCAGCAAGTCGCCTCGACGAGGCCCTTTCGGAGTGCAGATTGGCTGTTAAATACGCGCCAAAACGGGTCGAAAATCATCTGTCGCTCGCCGCGGTACTGCTCGAACAGCACGACCTAGAGGGGGCCGGGCAGACCGGCCAGGATGCGCTTCGCCTGGCTCCGAAATCGCCGTTCGTGCACGAGATGCTAGGCAGAATTTTCCAGGCGGCGGACGATCATGAAAAAGCGGTCGCGGAATACCGGGAGGCGGCTCGTCTCGCTCCCGAGGTCGCCAACTTTCATACCGAGCTGGGCAATGCCTTTTATGGCGGCAAAAAATTTGCGGACGCGACCGAGGCTTACCGGCAGGCCGTCAAGCTCTCGCCGGAGGATGCGATGCTCCACGGCAACCTAGCTGGCGCGCTTGCTAAGAAAGGGGAGTTCGGCGGCGCGATCGGTGAATACCGCAAGGCAATCGATCTAGACCCTGTTAATGCGCGCTGGCACGTGCGTCTCGGCAGCGTCTATTACGAGCAGAAAAACGTCGACGGGGCGATCCATGAATACCAGGCAGCAATCGACCTGAAGCCGGACGATCCGCAGCTGCGCAACGCACTTGGAAATGTGCACTACATTGAAAAAGACTTCGCTGCTGCGGCTGCCGCCTATCGCTCCGCTCTCGCGCTTGCGCAGGATAACGCGATTTTTCACGCGAATCTCGCCGACGCGCTCGTCGGCCAAAACGATGTCGACGGCGCGATCGAAGAGTATACGCTGGCGATCAGGCTGAAGTCGGACGACGCACAATGGCACAACGCGCTTGGGAATCTTTACTATAAACAGGAAGATTACGCACACGCCGCCGAGGCCTATGAAGCGGCGGTCAAGCTCAGTCCGGATAATGCGGTAATGCATCAGAACTTGGCCAGCGCATTTGCCAACCAAAACAATCTCGACGGCGCGATCCAGGAATACAAGGTGGCGATCGGGCTGAAGCCGGACAACGCGGACTGGCACAATGGTCTTGGTAACCTGTATTATAAACAGCCGGATTACGCTGCCGCCGCCGAGGCCTACAACGCGGCGCTCAAGCTCAGCCCCGACAGTGTCGTGGCGCATGACAACCTCGCCGGTGCGCTGCGAGAACAGGGGCAATTCGATGCTGCTATCGAGGAAGCTCGCAAGGCGATCACGCTCGCGCCAAACGACGCCTCGGCCCAGAACGCTCTCGGCCTAGCGCTATGGAGCCGCAACCCGGTCGATCCCGATGCCCTGACCGCATACCGCGCCGCAATCGCGCTCGACCCGGAACTTCCGGACCCCTACCGTAACTTGGCGACTGCCCTGGAGGACCACGCCGCTTCCGCCGAATCGGAAGCAAGACGCGTCGAACTGCTGCTGCAAGCATGCCGATCGCTGACAGAAGGGCTTCGGCAGAATCCGGGCGACGCGTACCTCCAGCAGGATTTGGCTGCGCTAGCTCCGGAGGTGAAGCCGTCGGCGGAATGCGGGACGGAAGCGTTCTTGGCGAAGCAACTACCGACGTCACAATGACCGTTCGGAGGCGCCGCCCTCGGAGGCGACCGCCCTACATCGCCGCCGCGCAGCACAAGCGAACGCAAGGATCGGCTCGGGTGTCGGGAAACCGGCGCGAACCGCTCCGGTGACAAGTTGTTAACGCCTAGTGCACCTTCTCTAGCCCAAACTGCGTTCGATTGTTGACTATTGTTGCAAGCGACGGCGCGTGTCGAAATGCCTGAAGTTCCTCTTGAAGCCGCGCTCGACATCCGCGACCTCGCCAAATCCTTCGACAGGCCGGCGGTGGATGGGCTCTCGCTGCACGTGCGGGGCGGCGAATTCTATACGCTGCTCGGCCCAAACGGCGCCGGCAAGACGACGACGTTGCGCATGGTGACCGGATTGTTAAAGCCGGACCGCGGCGGCATCGCGGTGTTCGGCATCGATGTGCTCGCCGATCCGGTCGCGGCCAAGCAGATCATGGCCTGGGTGTCGGACGAGCCGATGATCTATGACCGGCTGACGCCGCTCGAATACCTCTATTTTGTCGCCGGGCTGTGGGGCGTCGACCAGGCCACCGCCGAGGCGCGGTCGGATGACTTGATCGGCTGGCTCGGCCTTGCGGCGCATGCGCACGAGCGCTGCGAAGGTTTGTCGAAGGGAACGCGCCAGAAGGTCGCGCTAGCCGGCGCGCTCGTGCACGAGCCTAGGCTCATCATCCTCGACGAGCCATTCACCGGGCTCGACGCCGCCTCGGCGCGGCTCGTCAAGAATGTCTTGCGCGAGCGGGTCGCGGCGGGCTGCTCGGTCGTTATGACGACGCATATTCTGGAGGTCGCCGAGCGCATGGCCGACCGCATCGGCGTCATGTGCGACGGCCGGCTCATCGCGGAAGGGACGCTCGACGAATTGCGGCGGCAGGCCGGCGCGGGTTACGCGACCTTGGAAGACACGTTTCTCGCGCTAACCGGCAGCGACACGGCGCGCGGGCCGATCGCGGCATGACCCAAGCCGGCTCGGTCGCCTGGTTCGCGCAGCACGAGACGCGGCTGGCGTGGCGCGACTGGGCCTGGCTGTTGTCGGGCGGACGCCGCCGGCGCCGCTACGCGGTGATCCTCGGTCTCGTCGCGTTTGTCGTGTTCACGCATGGGTTTGCCTATCTGACCCTGGCGAGCCTCGACAATTTTGCCGGCACCGCCGACACGCGGCTCCTGGCCGGGATTGGCGGCACGCTGGTCCTTTACGGGTCGCTGATGCTGTCGCAGGCGATGGAAGCGGTGACGCGCGCCTTCTATGCACGCGGCGATCTTGAACTGATCCTGTCGTCATCGGCTTCCGCCGAGCGCCTTTTCGCGGTGCGCATCGGCGCGATGGCGCTGAGCATCGCGGCGATGGCGCTGGTTTTGGCGGCGCCGGCGATCAATGTCCTCGCCTGGCTCGGCGGCGCGCGTTGGCTCGCCGCTTATGGCGTCGTCATCGCGTTGGCCACGGGCGCGGTCGCGATCTCGGTATTGCTGACGGTCGCGCTGTTTCGCGCGATTGGCGCCAAGCGCACGAGGCTCGTCGCGCAAATCGTCGCCGCGGTGATCGGCGCCAGCTTTGTCATCGGTGTGCAGCTCGTCGCGATCCTGTCGGCCGGCACGCTGTCGCGCGCCGTCGTGTTTCAATCGTCGGCGGTCTTGGAGCACCTGCCCGACCGCGACAGCCTGTGGTGGCTGCCGGTCGAGGCGGCGATGGGGAACGGGCCGGCGCTGGCAGTCGTGCTCGCATTCGGCGCGGCCGCGCTGGCCGCCGCGATCCGCTTTGGCGCGCCGCGCTTTGGCGAGCTGGCGCTCGCCGCCGGCAGCATGTCGCACAGCACGGCCCGGCCGGGGAAGCGCACCGCCCGGTTTCGTGCGAGATCGCCGGGTCAGGCATTGCGCCACAAAGAATGGCTCCTCCTGCTGCGCGATCCCTGGCTGATGTCGCAGAGCCTGATGCAGCTCCTCTATCTGCTGCCGCCGTTTTTTCTGTTGTCGCGCATGTTTTATGGCGAAGACTACAGCGCGGCGCTGCTCGTGCCGGTGTTCATTATGGCGGCCGGACAATTGGCGGGCGGTCTCGCCTGGCTGGCAATTTCCGGCGAGGATGCGCCCGACCTGATCGCCTCCGCGCCGGTTACGCCCTCACGCATGTGGCGCGCCAAGGCGGAGGCCGTCGCCGGCGGCGTTGGGATCGTCTTCGCGCCGATGGCGGTCGGCCTCGCAATCATTGATCTGCGGGCGGGAATCATCGCCCTTTGCGGCATCGCGGTCGCCGGCGCTGCCGCGACGCTGATCCAGTTTTGGTTTCGCGCCCAGGTAAAGCGCAGCCTCTTCCGCCGGCGTCACGTCTCCTCGCGTGTCGCCACCTTCGCCGAAGCGCTCTCATCGATCATCTGGGCGGGCGCCGGCGCGATCGCCGCCGTCAATCTGTGGGTCGCGATCGTTCCCGGCGCGCTGGCGCTGTTTGTGCTGGGTGGCGCGTGGATGTTGAGCCCAAAGCGGGCGTGATTGCCGGGCGGGCTCCTAAGCGATGCTATGCGGAAGCGCGCCGCATCCGGGAAACCATGCCGAGTCAATTTCCGGCATGGCGCTCGGACGCGGCGCGCCCACCGGCGCCCGGGTTCGTGCGAGTCTTGGCGCGCGGCTGAACCGCCATGCGAAGCGGCGGACGAGCCGGAAGCCCTTGCCCCTGGCGCGGGGCGCCAGCACTTGCTGGATCCTGACGAGCCTGAGGCGGGCATCGCGCGCCCGATAATCGAGCTCCGCCCGCGGCGCGCTGCTGCTGCACAGGTTTTTCGCCATGGCACCCTCCATAGCGTCGATGCTTTACGAGACCAAGGATCGACGCGGTGGTTCGTTAATACCGCGACGTCGTCTCATCGACCTGTGAACCCGATCACATCCGGGAAAATTTTATTCCGGCCTCGCTGCGGGAGACCGGCGCCTCGGTGGAGCGGCTAGGGCGCGTAGTAGTAGCGCGGCCGGTAGCGGCCGGGGCGATCTTCCCTGGCGTTGATGATCACCCCTGTCGTGGCGATATCGCCCCGCGCCGGCTCCGCGGAGATGACCGGCGGCGCAATTGCCCCGGCGGGCTGGGTCATGGCCGTGATGGGCTGAGGAGCAGGAGCCGGAACCGGGGCGGGCTCGGCGCGCGCCAATTCGGCGGCGCTCGGCTCGGTACGAGGCGGTGCCACCACCGTCGTGACAGGCTGCGGGGCCGCTATCCGGGCAGGCGGTGCAGATGCAGCAGCGATGGGCGGCGTCTCCGGCTTTGGCGCCGCCGTCTCGGCCGGTGCCGGTTCCAGCATGGATGCGGAAAGGTTCGGCGCTGGCATGAATCTCGCCGACATCGGCGCGGGATTGGCGACCAGCAACGCCGGTTTGGCAGCCGGTTTCGCCGGCGCGGGCGGATCGTCGAGCGGGACCACATCGGATGCGGGTTGCGCGGCAGCGGCTGATGCCGTCAGGGATGGCGCGAGCGCAATGGGCTCCCCTGTGGGGGTTGCGGTCGCCGCGATCTCTGTACGCTCGATCGAAGCCGATGCAACCGAATGGCGCATGACCGGCGAGACCTTCCCGAACATATCCGGCGCGACCGTGCCCATCAGGTACACCGGCGCGGCGGCGTCGTTGGTTGCCGGCGAGCATGCCGCGATGCCAACCCCGCTCAGTGACAAGAGCGCCACGACACCGATCGCGCGGTGCCGGTGCAATACGGTCTTCTGCATGTCCCCCTCCCGGCTCGCCCCCCGGCGAGCACGGCCCCGATTCTACTATAGCGGGAGTCTTGGGCTGTAGCGGTGCGCTAAGCCGCCCGGCGCGCCGCGACTCGCCCGATTCGGCGCGGGCTCGGCCCATCTACCAACCCGGCGAATCGCTCCCCAGCAATCAAGCCGCAATCAAGCCCGGCGGACGCCCCAGAAAACCGTAAAGCAGCCCGGGATGATGCCGCTGAGCTCCTTGCGGTAGGCGGTCGTCTGCCAGTACTCGCCCATCGGGATGAAGGGCAGGTCCTGCCAGACTTGCATCTGCATCTCGGCGCAGATCTGGCGCTGCTTGTCGAGATCGGCGGCGTCGAGCCATTGCGCGCGTAAGGCCTCGATCTTCGGGCTGTTGGGCCAGCCATCCCAGGCAGCCTTGCCGTCGGTGCGGAGGCCCTGATTGCCGAACGGGTTGGTGTTCGGGATCGAACGGTCAATCAGCGTGAAAAAGACATGCCAGCCGCCCTTGTCGGGCGGCGCCTGACTGGTGCGGCGGCGAATGACGGTGCCGAAATCCATCTCTTGGAAATCGACATTGATGCCGGCGCGGCGCATCTGCTCGGCGCCAATGCGCGACAATTGGCTGATCCCGCCGACATCGGTCGGCGAGATGACCACGAGCGGCTCGCCCTTGTAGCCGGCCTCGGCCAATGCCTTCTTCGACGCGGCATGATCGCGCGGGCCCTTCAGCACCTCGACCCCGGCATCGTTGGCGAGCGGCGTGCCGGTGGCGAAGATGCCGACGCCGTCATAGCGGTCGGCCGGGTCCTCGCCGGCGAGCGCGATCATCGCCTCATCCTGGTCGATCGCCGAGAGCAGCGCGCGCCGCATCGCCGGGTTGTCGAATGGCGGATAGAGCTGGTTGAAGCGCAGAATGCCCATGGCCGGCATGTAATGCGAGATGCCTGTCACATTGCGGTCGCGCGCAACCTGCGCGAACAGATCGCGCGACGGCGACTCCCACCAATCGATCTCGCCCCGCGAGAGCGCCGCCTGGGCCGAAAATGAATCGAGCGTCAGCCATTCGACCCGATCGAAATGCGTGACTTTTGGCCCGGAGGTAAAACCGGGGGCGCCCGCCGGACCGCCGCCGTCACGCGGCCGGTATTGCTCGAAGCGCGCAAAGGCGGAGCGGGCGCCGCTGACATGCTCGTCGAGGAGATAGCGGTAGGGGCCGCTGCCGACGATCTCCTTGACGGGCTGGTACGGCGACGTCGCGGCGAGCCGCTCCGGCATGATCGCGGGCACCGTGCCGCCCGGCCCGGCCAAGGCTGCCGGCAGATGCGGAAAGGGCCGCTTCAGGCGAAATTTCACGGTGCGGTCGTCGGGCGCCGACAATTCCTCCGTCGCCGCCATCAGCGCGGTCGCGAAGGAGATGCGCGGCGCAAAGCGGCGGATGCTGGCGACGACATCGCGCGCCAATACCGGCTCCTTGTCGTGAAAGCGCAGCCCGTCGCGCAGGCGCAAATTCCAGGTCAGCCCGTCATCGTCGACCTCGTGGCCGAGCACCATTTGCGGTTGCGCCTGCCAGTTCGTGTCGAGCCCGTAAAGCGTGTCGAAGACGAGATAGGCGTAGTTGCGGGTCGGGCGGTTGAAGGTGACGATCGGGTCGAGGACGGCGAGATCCGAGGTCGGCACAAAGGTCAGCGTGCTCGCCTTTGCGGCGCGCGCCAGACGCGGCGCGGCAAGGGGCGCCGCAAAGGATGCTGCAGCGGCAAGACCCGTCTTCAACATTTCGCGGCGGCGCATGACCCTCCCCCTTCGTTGGCGACGATTTGTTGGATTAAAGTGTAGCGCAGAATCACAAAACAGGGGGCGGGGATGGCGAGTGAACCGAGGCGGCCGTCGATGCATCACGACTGGCATTCCGAGCAGTATGTCACGGACTGGATCGCGCACGATGTCGCACGCGACCCGGAGCGGCGGCCGCGCCTACAGCAAATGCTGGAAATGGCGCCCTTTCCACGCGCTGCGGCAATCGAGGTCCTCGATGTCGGGGCGGGTTATGGCGCGGTCAGCGAGGAGGTGCTGAAGCGCTTTCCGAACGCGCGCGTGACATTGCAGGATTATTCGCAGCCGATGCTGGCCGAGGCGCAGCGCCGGCTCGCGCCCCATGCGGCTCGGCTCACCTATGTCACCGCGGACCTGACCGATCCGGCCTGGCCGCAAGCGGTCGGCGGCCCGTTCGATCTGGCGGTATCGGCGATCGCGCTGCACAATCTGCGCGACCCGGCGAAGATCTTCGCCTGCTATCGCGCGATCCACGATCTGCTGCGGCCCGACGGCCGGTTTCTCGATTACGACCTGTTCTTTGCCGGGGCCGAGGGTCACATCGCCGAGTTGAAAAAGGTTGGCTTTGGTTTGGTCGAATGCGCTTGGGCCGAGCCGCCGCGCGCGATCCTGGTCGCGGCCCGCGCGGCGCGCTGACGTCCTCAGGCCGGATGCTGCAATAGCCGCGCCCCGCTCAGCATGACCCGCCCGTCGAATGCCGCACGCTGCGTGCTGAGGCGGATCGAAACGGGACTGTCCGACGAATCGTCGATGACAAAGGTCAGCTCCGCGTCAAGATGCCCGTCATGATGCGGTCGGATCGTCGTGGAGGCCAGTTGGCGGTCGGTCACGACCTCGACGAGGAAATCATGTTCCGCAGCTTCGCGTGAGAACTGCAGCGACAAGACCGCAGCCCAAGTACCCGGCGGCAGCATGACATAGGGTCCATGCAGCAGGCAGCGAGCACGCCCGGTGATGTCGATGGGCCGCGCCGCACCCTGGTCAAACCGGTCGCCGATAAAGAAGAGGCCGCCAGCCCAAACAATTGACGCCGGCGTTCCCTCCTCGGGTTCCCCGAGATAGGGCGCGAGCGCCCCTTCCGTCAGCGCCCGCTCCGCCTCGCCGAGCGCACGCCACCAAGCCTCCGCCTCGCCTTCTCCCTGCGCCAGACCGGCGGCATCGACCTCGCCGACAGCCTCGGTGAGGTCGCGCTCGCTGACGGGAAGCTCGAAATGCTCTGCGATCGCGCGCGCGGCACGAACCGGATCAAGCCAATCCGTCTCGGCCGTCAAGACGAGAGCGCCGGGCGCGGCGCGATAAGCCATGACAGCCGCAGCGCCGCTCGCAACCTGTTTGACGACGTGCGGCAAATCGGATGGCGACGAGTGAGCGAGATCGGCGCAGGCCCGCCGCGGATCCTCGAAGGCGACGATAAATCTCCGGTTGGCGTCAATCAGCGCCCGGCGCAGGCGACCGCCGGCGTGGCGAGCGGCGACGACAGCCCGCAGGGCCTCGAGTTGCAGGGCGCTCGACGACAACTCTTCGAGCGAGTTGGCGTGAATGATACCGGTAGGCCCAAGCGCCCGCGCCGAAAGCCCGGCAACGATCGCATCGCACCACATGCCGAAGCGGCCCGGAGGTGCGATCACAAAGAAAAACATCGAGTTCCAAAAGCACTGTTCACTCTCTAGTTTCTATTAAATTTCCGGCACAGCTGTCGAGTCGCCGCATCCGATTTCAGCAAGGCCGTCTGAGGTCAGCGAGGTGTCTATGGGCCTCCTAAACTTGACCGCCAGGCGGGCATGGGTCATTTTCGGCCCCGGATTTAGTCGGGCGGGACCGAGACTCCTACCGGCGGCGAGACGGGTAGGCGCTCGGCAGCAAATGATCTTCTTTTCAGTTGGCGTTCCGAGCCGCTTTGCCGAATGGTGCGATGCGCTCATTGCGGCATTGGTCGCGAAGGCGCATGGGCCGGCCGACCTGGCGGGCGGCAACACGCTCGAGGAAATTGGCCGTGCGCTGCTGCAGTCGAAAGAAGAGCATCTGATTGTCAGTACCCGCCAGTTGGCGGAGGATTTGCGCGCGGCTTTGGCAAATGCAGGAGCGCCGTTTGTCTTGAGCTTTGATGACCCGCGGATCGCCGTGAAAAACCTGATCGATGTTCATGGCCTCGACCCGATCGCGGCGATCAGGGCGACAGCGACGAGTTGTGCCGCGGTGTTGAACACGTCGATGATGGATGGGGCCTTAGTCCTGCGGGCCGATCACGACAGCGCCGATCCAATCGCCGCCGCATCGAGGATCGCGGAGCATTTTCACCTGCCGCTCGGCGCCAGCGACATTGCCGAGCGCGTTGCCGCGATGCCGGCACTCCCATCCAATGCGGAGGAGCGCGAACCGGCTGCGGAAGCGGCATGGGAGCCCGTCGCCACGGGCGCGCTCGATGCGTACCGGGAATATTTCAGCAATCACGCGCTCGGAGACATTGTTTGGGCGCGCGATCTGTTCTTCTGGGGCGACAAGCCGCAGCAAGCCGCGACGGGAGTTATCGATCTCGCGGGCGAGATCCGCGCGCTGCTGTTCGGGCCCTACATCGTGCTCCCGCCCGGATACTGGCATGGCACGATGACCCTCGCCGTTTCGCCGGAAGCGAATGGCATGTCATTTTCGGTCGAGGTGCTTGCCGGCGCGCGATGCGCGCTTCTTGCACAAACGAGTTTTGTGCCGGACGGACGCGGCGTGTGTCGTGCGGCGTTCAGCTTCAGCATCGACGAGTCGACAGACCAGCCGATCGCGCTGCGGCTGACGAATACCCGGCATGTCGCGGCGGGACGCCTCGCCTTCGGTCAAGTCGCATTGCAAATGCAGACCGAAACAAACGCCGAAATTCCTGTCGAACTGGCGACCGCGCTCGCACCATGAGCCGGGCAAGCGCGGCGCGACATAGCGCGGCTTAGGAGCCACAGATGCGACTCTTCGGCTGGCGCCGCAAGCCGGCGGTGCCCGATCCGGCGCCGGTGCTCCCCGACCCCCCCGACCCCCTCGAGCGGCTTCGCATGGTCGAGAACGAGCTGCGGCAAGTACGGCTGCAGGTCGAGTTCATGCGGACCAGGCTCAGCTGCTATGTCGGTGACGGAATTGCGTTGACCTATCTGGCCGACGAGACACCTGTGTTCGTAAACGCCAACGACATCGGTGGTCCCTTTAATCTGCTTAATGGCGGAAAGTACGAAGAGGAGAACGTCGAAACCCTGCTCAGTTTCGTGACCGAAGACACGGTCTTCCTGGATATCGGCGCGAATATCGGCCTCTACACATTGCGGGTCGCGCGCCGGGTCTACCCGAACGGCAAAATCTATTCCTTTGAACCGAACCCGCAGCTCAACGAGCTGCTGACCCGCAACGTCTATGTCAACGGGCTTAGCAGCATCGTGCAGTCTTTTCAGCTCGGCCTATCCGATCGCAACTGCACGGCAACTTTCCAATACCCGAAGGGCCATCTTGGCGGCGGCCATATTGACCGGCCCGGAGCGATGTCTGATCACGTGGCCGTTGAGGCGGAGATCCGGCGGCTCGACGATCTCCTTGGGCCCGATTTTCGGTGCAATCTCGTCAAGATCGATGTCGAGGGCCACGAGCTGCAGGTTCTCGACGGCATGAAAAGAATTGTCGAGAACTCGCCGGATATTAAGATTCTCTTCGAAAAACTGACGCCGAATTCCGCAACCGATACGGCCGTCGAGGAGTATTTTTCAGGACTTGGCTTCGAGCTCTACGGGGTTGATGAGGATCGCTCTCTCGTCCCGCTCGGCAGTGGCGGATTGAGGCCGTGGGCCGGCTATGCTTTTGCCGCTCGGCCCGGCACGATCGAGGGAGGTCTGCGGCGTAGCCGGTTGTCTATTTATGGCGGGCAGATGTTTAAGGGGAGCTCGTCCGAGCGCGGTGTCGCTCGACAGCGCGCGAGCTACGGCGAGATGCTGTTTCACGGCCCCTACTGGCTGCTGCGATCCGGCGTATGGCGCTTCAAATACCACGGCAGACTCCACGGCACGATGCGCATCTGCATTCTCGAACAGTTCGGTTATCTGGTGGTCGATTTCCCTATCGAAGAAGGCTCGACCGAGCACCTCTTCATCGCCCAGAGGGATCTCGCGCATTTCGAGTGTGTCGCCTATGCGGCAACCCCTGAGACGGAGATCGAATTCGACCGGATCGAATTTATTCGAGAGGGCTGAGGGTCTGCGTCCATTTGGGCTCCGCTGCCGGGAGCAGCGGGAGTTGCCTCCTCGAACAGCTTCTTGCATAACGGAGCCGACCCGGGCCCCCGGCATCGGGGCCTAAGCACTAACAAGGAATTTACCGCAAGAGGCTAAAACCTGCGCCGCAGGCGAGAGCCCCGGGGGCCGGGCCGGAAATGCGCGGCGGGTGGGAGATTGCATGAAAATTCTGGTGACCGGCGGTGCCGGGTTTATCGGGTCGGCGGTGTGCCGGCTCCTGGTCGGCGAACTCGGCGAGACGGTCCTCAACCTCGACAAGTTGACCTACGCCGCCAACCTCGCCTCGCTGAAGCCGATCGAAAACAGCCCGCAATACCGGTTTCAGCGCGGCGATATCGGCGACCGCGCGCTGCTCAAGGAATTATTCCGCTCATTCGAGCCGGACGCGGTGTTGCATCTGGCGGCCGAGTCGCATGTCGATCGTTCGATCGACGGACCGGGCGATTTTATCAAGACCAATATCGAGGGCACCTATCTGCTGCTCGAAGCCGCGCTCGACTACTGGCGCGGGCTGCCGGCCGAGCGCGCCCGCGCCTTCCGGTTTCACCACGTCTCGACGGACGAGGTATTCGGTTCCCTGGGGCCGGATGGCAAATTCACCGAGACGAGCCGCTATGAGCCGAACTCGCCCTACGCCGCCTCGAAGGCCGCTTCCGATCACCTCGTGCGTGCCTGGCACGAGACCTTTGGATTGCCGGTCGTCACCAGCAACTGCTCCAACAATTACGGCCCTTACCATTTCCCGGAAAAGCTGATCCCGCTCGCGATCCTGAAAGCCCTGCATGGCGAGCCGGTCCCGGTTTACGGCGCCGGCGACAATGTGCGCGACTGGCTCTATGTCGAGGATCATGCGCGCGCACTGCATGCGATTCTGACCGGCGGCAAGCCGGGCGAGAGCTATAATGTCGGCGGTGATGGCGAGCGCACCAATCTCGCGGTTGTCACGGCGATTTCCGCATTGCTCGACGAGATGCGGCCGAATTCCCCATACCGGCCGCACGAGCAGCTGATCACCTTTGTCACCGATCGGCCCGGCCACGACCGGCGTTATGCGATGGATGCCTCAAAGATCCGTCAGGAGCTCGGGTGGCGCCCGCGCGAGAGCTTCGACAGCGGGTTGCAGAAGACCGTCGCTTGGTATCTCGAGAACCGTTGGTGGTGGGAGCCGATCTGGTCCGAGAAATATCGCGGCGCGCGGCTCGGCACGGCGCCCCGGATCGCGGCGGCCGGCGAATGACCGCGATGAAGGGCATCATTCTGGCCGGCGGCGCCGGCACGCGGCTCTACCCGGCCACGCTCGTCATCAGCAAGCAATTGCTGCCGGTCTACGACAAGCCGATGATTTACTACCCGCTGACGACGCTGATGCTAGCGGGGATCCGCGACATCCTCGTCATCACGACACCGTTGGAGCGGCCGCGCTTTGAGAGCCTGCTCGGCGACGGCCGCCGATGGGGCATCGCGCTCAGCTATGCCGAGCAGCCCGAACCCGGCGGCCTCGCGCAGGCCTTCCTGATCGGCCGCGACTTCATCGGCAAAGGCCCGGCGGCGCTCGTCCTCGGCGACAACATCTTTTATGGCGGTGGCCTCTCGGGACTGTTGCAGCACGCGGCGCGCCCGCGCCTGGGCGCGACCGTCTTCGCCTATCAGGTCCGTGATCCCGCGGCCTATGGCGTCATCGAATTCGACGCGGCCGGGAGGGCCGTCGCGATCGAGGAGAAGCCGGCGCGGCCGCGCTCGCATTGGGCCGTCACCGGCCTTTATTTCTACGACAACGAGGTCGTCGACATCGCGCGCGGGCTGAAGCCTTCGGCGCGGGGCGAGCTCGAAATCACCGATCTCAACAATGTTTATCTCCGGCGCGGCACATTGCAGGTCGAAAAGCTCGGCCGCGGCTATGCCTGGTTCGACACCGGCACGCATGAAGATCTGCTTGGCGCCGGCGAATATGTCCGCACGATCGAGATGCGGCAGGGGCTCAAGGTCGCCTGCGTCGAGGAAGTCGCCTACAATATGGGCTATATCGACCGCGACCAATTGCTCGCGGAGGCCCGCCGCTTCGGCAAGAATGATTACGGACGCTATCTGGCGAACCTGCTCGAATAGAGGCGGCGCCAGCACCACGAGAGGGATGAGGGAATGAGCGGCACCGGCTTTGCCTACCCCAATTTGTTCGGCAAGACATTGCCGGCGCCGGCGCCGCGCTGGGCCGGCAACGCCAAATACAATTTCATCGGCGGCCACAACGACCGCACGCTGATCCCGGTTGAGGGGCTCATCGAGGCGACCGCGGCGGTATTGCGCCGCGAGGGGCCCGAGCTCGCGCTCTACGGGATGGGACTGGGACCACAAGGCTATCCGGGCCTGCGCAGGTTTGTCGCCGACAAGGTCAAGCGCTGGCGTGGCATCGACGCCGGGCCCGACGATGTCCTGATCACCCAGGGCTCGGGCCAGGCGATCGACCTCGTCAACGCGGTGCTGCTCGAGCCGGGCGATACGGTGATCCTCGAAGAGTTCACCTATCAGGGCTACCTGAACAATTTGCGCCGGCTGGGCGTCAAAATGGTTGCCGCGCCGCTCGACGATGACGGCATCCGGATCGATGCGCTGGCGGGCGTTCTTGCCGATCTGAAAAAGCAGGGCACGACGCCGAAATACATCTGCACGACGGCGACGATCCAGAACCCGACCGGCAGCATCATGCCGCTCGACCGGCGGCATCAATTGCTGGCGCTGGCGCGCGACTACGGCGTGCCGATCTTCGAGGATGAGTGCTATTCCGATTTGACCTGGGGCGGCATGCAGGCGCCGCCGGCGCTCTATTCATTGGACCCGCAGCGGGTCATCCACATCGGCTCGTTCTCGAAGACCCTGTCGCCGGCATTGCGGCTCGGCTACGTCCTGTGCGACTGGGAGTTCATGAGCCGCATGATCGCGATCAAGACCGAGCGCTTCAGCCACACCGGCGCGCTCGAACAGATGGTCGTCGCGGAATATTTCTCGAAGCATTTCCAGCCGCATGTCGACAAGCTCGCCGGTACGCTGAAGGAAAAGCTCGACACGATGGTCGAGGCGGTCGAGCGCGAATTCGGCACCGCGGTCGAGCCATGGCTGCCAAAAGGCGGCATCTATTTGTGGATGAAATTGCCCGACCAGGTCGATGTGCGAAAGCTCGTGCAGCCGGCATTGAAGGCCGGCATCGCCTTTAACCCAGGCCCGGAATGGGCGGTCGACGGCAACGCGGCAAAATCCCGGCTGCGCCTCTGCTTCGCGCTGACGACCAAGGAGGAGATCCGCGACGGCGTCGCCGCCTTCGCCAAGGTCTGCTACGAGGAGTTCGGCATCCCCGAGCAGAGCGGCAATGTCCGTCACACCGCGTCGCGCGCGAGCTCGTAATAGCACTCCGCGCATGCAACCCTTCATTCGCGTCCCGGCGAAAGCCGGGACCCATCCATCTACGCCTGAGACGGTCGACAAATGGGTCCCGGCTTTCGCCGGGACGACGGTTTTAGAGATGTCGGCGGGATCGAGATGACGAGCGCAGTGAAGGAGCGGATCGATCGGGCGTTGCGCGACGCGGTCGAGGCACGCGAGGTGCCCGGCATCGTCGCGCTCGCGGCGAGCGATCGCGGGGTCCTCTACGAGGGCGCCTTTGGGATGCGCGATCTCGACGCCGGCGGCGCGATGACGTTCGGCACCCTGTTCCGCATCGCCTCGATGACAAAGGCGATCACCTCGGTCGCCGCGATGCAGCTCGTCGAGCAAGGAAAAATCGGCCTCGACGATCCCGTGCCGGACATCGATCCGGCGCTCGCCCGGCCGCAGCTTTTGGACGGGGTCGATGCCGCCGGCCAGCCGAGATTGCGGCCGGCCGAGCGCGCGATCACCTTGCGCCATCTCCTGACCCACACCGCCGGCTTCACCTATGACTGGTCGAACCCGAACACGGCGCGTTATGCGGAGCTGACCGGCCTCCCGCCGACCTCGAGCGGAAAGCTCGCGGCATTAGGCCAGCCGCTTGCTTTCGAGCCCGGCGAGCGGTGGGAATACGGGATCAACATCGATTGGGTGGGCCGCATCGTCGAGGCCCTCAGCGGCAAAACGCTCGACACCTATCTGCGCGAGCATGTCTGTGGGCCGCTCGGCATGGACGATACCGGCTCTGCCCCGACCGGGGAGCAGCGCTCCCGGCTCGCGACCGTGCATCAGCGGCAGGCTGACGGCACGCTGACGACGACATCCTTCGAATTCGCGGCCGAGCCCGAATTTTATTCCGGCGGCGGCACCCTTTACTCGACCGCGGGCGATTATCTCAGGTTTCTGCAGATGCTGTTGCATGGCGGCGAGCTGAACGGCGCGCGCATCCTGCGCCCCGAAACCGTCGCGCTGATCAACCGAAATCACATCGGCGAATTGCAGGCCGGCAGCGTGCCGAGCCGGATGCCGGAGCGCGCACATCGTTTTGAATTGTTCCCGAACATGCCGGTACGCTGGGGGCTCGCCTACATGCTGAACCTGCAGCCCGGGCCCCACGGCCGCAGCGCGATGAGCGGCAGCTGGGCCGGCATCTTCAACAGCTATTACTGGCTCGATCCGGCGCGCCGTGTCGCCGGCGTGATCCTCGCGCAATTCTTGCCCTTCGCCGATCCTGCAATGCTGCGCCTCCATGGGGAGTTCGAGCGCGGCGTCTACGCGCTCCTCGAAGCGCGCTGAAGATGGGAGTCTTTCACTTTCTGCGGCATGGGGAGCACGGGCTGTTAGGCAAGGTGCTCGCCGGGCGCATGCCGGGGGTCGGCATGACCGAGCGCGGCCGCGCCGAGATCGCGTCGCAAGCCGAGCGTCTCGCGCGCGAGAAGATCGCCGCGATCTACGCCAGCCCGCTGCAGCGCACCCGCGAGACCGCCGAGATCGTCTCCGCGCGGCTCAGTCTCTCGATCGAGTTTCGCGACGATCTCTTGGAGCTCGATTTCGGCGAATGGACCGGCGCGACCTTTGATGCGATCCGCGCCGACCCGCGCTGGCAGGCCTGGAGCACGCAGCGCAGCCTCGCCGCGATCCCCGGCGGCGAGAGCATGCGCGCCGTGCAGCAGCGCATCGTCGCGGCGATGATCGAGCTTAACGAGCGGCATCTGCACGAAACCGTCGTGCTGGCGAGCCATGGCGATGTGATCCGCTGCGCGGTTTTGTTCGCGCTCGGCATGCCGCTGGATTTCTACAACCGCATCGAGATCGGCCAGGGCTCGATCAGCACGATCCAGATACACCCCGGCGGAATCCGCGTCCTCGCCGTCAGCGAGCGCCCCCGCCTCTAGCGAAAGAGTGCGCGAGGGCGGCGCTGGCAGCGGCTGTGCCGGTCTCATAAGCGCCGTGCGCGGTCGAGAAGAAGTTGAGCGAGCAGGCTTCGCCGGCGAAGAACAGCCGGTCATCGACCGGCATGGCAAGCTTGGCGCGGTCGCCGGAGTGACCGGGCAGCGCGTAGGAATAGGAGCCGCGGGCGAATTCGTCCTGCCGCCAGAACGACGCCTTCAGCGGCCGCAAGTTGCGGCGCACATCGCTTCCCAACAGCCCCGCCAGTTCGTCGGTCGCGAACGCCGCCATCGCGTCAATCCCGTCGCGCTCGAGCCCGGCGGCAAAGCGTCCGCCGAAAAAGCAGTAGATGCGCGGCCGCCCCATCGGCCGGATCTGATAGCTCATCGTCTCGCGCCGCCGGGTCGAGCCGATCAGATAGCGCTCGGAGATGTCCTCGCCGCCCTCGAAGTGGAAAAACAGTTTGTCGGCAAGGCCGAGCGGTAGCCCATGCGCCGCCGCCAGCTTGTCGGGGAGCGGCGGGTCGAAGACGAGCCGCTCCTCGGCAATGATCGCGCTCGGCACGGCGATGATGACGCGTTTCGCGCGGACCGTGCCGCGATTTGTTTCTATCGCCAGCATCGCGCCGCGATGATCGATGCGCGTCGCCTGCGTGCCGTACGCGATCGGAAGCCCGTCGGCGAGCGCCTCGAACAGCCGGCCATAGCCGCGCGTGAGGCGCCAATTGATGCCGCTGTCTTCGTAACGGTCGTTGTCCTTGGCCGATATCTGATCGAGCTCGACGGCGTTGCCCCAGGTGCTCGTCGCGTCCAACAGCGCGTTCCACCTCCCGCCCGGAATCAGCGCGGCCGAGCAGGGCGAATCCTCAGGGAGCTGCGCGAGGCGGTGCACCGCCCAGTAGAAGGCCTCGCGCTCGGCGATCCAATCAGCCTCGGCCGCTAAACTCTCGCCGCTATAGCGCAATCGCGTCGTCCAGTCCGGCCGCCGCTCGTTGATCCCGAACCCAAGCTGTTTCGCCAACGCGGCGAGCACGTTGCGGTCGGCCGAATGCAGCCACTCGCACCCCAAATCCATCGGGATGCCATCAGCCTCGACGGTCCAGGCGCGGCCGCCGGGGCGCTCGCGCGCTTCGAGCACGAGCACCGAGACGCCGCTATCCGCGGCGAGACGGCGCGCCGCGGCAATGCCGGCCGCGCCGGCGCCGATCACCGCGACATCGACTTCGGACGAAAGGCTTGTCATCGACTAGGGAAGCGAGTGCGTGCGAGCCGGCTCGAATAACCCCTCACCCTGTCCCTCTCCCCGCGCGGCGGGGAGAGGGAACGCGCGGCGAAGCTTGCCATTGTTGTCCCTCTGCCCGCCTGCGGGGAGAGGGTGCCGAGCGTAGCGAGGCGGGTGAGGGGCTGTTACCTGCGGCTAAGGGCCGGTCGCGGGCT
>Ga0209059_1000136_pt1 | contig 30655 bp, 31 predicted proteins | sample GraSoiAngelo_151_FD_186165 | JGI IMG/M metagenome (GOLD analysis project Ga0209059, IMG submission 186165) | Grasslands soil microbial communities from the Angelo Coastal Reserve, California, USA - 14_1009_12_20cm (SPAdes) (version 2) | ecosystem: Environmental > Terrestrial > Soil > Grasslands ...
TTGCACGGTTGCCTCGGTAGGCCCTATCAATCGCGCTCGAATGGCCGACCTGTTCGATGGCCGCCCTCGCCGCGCCGTTCGCGGACGTGATGTTCCGATCGATCAGTCGGCGGTCACGGCCGCGTTGGACCATGCTTTCTCTCCGCGCCTTGAACGCGACGCGCGTCGAATTCTCGAAAGCGCCGGCGATCTGACTCGGCTCAAGATCATGCGAGCGCTGACGGAAACACCGCTGGCGGCGAGCGATCTTGCCCGGGTCGTCGGCGAATGTTGCGCGACGTCGCGAGAGTCGAGCGCGGCGGTCCTCGAGGCGATAGCGCGGTCCTGTGCTCCCGAAGCGGCAGTGACCTCGCTCTAATCTCGCGCGATGCGGCGACTCTGGTTCGGCCTGTGGTACTGGCTGCCAAGGCGGCCGCCGTGGGACACCGGCGTCACGCCACCGGAGCTCGAACGGTTCGTCGCGTCGCATCCGCCGGGCCGCGCGATCGACCTCGGCTGCGGGACGGGCACGAACGTTGTCTATATGGCGCGGCACGGTTGGGACGCTGTCGGCATCGATTTCGTGGGGCGCGCGATCGCGAAAGCGCGCCGGCGGGCCCGCGACGCCGGTGTGTCATGCACGTTCGTCGTCGGCGACGTGGCGGCGTTTGCGCTGCCGGGACCGTTCGATCTCGCTCTCGACATCGGCTGCCTGCACTCGGTGCCCGAGACGGCTCGTGCCCCGTACGCGGCCGGCCTGGCTCGGGCGGTGCGCGCAGGGGGGACGTATCTGCTGTACGCGTTCGCCCCCGGCGGTCCTGCCGTCGGGCTCACCGCCGAGGATGTACGGGTGACGTTCGCGGGCGCGTTCGACGTGGTCGGGGTGGAGGAGGGCAAGGGAATCCCGTCGGCCTGGTACACGCTCGTGAGGCGGTAACCTTTTGTTTCATTGACCCCGTAGCTCAGCGGATAGAGCAGCAGCCTTCGAAGCTGTTGGCGAGAGTTCGATTCTCTCCGGGGTCGCAGCTCTGGTACTCCGGTACCGACCGGCGGTGCTATTCGCGCGAGATTGACCTCACGGCACGCTCGCCTTCATGCGAGCGTGCACGAAATGCGGCGAGTTGAAGCCGCTTAGCGCGTTTCCTCCGGTGCGGCGCGGCGAACCGAAGCTGCAGTCGTGGTGCCGCGAATGCTTCGCGGCGTACGGACGCGAGTACTACCGAAATAACCGAGACGCACAGAATCGCGCCTACTTCGCAACACGGCGGCGAGGCGCGCCGACAACCAAACTCGGATGATCGAATACCTTCGAACCCATCCTTGCGTTGACTGCGGCGAGGCGGACATCGTCGTTCTCCAATTTGATCACCTCTCGAATAAAGAGCGCAACGTCTCGAGCATGCTTAGCGGCGGTTGGTCCTGGTACGCGATCGAACAAGAGATCGCGAAGTGTGAGGTTCGCTGTGCAAATTGCCACAGGCTTCGAACGGCGCTGCGATACCTTCAGGGCGAACCTCCGCGCGAGCCGGTTGCGGCTCAGCCAGAGCAGCTGCGAATTGGAGACGCCCTACCCCGAACCTGTCGCGTTTGCCAGCAAACCAAGCATCTCTCGGAGTTTCCGTTTCGCTCGCGTGCTGAGGGAACGCGTCATTGGATTTGCCTTGCATGTCAGCGCGCAGCAGCGCGCTCGTGGTATGTCGCGCGCGTCCCGGAGGCGCGGAGAGTCGAGGGCTACGGCACATTCGTACGCGAATTGTTAAGCGCGCGCATCGACGAATATCTCCGCGCCCATCCGTGCGTCGACTGCGGCGAATCGAATCTGAACGTCCTCGACTTCGATCATCTTCGCGACAAAACCGACGACGTAGCGAACATGGTGGCAGCTGGTCGACCATGGTCAGAGATCGAGTGCGAGATCGCGAAGTGCGAGATCTGTTGCGCGAACTGTCACGCGCAAAGAACCGCCCAGCGGATCGGCGGATACAAGATCGCCCGCCCCGGCTTGACTGTGACCCCGGAGAGAATCGAACTCTCGCCTTCGGTTTCGTAGACCGATGCTCTATCCGCTGAGCTACGGGGCCGATCGCGCGGCACGAGTCATTGTAGAAGGTCGAAGACCCCGGCGAGGCCCCTGACATCCCCATCAAACTCCGCCGGCAATATGAAGACGCGCATCCCCGCGCGCTCCGCGCCGCGATCCACCTCGTGATCCCCGACCATCAGCGTGTCGCTCGGCTTGACGCCGAGCGATTTCGCCGCGGCGAGAAAGATCGCGGCATCGGGCTTCTCAGCGCCGACCTCATACGAATGCGTGTACGAGTCGACAAGCCGGTCGAGCTTGTGCTGCGCGAAGACGGGTCGGAGGTCCGCCGGCACATTGCTGACCACGCCCACCTTGAGCCCGCGCCCCCGCACCGCCTCGAGTGCCGCGCGCGCGTCCGCGAACGGAACCCACGACTGCGGGTTCATGACCCGGTCGTACAGCGCGCCCGACACCCCGGGGACGACACGGTCGAGCCGAGCGAAAAGATCGGTCCAGACGCGACGATGCGCCTCGGGCGAGAGATCCCGCCCCTTCGCGATCTCCTCCATCGTCTTTCCCATTGTCCATATCTCATCCCACATCTCGCGCGCTCGCGACTCGGAGACCGAAACGCCGCAGGACCGCGCGAAGTCGACGATGACCTCCGGCGCGTGCGGCGCGTGAAAGAGCGTGTCGCCCCAATCGAAGAGCACGGCACGCAGCGGCACGTTTACCGGCGCAGCCACTCGTGCTCAGGATCGAATGTCACGCACCAGCGCCGCACCGGACCGGCCATGACGTTCAGGTAGTAGAGCTCGTATCCCGGCGCCGCGGACACGGTATGAAAACCACGGGGCACGAGCACGAGATCGCCGTCGCGCACCGCCATCGTCTCGTCAAGCGAGCGGTCCGCCGTGTACACCCGCTGCATCGCAAACCCGCGGACGTCCCGGAGGCGGTGGTAATACGTCTCCTCGAGCTGGGTTTCCTGGGGCGGATCGTTGGTGTCGTGCTTGTGCGGTGGATAGCTCGACCAGTTCCCGGCGGGCGTCACCACCTCGGTCACGAGGAGCGACTCCGCAGCAGCGTCCTCCATGAGAATGTGATGGATCGTCCGCTCCATGTTTCCCATGCCGCGCACCTCGCGCCGCATGTCCGACGGCCGGATGTGTCGCGCCGGTTCGCCCCGTTCCGCGGGCGCCGATCCGATCGCGATCTCGAGGTCGCCCGAATGCGCGGCGATCTCGACGGTCACGCCCGGCGGCGCGTACACCGCGTGGGGCGGCCCGTCGAAGGGCGACGCCCGCTCGCCGACGTTGGGCCATCCGACCTCGCCGATGCGGACTGCGCACCGGCCGGCGATCACGACGACGCACGCCTCCGACCCCTCGGTCTCCAGCTCGAACCGGCCACCGCTCGGGATGCGGAGCGCGTTGAAGCTGACGTGGCGCCAGCCCGCCGACTCCGGGGTCGCCGACACGACCCCATCCTGGCCGGGCACGAGCAGCGAGCTCACAGGTAGCGCCGCTGCTTCTGCTTCGCCTTCTCATTGCCCTTGCGCGCCTCGCGCACGCTCGGCACCTCGGACGTTGCCGCGACTGGCACTTCCCACCAGCTCTCGTAGCTCGGGACGGCGACGTAACGATCGACGGCGATATGGATCACGACCGTGCGGTCGACCTTCTTCGCGGCGGCAAGCGCATCGCGCAGCTCGGAGATCCCGTTCGCGCGAATGACGTGGGCGCCGAGACTCTCGGCGTTCGCCGCGAGGTCGACCGGTAGATACGGCGCGGGGTCGCGCTCGCTGTCGAGGCCCCGCGAGCCGGGCCTCGACTCGCGGAACTGCGTCCCGAAGCCGTCGGTCCCGAGCGACCGCGATAGACCGCCGATCGAGGCGAAGCCACGGTTGTCTACGAGAACGACCACGAGCTTCGCCCGCTCCTGCAGCGACGTCACGATGGCCTCGCTCAACATCAGATAGGAGCCGTCGCCGACAAGCGCATAGACCTCACGAGCTGGATCCGCGAGCTTGGCCCCGAGAGCGCCCGCGATCTCGTAGCCCATGCACGAATACCCGTACTCGACGTGGTATTGCTTGCGATCGCGCGTCCTCCACAGCTTGTGCAAGTCCCCGGGCATGGACCCGGCGGCGCAGACCACGACGTCGCTGGGTCCAGAGAATTCGTTGACCGCGCCGATGACCTCCGACTGTGCCGGCAGCGGCGAGTGCCCGAGCGAGTACAAGCGCGTGACCTCGGCGTCCCATTCTTTGGCGAGCCGCGCGCAGGTCTCGCGATAGGCCGGCTCCACCCGGTAGCCGATCCCTGTGAGCCCCTCGAGCGTCACGCGCGCGTCCGCCGTGACGGCGATGGCGCCCTGCTTGTACACGTCGAGCTCGGCGACGTTTATGTTCACGAATCGCACGTTTGGGTCCTGGAAGATCGACCTGGAGGCGGTCGTGAAGTCGCTCCAACGCGTGCCGATCCCGATCACGAGGTCCGCATCTTTTGCGACCCGGTTCGCCCCGGACGTCCCAGTCGTGCCGACCGCGCCGAGCGAGGCGGGATGGTCGAAGGGGAGGGATCCCTTGCCGGCCTGCGTCTCGGCCACCGGTATGCCGGTCTCATCCGCGAAGCGCCGCAACGCGTCGGAAGCGCAGGCGTAGATGACGCCGCCCCCGGCCACCACGAGCGGCCGCTTCGCGGACCGGATCGCCGCCGTCGCGCGCGCCAGAGCTGCCGGATCGGGAGGCCGCCGCTCGATGTGCCACACGCGCTTCGCCAGGAACTCGTCGGGATAGTCGTACGCCTCCGCCTGCACGTCCTGCGGAAGGGCCAGCGTGACCGCGCCGGTCTCTGCGGGGCTGGTCAGCACGCGCATCGCGGCGAGCGCCGCGGGGACGACCTGTTCCGGTCGCGCGATGCGGTCCCAGTAACGCGATACCGGCTGAAAGGCGTCGTTCACGCTCACGTCACCGCGCGATGGCTGCTCGAGCTGCTGCAGCACCGGATCGGAGACGCGCGACGCGAAGACGTCGCCCGGCAGGAGCAGAACCGGAAGCCGGTTCACGGTCGCGAGCGCGGCACCGGTGAGCATGTTGGTGGCGCCAGGGCCGATCGACGATGTGCAGGCGAAGGTCTGGAGACGATCCTTGTGGCGCGCATATCCGACTGCGCTGTGGACCATCGACTGCTCGTTCCGCGCCATGTGGTACGGGAGCAGGTCAGGCGACTCGAAGAGCGCCTCGCCGATCCCCGCGACGTTGCCGTGTCCGAAGATTCCCCACACGCCGGCGAAGAACTGCTGCTCGACTCCGTCGCGCTCGACGTACTGCGACGACAGGAACCGCAGAAGCGCCTGCGCCATGGTGAGTCGCGTCATGCTGAAACCTTCCGCGCGACGAGGGTCTCGATCTCCCCAAGCGTGGGCATCGCATCCGCACACGCGAGACGAGACGCGACGATCGCGCCTGCCGCGTTCGCGGCTTCGAGAGTGCGGCGGAGTGGCCAGCCCGCCAGGAGCCCGTGGCAGAGCGCTCCACCGAACGCATCCCCGGCGCCTAGACCGTTCAGCACCGGGATCTCCACCGCCGCCACGCTGAGCTCCTCATCCGCGGTCCGGGCGTAGACGCCTTCGCCGCCACGTTTGACGATCGCGAGCTTCGCCCCGAGATCGAGGAGCGCAGCCGCGGCCGCGCGCGGATCGCGCGTCGTGGTCGCCATCTCCACCTCGTCGGTGTTCCCCACGATCACCGTCGCGCGCTTCACCGCCTCGCGCGCCCACCGTCGCGGATCATCCCCGCTCCGCCATAGATGATGGCGGTGATCGAGGTCGTGGATCGTGACATCGCGGCGCCGGCGCGCGTCGAGCGCCGCGAGCGTGGCGGTGCGGCTGGGTTCGTCCGAAAGTCCGGTGCCGGTCGTCCAGAACAGAGGTGCCGCGGCGATCGCCCCGAGGTCGAGTTCGTCGCGGGCGATGTTCATGTCGGGCGCTTTCGGCTCCCGATAGAAGTACACCGGGAACCGGTCCGGCGGAAAGATCTCGCAGAAGACGAGCGGGGTCGGAAGCGCGGCGTCGGTCCCGACCCATCGCGCGTCGACCCCGAATTCGGCGAGGGCGCGCCGGACGTACACCCCGAACCCGTCGTCGCCGACCTTCGTGATGACCGCGGCCCGCCGCCCGAGCCGCGCGCAGGCGACCGCGACATTCGTGGCGCTGCCGCCGAGCGACTTCGCGAACGTTCGGACCTCGGCCAGGGTCACGCCGATCTGCTCTGGATAGAGGTCAACGCCGACCCGTCCCATCGTGATGACCTCGGGGCTAGGCATTCTTCCTCGCGAACGCTGCGCTTTGAGAGATCCAGAGGGGCGGCCCGGGTGCGGGATCGCCGTCGAGCATCACGTCCTGTTCGAGAACGTACCAGCCTGCGTAGCCCGCTTCTCGCAGAAGCGCGAGCACGTCCTTGATGCGAGCCGCGCCTTCTCCGAGCGGGCGGAAGAGACCGGCTCGGACCGCGTCGTTGTAAGACAAGGCTCCGTCGCGGACGCGCGCCGCGAGCGCGCCGTCCACGTCTTTGAGGTGCACGTGGCGAACGCGAGGACCGGCATCGCGCGCGATCTTGAGCGGGTCTGAACCACCGAGCGCGATGTGCCCTGTGTCGAGGCACAGGGCGTGCGACGTGACGTGAAGGAACCGTTCGATGTGCTCAGGCCGCTCGATCGCAGTACCCCAATGCGGATGCACCGCGACGCCGAGGCCGTAAGAGTCGGCGATCTCGACAACGCGATCGATGCCCTCGAAGAGCTCGGGCCAGGCGCTGTCCGGAAGCTCGGCTCGACCGGAGTAGCCGCTCTGCGCGAGCGCCGGAGCGAGGACGACGAGCTCCGCGCCGCCCGCGGCCAGCCATTCCGCCTGGCGTTTGACGGAGGCGAGCTCGTCAGCGCGGCGCGCGCGCTCGTGGAGCACCGCCGTGACGAAGCCGCCGATAAGCCGAAGCTCACACGCGTCGAGCAACGCATGCGAGGCAGCGGGGTCGGTCGGAAGGAATCCGTGGGGTCCGGCCTCGGTCGCGCGCAGGCCGAGGGCACGCATGTCCTCGAGGACACGGTCCGCAGCGAGCTGCAGGCCCCAGTCAGGCGCCTCGCAGACGCCCCACGAGATCGGTGCGCCCGCGAGCTTCATCTGCGTCAAAGAGATTCGCAGTTTAGAGTCGCGCCGAGTGAAGATCGCGATCCTCGGCGTCGGCCGGCTCGGCGCCTTCCACGCCAAGGTCCTGCGCGGCCTGCCGGAGGTCGACGAGCTCCGCATCAACGATGCCGACTCGGCGCGGGCGGCAGGCCTCGCGAAGGAGCTCGGCGCCAAGCACGCGCCGACCATCGACGATGCGTTCTCGGGCGCCGATGCCGCGGTGATCGTGACGCCGACAGGGACCCACGCCGATCTGATCCGCCGCGCGCTCGACAAGGGCCTGGCGGTGTTTTGCGAGAAGCCGATCGCCCTCGATCTCGAATCGACGAAACGCCTCGTCGATCACGTCGAGAACACGAAAGGGCGCGTGCAGATCGGCTTTCAGCGTCGCTTCGACGCCGGATTCCGGGAGGCCCGGCGCCGCGTGGGCGCCGGCGAGCTCGGCACCGTTTACAGCTTTCACATGACCAGCCGCGACGCGCTGCCGCCACCCGACGCCTACGCCGAGACCTCGGGCGGGCAATTCGTGGATCAGCTCATCCATGACTTCGACGTGACGCGGTGGATGTTCGGCGACGAGGTCGATGAGATCTATGCGACCGGATCGACCCTCGGCTTTCCGCAGTACGCCAAGTGGGGCGACGTCGCGACGTCAGGCGCGGTCCTCAAGCTGCGAGGCGGCGCCATCGGTCTGCTCCAGGCCGCGCGGCACAACGAGGCCGGCTACGACATCCGCGTCGAGGTCTATGGCGCGAAGGACACGATCGCGGTCGGTCTCGACCCACGGACGCCGATGTCGTCGGTCGAACGCGATGGGCCGAAGATGAAGAGTCCCGCATATCCGACCTTCTTCGTGCGCTTCGACGCCGCGTACCGAGCAGAGCTCGCGCACTTCCTTCGCTTCGCGCGCGGCGAAGCCGAGAACGCCTGCACGGTGCGCGATGGGATGGAAGCGCTCCGCATCGCGCTCGCCGCAGGTCGATCGCTGAAAGAACGCCTGCCGGTCGCAGTCAAAGAGATCGCGTGACCGTCCGCGTCCATTTTCTCGGGAGCGGAAACGCGTTCAGCGACGGCGGCCGTGCGAACGCCGCGATCCACGTGACGGCGCCGGGTGTTTCGCTGCTCCTCGACTGCGGCGGATCCGCGTTGCCGGCGATCAAGAAGCACATCGACCCGGCGACGATCGACGCGGTCGCCGTCACCCATCTCCACGGCGACCACTTCGGTGGCATCACGTTCCTCGTGATCGAGCAGCACTTCGCCGGCCGCAAGAAAGAGCTCGTCTGCGCCGGCCCGCCCTCGCTCGAGCGGCGCATGCGGGCCGCCGAACAGGCGCTTTACCCGGATTTCTTCGGCCCGGTGCAGCTCGGTTTTCCGCTCCGCACCTTGTTGTTGGGGCACGAGCCGATCGAGCTCGGCGGGGCGCGCGTCAGCGCGCTACCGGTGCGTCACGTGCGCTTAGCTGAGCCCCACGGCCTGCGCGTGGAGGTCGCCGGAAAGCTCATCGCGTACTCCGGCGACGCGCGGTGGACGGAGGAGCTCGCCGCCGTCTCGAAGGGGGCGGATCTTTTCATCTGCGAGGCCTCGTACTTCGACCGGGACGACCCGGCGCACATCTCGTACAAACAGGTGATGGCCCACCGCGAACAGTTCGAGGCTAAACGGATCGTGCTCACACATTTGGGGGCCGAGACGCTCGCACATCTCCCAGATCTCGAGCTCGAACACACGACAGATGGCACGCTGATCGAGATCTAGAGGGAGGGCGGCGGTGGGGCGAGCGATGTAGAGGAGGACGGCGAGCAGCGCGGGGTCTTCCGAGCGAGCGGCCCCTGGACGGCGGTCCATTGCGATCCCACGAGGGGCCGAGCGAGGAAGACACCCGCGCTGCCGCGCCTTCGATCAGATCTACTTCGCGGCGTCTACGTATTCGTTGGTCCAGGTCTTCGTAAGATCGATCGTCTTGCCTTGTACGTTCTTGTTGTAGGTCTGGAGCACTTTGAGGATGAAGTCGGGCGCACCGGCGGGCATCTTTCCGTCCGGGCTGTACATGGGCATGCTGCCTGTGAGCGCGGTGAGGTAGAGATCCTTGTCGCCGGCGTAGTAGTCGGCGGGTAGCTTGTCGGCGATCTCCGCGGGTGAATGCGTCGCGATCCACTTGAGCGTCTTGACGTACGCGTTCACGACGCGCTGGACGACGCCCTTGTTCTGGGCGACCCAGTCAGCTCGCATGTAGATCGAGATGAACGGGTAGTCGCCACCGAGGGCGGCTTTGGTCGTTTCGGGCGTGCGGAGGTCGATGAGGACCTTGGCGTCGCCGCTCTTTACGAGACGCGAGATCGTCGGCTCGGTCGTCATGCCGGCATCGATGGTGCCCTGCTTGATCGCCGCGATGAACGTGTCGCCTGCGCCGACGGCGATCGGTGTGAACTGATCCGGCGTGATGCCCTTCGTGCTCGCAAGGTATTGCGTGAGACCATGCGTGCCGGATCCGATCGAGGTCACCCCGAGCTTGCGACCCTTGAAGTCGGCCGGTCCCTTGATGTCGTTGGCCTTGGCGGTCGCGACCATCTCGGCTTCACCCGGTGCGCGCAGGAGCTGCACCACCTCGACGAGGTTCTTGCCGAGGCCGGCGACGTCGATGGTGTGGTCGTATGACCCCGATGACGCCTCGACCTCGCTCGCGATGAGCGCGGTGGTCGCGTCCTTCCCTGACGGCTCGTCGATAAGGTTGACGGTCAGGTTCTGGTCCTTGAAGTAACCAAGCGCCTCGGTGAGCTTGTTCGGCAGATAGATCTGCTTGTTGAGCCCGCCGACCATGATCGTGAGCGATGCCGGCGCGGCGCTGGCGACGGCAGCGGCGCTGCCGCTCGCGCTCGCCGTGGGGCTCGTCCCGGCGTTGTTGCTCGCGCCGCCGCAGGCCGCGAGAACGATGGTGGCTACGAGACCGAGTTTCGCGATGGTTCGCTGCATTCGTTCCTCCCTTTATTAGATGCGCACGTCGGTGATCGTGTTGGGCCGCCACTTGATGAGACGGTTCTCGAGCCACGTCAGGGCCACCTCGGCCGATAGCGCGACCACGGCGAGGATGAACATCGCGGCGAAGACACCGCTCGGGTTGAACGTTCCCTGCGCGGTCGAGATCATCAGCCCGATGCCCTGGTAGGCGCCGAGGTACTCGCCGACGACGGCGCCGACGAGCGCGAAGCCGAAGCTCGTGTGAAGACTCGCGAGGATCCACGAAAGCGCGGATGGAAAGATTACGTCTGTCGAAAGCTGGCGCTCTTTTGCGCCGAGGATGCGGGCGTTCGCGATAAGCACCCGGTCGACCTCGCGCACGCCCTGGAATGCGTTGAAGAAGACCACGAAGAAGACGAGGACGACGGCGAGCGCGACCTTCGACCAGATGTTGTAGCCAATGGTGAGGATGAAGATCGAGCCGAGCACGATGCGGGGCATCGCGTTCAACGCCTTGATATACGGCGCGAACACGTCGGCGAGCAAACGCACTCTCCCAAGGGCCACGCCAAAGATGACCCCCAGGCCGACACCGATGAGGAAGCCCAGAGCCGCCTCCTCGAGAGTGGTAGCGACCTGTAGCCACAGCGGTCCCTGTGCGGTGCCGTTTTGGGCCCAGGTCCACAGCTGGCTCGCGATGCTCGACGGCCTCCCGTAGAAGAAAGGGTCGATCCAAAGCCCGTCGGGGTGGGTCGCGTCTTTCGTCGTGCCAATCTCCCAGACACCGAGAAGCAGCACCGCGACTCCGACGCGCAGTCCGTTGACGAGCAGCCGACGATTCGTGCGCGCCCGCGTGCGGGCGAGGTCGCTGCTCGTCGGCTCCGGGCCGACGAGCGCGCTACGAGACGATGCGCTTAGAGCGCTCATAGCTCACGAGCACCTCGTCTCGGAGGTCGTTCCAGATCTCCTGATAGATCCGCGAGAACTCCGGCTGGAAGCGGATCTCGGCGACATTGCGCGGGCGCGGCAGATCGACGCGGTAGACGCCCTTCACGGTCCCCGGGCCCGCGGTGATGACGACGACGCGGTCGGCGAGCGCGATCGCCTCCTCGAGATCGTGGGTCACGAAGACCACCGACGCGCGCGTCGCCGACCAGAGCTGGAGCAGCTCGTTCTCCATGAGCGTGCGTGTCTGTACATCAAGGGCGCTGAACGGCTCGTCCATCAAGAGGATGCGCGGCTCGTTGATGAGCGTCTGGGCGAGCGCCGCGCGCTTGCGCATCCCGCCCGAGAGCTGGTGCGGGTAGTAGCGCTCGAATCCGGCGAGGCCTACGCGCTTGATCCAATCGCGCGCGCGCTCGTCCGCGTCGCGACGGGTCACACCGCGGAACCGCGGACCCGTGGCCACGTTGTCGAGCACGCTCTTCCACGGGAAGACCGCGTCGACCTGAAAGACGTATCCAACGTCGCGCCCTACCCCGCGCACGATCTCGTCTCGAACGCGTACCTCGCCTCCGCTCGGCGGCTCGAGACCGGAGATGAGCGCGAGCGTCGTCGATTTTCCGCAGCCGGTCGGGCCGACGACCGCGCAGAACTCGCCCTCCTGCACGGCGAGATCGAGGTCGCGCAGCGCCGTGTACGTCGTACCGGAAGGCGTGAGGAAGCGCTTCGTGACGTGGCGAAGCTCGATCGCGGATGCCATCGGCGAGAGCCTGCGGGTGGCCGAGCGCAGCGGCTAGCCATTCGGTCCTTCCGGTCGTTCTGTTCATTTCGCTCGCGCTGCGTCGGGCGGCACCTGGGCGCAACATGTGGTCGTGCGGCCACGGCAGCTCGCGTCCCAGGTCCTGCTCCTACAGGTCGCGGTGATCGCCGCGATCGTGCTCGCCAGTGCGGTGATCTCATACGCGCTGGTGAGCCAGCAGGTCACCGACGAATACGAGAAGCGCTCGCTCGCCATAGGGCATTCGGTCGCGGCGATGCCCGACGTGATCGAGGCGTTCGCCGATCCAACGCCGTCAGCCGTCATCCAGCCGATCGCCGAGGCCATCCGGAAGAGCGAGGCAGCGTCCTTCGTCGTTGTCGCGAACGTCGACGGTATCCGCTACTCGCATCCGAACCCCGAGCAGATCGGCCAGCGCGTCTCGACCGATCCGTCCCCGGCCCTCCAGGGTCAATCCTGGGTCGGTATCGAGGAGGGCACGCTCGGGTGGTCGGTGCGGGCGAAGGTGCCGATTTTCGACGCGCAGGAGCGGGTCATCGGCATCGTTTCGGTCGGCTTTCTCCAGGACCAGGTGAACGCGACGGTCCTGGGGTGGATGCCCGTGATCGGCGGGAACGTCGCTTTGGCTCTCGGCCTCGGGATCGCGGGCTCACTGCTCCTCGCGCGACGCCTCAAGCGCCAGACCTTCGGTCTTCAGCCAAGCGACATCGCCGCCCTGCTCGAGCAGCGCGAATCGATGCTGCACGGCATACGCGAAGGAATGGTCGCGACGGATCGAGACGGCCGCATCACGCTCGTGAACGACGAAGCCCGCCGACTGCTTGGCCTCGAAGGCCCGGTCGAAGGCCGGAAGATCGAGGAGTGCGTTCCCGCGGGGCGCCTGCGCGATGTCCTGACCGGCAGCCGTGGCGGCACCGATCAGATGCTGCTCGCTCGAGACCGCGTCCTCGTCGCGAACCGCATGCCCGCCGTCGTCCGAGGCGAGACGGTCGGCGCCGTCGTCACGCTGCGCGACCGGACCGAGCTCGAGGGAGTTCTCCGCGAGCTCGACGGCGTTCGCAGCCTCGCGCACGCACTCCGCGCCCAGGCCCACGAGTTTTCGAACAAGCTGCATACGGTCGCCGGTCTCATCGAGCTCGGCCGTGCCGATGAAGCGGTCCGCTTCATCACTCGGACGGCCCTCGTGCACCAGGAGCTCGTCGACCTCGTGCACGAGCGGATCGGCGATCCGGCTCTGGCCGCGCTGCTTCTGGCCAAGGCCGCGATCGCGAACGAGCGGGGCGTCGAGTTCCGGCTCGCCGGTGAGACACGTCTTCCGGCGGATGCCGCGGATGCACGAGACCTCGTCACCGTCGTTGGGAACCTCGTCGACAACGCCGTCGACGCGGTCGCGAGCTCTCCCACTCCAGGATGGGTCGAGGTCGCGGTGCAGGCCGGACCGGAAGGCGTCGGCGTGCGCGTCCGCGATTCGGGTCCCGGCATTGGCTCGTCGCTCGGCGAGGAGATCTTCGAAGAGGGTTTCACGACAAAGACGGGTACATCGCATCAGGGCCTCGGTCTCGCGCTCGCGCGCCAGGTAGCGCAGCGGCGCGGCGGATGGCTCCGCGTGAACAACGAGGGAGGAGCGGTGTTCACCGCGCTCCTGCCGTCGGACGCGGCGGTACCCCGATGATCCGCGTTCTGATCGTCGAGGACGACTTCCGCGTCGCCGAGATCCATCGCGCATACGTCCAGCGACTCGAGGGCTTCACCGTCGTGGCGGAGGCACACACCGCGCTCGAGGCGCTTCGTCTCGCCGAGGAGAGCCGGCCGGATCTCGTGCTGCTCGACGTTTATCTCCCCGACCGCTCGGGGCTCGAGGTGCTCCGCGCGTTGCACGCCCCTGGTCGTCATCACGTCGACGTGATCGCGATCACCGCGGACAAGGACGTCGACACGCTTCGCGAGGCGCTTCAGGGCGGCGTGATCCACTACCTCGTGAAGCCGTTCCAGTTCAGTGCCTTCCGCGAGAAGCTCGAGAGCTATGTCGCGATGCGCGCGCGACTTGCGCAGGTCCAGGAGCTCGACCAGGACGAAGTCGATCGCATCTACGGCCTCCTGCGCTCGGACTCGACCATCTCTCTCCCGAAGGGACTTTCGCCGACGACGCTCGCGCTCGTCGTGCGGGCGGTGCGCGCCGCGACGGAGGATGTGTCAGCGGTCGACATCGCTCGCGCGACGGGAATCAGTCGCGTGACCTCGCGCCGCTACCTCGATCACCTCGCGCGCTCCGGTGCGGTCGCCATATCGATGCGCTACGGATCGTCGGGAAGACCGGAGCACCGCTATCGCTGGACCGCTCAACCCCGCGAGGCCGCGCCCAGCTCCTAGCGCCGCTAGGACCGGCGCTTTGCGAAACCAACGAAGAGCGCGGCGGTCAGGTACGCGATGCCGACGATCAGGTTGCCCCAGTAGGGACCCGCAAAACCGGAGAGGCCGTAATCCGCGGGCAGAGCCGGGTCTCCGAACGTGCAGACGCGCAACAGGAACGGCTCAACGATGTGCGTTATGGGATTCGAGACACAGCCGAGCCACGGAAGCGCCGACCAGAATGCGGCGGACAGCAGCCCGACGATGGCGACAAGTCTGAGCAGACGGCTACTCCGCGATAACGTGAACGCGATCGGGCCGCAGCGACAGCGAGACAGGCCCGTCGAGCGTCGCGCTTCCACCCGGGTCCGGCTGGTCGACGATCCACTCGCGATCGTCGACCTTGACCCAGTAGCGCATGGTGTCGCCGAGGAACGCGCGCCGCACGATCGTGCCCGGGAGTGAGATGCCACTTGCGACCGTGCCCTCCGGCGCGATCGTGAAACTCTCCGGCCGCACGCAGAGCCGGACATCCTGTCCCGCGCGAAGCGATGCCTCAGGGCGCCGCACCTCGGCGCGATGCCTGCCGAAGCTCACGGTCGCCGTTCCGTCGGCGAGGTTGGTGACTTGGGCGGGCACGAGGTTCACCGCGCCGACGAAGTCGGCGAGGAACGCGGTCCGCGGGTGGTAATAGATCTCCCATGGTGCGCCGGCCTGCTCGACCTTGCCCGCGTTCATCACGGCGATCCAGTCCGAGAGGGAGAGCGCCTCCTCCTGGTCATGCGTCACGTACACGAAGGTCATGCCGAGGCGGCGCTGGAGGATGCGCATCTCCACGCGCAACTGCTCGCGGAGCTTGGCGTCGAGGTTTGAGAGCGGCTCGTCCAGGAGGAGCACCTGCGGCTGGATGACAAGCGCGCGCGCCACCGCGACGCGCTGCTGCTGCCCGCCGGAGAGCTGGTTCGGCCAGCGATCGCCGAGTCCTCCGAGCCCGACGAACGCGAGTGTCTCGTCGACGCGTCGCGTACGATCGGGACCGGAGACATGCGCGACGCGTAGCCCATACGCGACGTTGTCGCGCACGGTCATGTGTGGGAAGAGCGCGTAGTCCTGAAAGACCATGGCCGTGCCGCGGCGGTGCACCGGCAGGTTGTTGACACGGCGACCGCCGATCTCGATGTCGCCGAGGTCCGGGTCGTAGAAGCCGGCGATCATCCGTAGGGTCGTTGTCTTCCCGCAACCCGACGGGCCGAGGAGCGTGGCGAAGGAGCCCTTCGGCACCTCGAAGGAAACATCGTCGACGGCCGTCACGCCACCGAATCGCTTCGTCACATGCGAGACGCGGACATGCGCGGTCTCAGGCACGAGCCGCTCCCAACGCGATGCGCCCGCGAGCGAGGACCGCGAAGACAAGGAGCGCGATGATCGCCATGCCGATGTCGGCAACGGTGTAGGCGGTCGCGGCGCCCCAGTTGAGGTCGCCCACGAGCTGATAGATGCGGATCGTGGCGGTCGTCGTCGGCGGCGTGAACAGGAAGATCACAAGCGATAGGGTCGTGACGGCGCGGACGAAGGTTGTGACGAATCCGACCCTCAACGATCCGCCGAGCATCGGAAGAACTACGTCACGGAAGCCGCGAATGCTCGACGCGCCGAGACTCGTCGCGGCCTCATCGATCGAGCGATCGATCTGCCGCAGGCCCGCCACGGCCGCCTGATATCCGACCGGGATGTTCCAGAAGACGAAGGCGATGATGATGAGCCAGCCCCTATCGACGAAGTCGAGCCAGCGCTGGTTGAAGGCAAGGAGGTAGCCGAGCCCGAAGAAGATCCCTGGAATCGCGGCCGGCAGGATCAGCAGGAGGTCTAGCACGCGCCGACCCGGCCACGTCCCACGTTGCACGAGCCACCCCGCAAAGAGGGCAAAGACGGCCGAGATGGCCGCGGCCACGCCACTGAAGACGAGGGTGTTGCGAAGCGCGTCGCCGTTCGTCCCGCTGAGGACGTATTGGAAGTGCTCGGTCGTGAACTGGAGATTGTTTGGGAAGCGAAGGGTCAGCGCGCTCACCACGAGGCTCCCGTAAACGAGAAGGATGATGCCGGCCAGCGCGAAACATGCGACAAAGCACGCCCGGCTCACGGCCGCGCTCACGGGGGGTCGCGGCATGGACGAAGCGCGGCCGGAGATCGTCACGAAGGAACGACCGCCATCGAGCCGGACCTTCGCGAGGTAAAGCCCGAGCGCGAGGAGAAGCAGGATGGTGCTCACCGCGGCCGCGCTCGTGAACTCGCCGAAGCTGGAGATGAGGCTATATGCCTCGGTGGGTAACACGTAAAAGGACCCGCCGATCAGCTGTGGGTTCCCGAAGTCTTCGAGTATGTAGATCGCGGTCGTGAGAATTGCGGCGCCAAGGCCGGGACGGGAGAGCGGTAGGGTCACGGTCCGGAACACGCGCCACGACCCTGCGCCGAGATTGCGCGCGGCCTGCTCCATGCGTGGATCGCTGCGCGACAGCGCGTCGGCGATGAGCTGGTACGCGAACGGGAAAAACGCGATCGTCTGAACGCCCCAGACGCCGTTGAGACCGTAGATGTTTGGCGACTGGCCGAAGACCCCGTAGCTGATGACGCCTCGCGCGCCAAAAAGGAGCGTGTACGCGGCGGCGACCACAAAGGGTGGCGAGAGGAGCGGCAGGATGCCGACAAGCCGGAAGAAAGGCTTCCAGCGCATGTTCGAGTAGACCATCGCGTACGCGTAGACGAATCCGAGCACGACCGCGGTCGTGGTCGACAGCAGGGTGAGCTGGATCGAGTTGCGGAGCGGGCCGATCCACGTGCCCTCTTGAAGGTACTGAACGTAGCCGCCGGGCCCCGGCGTCAGAACGACCTGAAGCTGCGGGTAGACAACGAACAGAAACACCAGAGCCGTGACAACCAGCAGCGCGAGCAGGAGTGCCGGCTCGCGCTGCAGGCTACGCATCGTTCAGATCGTGGTTATTGGATGCCGACCGTCGTCTGCCAGAGCTTCTGGATGCGGGTCTTGTTGTCGGTCGCCCACTGGCGGTCGTAGTTGACGAGGGTGACCGAGGTGAGCGTCGGCGCGCCCGGCGCGGGCGCGACGTCGGTCCTCACCGACCCGCGGTTGCTGAGCTTGGTGTTGAGGTCGCCGGCGTCCTTGGTGAGGACCCAATCGACGAACGCCTGCGCTCCGAGAAGATTCTTCGTTCCCTTCACGATGCTGACCGCGCCGACTTCGAACCCGGTGTCCTTTGGAACGGTCAGGTCGACTCGGGTTGGATCCTTGGCCTTCTCAGTGAGGATGTCGTGGCTCCAGTTCGGCGCGCCGGCGGCCTCGCCGTTGGAGATCGATGTGATCACGCCCGGAGACGTCGGGCCGTACGAGAGGATGTTGGGATGGAGCTTCTTCATGAAGTCCATCGCCTTGGTCTCGTCCCTGCCGAATCGGAAGATCTGCGTGGCGATGAAGATGTATCCGCCGCCGGTCTTGATCGGGTCCGGCAAGATGAGCCTCTGCTTCCAAACGGGGTCGAGCAGGTCGTCCCACGTCGCGGGCTTCTTCCCGCCGATGTCCGCGTTCAAGCGACTGGTGTTCGAGATGAAGCCGAAGATCCCGGTGTACCAACCGGTCCAGAGACCAGAGGCCTCCTTGAACTGCGCCCCCACGTCTTTGGCGTTCGGGGACTGGTAGGCCTCGAGCAATCCTTGCTTGCCGAGCGGGTCGTGGAACTCGCTCGATCCGCCGACGAAGATGTCGGCCTGAGGGTTGTTCTTCTCGGCGGTGATCTTCGTCTGAAGGTCTCCGGCGGCCGCGAGCGGTAGCGCGGCAACTTCGACCCCGGTCGCCTTCGTGAACGCCGCGAAGAGCTGGTTGTTCGTTGACTCGTTCAGTGCCGAATAGATCGAGATCCGGCCGGTCGCCTTCGGCGCCGTGCTCGCCGAAGCGCTCCCTGACGGCGCGGCCGCTGGCGCGCCCCCGCACGCGGCGATCACGGCAGTCGCTCCGGCAAGCTTGAGGAACTTGCGCCGGTCGAGCTCTGGCGTCATGTAACCCCTCCCCCTATGTCCTCGCGCCGATACTACGCTCGTGAGCGTGCTTCGGACGACGACGGACACACGTAACGATGCGGCCGGACGCAACCGCGAGACGATGCGGCGCCTCGTCGCGGAGCTGCGAGAGCGTCTCGCGAAGGCGCGTCTCGGCGGACCGGAACGCGCGCGCGATCGTCACACAAAGTCCGGCAAGCTCCTCCCTCGCGAGCGCGTCGAGCGGCTCCTCGACCCGGGAACGGCGTTCCTCGAGCTCTCGCCGCTCGCCGCCTTCGGCATGTACGACGACGAGGCGCCCGGCGCCGGGATCATCACCGGGATCGGGCGCGTGAGCGGGAACGAGTGCGTGATCGTCGCGAACGACGCGACCGTGAAGGGTGGCTCGTACTACCCCCTCACGGTGAAGAAGCACCTACGCGCGCAGGAGATCGCCTTCGAGAACCGACTTCCCTGCCTCTACCTCGTCGACTCGGGTGGCGCGTTCCTGCCACGACAAGATGAAGTCTTCCCCGACCGCGAGCATTTCGGTCGGATCTTTTACAACCAGGCCCGACTCTCGTCGCTTGCGATCCCGCAGATCGCGCTTGTGATGGGATCGTCGACCGCCGGCGGCGCATATGTGCCAGCCATGAGCGACGAGACGGTGATCGTCAAAGGTCAGGGGACGATCTTCATCGGCGGGCCACCTTTGGTGAAGGCCGCCACGGGAGTCGATGTTTCCGCCGAGGACCTCGGCGGAGCCGACCTCCACACGCGGGTTTCGGGCGTCGCGGATCACCTCGCGCTCGACGATCCGCACGCGATCGCCATCGCACGCGAGATCGTCGCGCAGCTCGAGCGCCCCACGTACTGGGGCGTGGACGACAAGACGTTGCCCGAGCCACCGGCGCACGACCCAACCGATCTCTACGCCCTCATCCCGGAAGACATTCGAACGCAGTACGACGTGCACGAGGTCATCGCGCGGTTGGTCGACGGGTCCCGCTTTCACGAGTTCAAGGCGCTGTATGGCACCACGCTGGTGTGCGGCTTCGCTCGCATCGAGGGCTTCCGCGTCGGGATCGTCGCGAACAACGGCGTCCTCTTCAGCGAGTCCGCGCTCAAGGCCGCGCACTTCATCGAGCTCTGCAATCAGCGGCGCGTGCCGCTGGTCTTCTTACAGAACATCTCGGGGTTCATGGTCGGGCAGGAGTACGAGGCCGGCGGCATCGCGAAGGACGGAGCGAAGATGGTCACCGCCGTGGCATGCAGCACGGTGCCCAAGCTCACGGTGATCATCGGGGGGTCCTTTGGCGCGGGAAACTACGGCATGTCCGGACGCGCGTACTCGCCGAGGCAGCTCTGGATGTGGCCGAACGCGCGGATCAGCGTGATGGGCGGCGAGCAAGCCGCCACGGTCCTCTCTCTCGTTGGGACGTTCAAGGACGACGCCGAGAAGGAGGCGTTCCGGGGCCGTATCCGCGAGCAGTACGAGACGCAGGGATCGCCGTACTACTCGACCGCGCGCCTCTGGGACGACGGCATCATCGACCCGCTCGACACGCGCACGGTGCTGGCGCTGGGGCTCGCCGCGGCACGGCACGCCCCGATCGAGGATGTGCGCTACGGCGTATTCCGCATGTGACGACCATGGCTAAGCGAGCTGGTCGTCGATCCGCGCGAGCAGCGCTTCGACGTCGAAGGGCTTCGTGATGATCGCGTTCGCGCCGAGCCGGTCGGGCTCAGAGGCGGCGGCGCGATGCGCGGTAAGGACGAATACCGATGCGTTGGCGAAACGCGTACGCAGGCTTGCGACCCAGGCGAGGGCCGTGTCGCGCTGATAGCCCTTCAAGGGAAGGAGGTCGGTGATGACGAGGTCGGGGCTCGCATTCGCTGGGATCGCGTCCGCCCCGGTCGCCAGGACGGCGTCGTAGCCGGCATCGGCGAGGACCGTGCTCAGCAGATCGAGGATGACCTGATCGTCGTCGACCACCAGGATCTTTCTCATGCAGGGACCGTCATATTTGGGGTCACGTAACGGATTGGCAACTTACGCAAGCGCTCAAGCGGCCACACAAATGCACCGGTAACGGGCACGGCCGATGCATACGGAACCACGACGAACGACGAGTTTGGTTGAGGTCCAAGCATGGAACCGCTGACTTCCCAGCCGATCGACCCAGCCGCGGTCGCGACCGCGGAACGACAGACGCTCTCGCCGATGTCCGAACGTCGGATGCGGCGCCTTCTGGATGTCCTCTGCGACGGGACGCGTCTCAAGATCGTGCGCGCCCTCCGCGACAACCAGCTCGCCGCGAGCGACCTTGCCCGGATCCTGGGCCGTAGCCGCTCGGCGACGAGCCAGCATTTGCGGGTGCTGCGGGAGGCAGATGTCGTCCAGCCCTCACGCAACGGAAACGTGGTGCGCTACAGGCTGGCTTCGGACATCAACGCGGAGATCCTCAAGGACATCGGACGCGCGTTCGACCGACTGGATCCCAGTACAGCCGCTTAGCGTCGTTCCGTCGGGACATCCGCCGGGAGATCCACGTCGCGCCGCCATGCGCCCACCGGATCCGCGCTCGACCACGCAGCCTCGGGCAGACCTTCTGCCTCGAGACCTTCGATAAGTGCGCGGAGCCTGCGCTCGCCGCCCTCCAGAAGCGTCCGGGCGAGAGCCAGGGCCGGCGCGACCGCGACGAGCGCCGGGAGCGGCCGCCGGCCGCCGGCATCGACCAGCACGGTCGCCTTCCGGTCCGGACCCGCACGTCCGGCCATGAGTCCGAGGAGCTCCGCGCTCACGCCGGGCATGTCCGCAGCGACGAGCACCGCGTGGTCTCGGCGGACGCGCTCGAGGCCCGCTCGCGCCCCGGCGAGGGGTCCTTCGTAGGCGACCCGGTCGCGCGCGAACGAAACCCGATCCGCGCCGTCCGGGAGCGGCAGGTCGGGGGCATCGGGTGCAAGCACGATCACGATGTCGTCGCACGAATCGAGGAGCGCGCGGAGCGGCCGGTGGAAGAGCGGCGCGCCATCGACCGGTTCGACGACCTTCGGGCGGCCAAAGCGTCGGGAGGCGCCACCAGCGAGAAGGATCCCCGAGGGCCGGCTCACGCGCGGATGGTCGGCTCGAGCACGCGCCGAGTCTAGGTCGCGGAATTCGCGTCAACGGGCGCACGTTGTGGCCTGCGATGGACGTCGAGGAGCTGCGGCGCGAGAAGGACCACTACTTCGGACACGCCCACGACTCGCCGCTCACGGTGGACCAGCGCGGCCACTTCGAGGGTCTGCATTACTTCCCTAACGACCCGGCGCTCCGGTTCACGGTCACGGTCGATCCGGATGGAGCGGGCGCGGTCGAAGAGGTCGAGATGAGCGACGGATCGACAGATCACCTCCCGCGCGCCGGTACCGTGCGTTTCGATGTGGACGGCGAGCGCGCCGGCCTCATCGCGTTCGCGCAGGGCGACGGACTCTTCATCCCGTTCCGCGATTCGACGAGCGGGAACGAGACCTATGGCGCGGGCCGCTATGTGGAGGCGGAGCCGCTCGACGACGGCCGCTTCGAGCTGGATTTCAACCGCGCCTACAACCCGTACTGCGCATACAACGACGCGTGGCGCTGCCCGCTGCCGCCCCGCGAGAACTGGCTCGCCGTCCCGATCCGCGCGGGCGAGCTCTCATTCCACTAGGGAGTCGGCGCGGCGTCTAGAGTTCGCGCGATGGGCGAGACCGTCACTCTGAGCACCGAATCGCGGGGCATTTCGCGTATCACGATCGCCCGGCCGGATCGCAAGAACGCGTTCGATGCCGAGCTCATCGCTCAGCTCACCGCCGCGGTCGGGCGGGTCGATCGCTCCGCGCGGGCGGTGGTGCTGCAAAGCGAAGGCGACACGTTCTGCGCCGGTGCGGACGTCGAATGGATGCGCGGAATGGCCGACTACTCGCTCGACGAGAACATCGCGGACTCGAAGGCGCTCGCCGGGATGTTCCGCGCCCTTTACGACCTCGAGATGCCGCTCGTCGCACGCGTGCAGGGCGCCGCGATCGGGGGTGGTGCGGGCCTCGTCGCGGTGGCGGACATCGCCGTCGCCTCGACCGAGGCCAGCTTCGCGTTCACGGAGACGCGCCTCGGGATCCTCCCCGCCGTGGTCTCCCCCTACGTGATACGCAAGCTCGGACCGGCCCGCGCGACCGCATTGTTCGTTACGGGCTCGCGCATCGACGCGAAGCGCGCCCATGAGATCGGGCTTGTCGAGCGGCTCGTCGAACCAGCCGATCTCGACGCCGCGGTCGGCAGAGTGCTCGACGCGATCGTCTCGGGCGGCCCGAAGGCCGTGAACGCCGCCAAGCGGCTGGTCCGCGAGGTCGAGGCACGGCGCATCGACGAGGCGACGGACCTCACCGTCAAGCGGATCGCAGAAATCCGGGTGAGCCACGAGGGACAGGAGGGCCTGCGCGCGTTCCTGGAGCGACGGGACCCCCGCTGGTGACCACCCTCCTCGTCGCGAATCGCGGCGAGATCGCTCGACGGATCTTCCGGACCGCGAGGCGCGTGGGGATGCGCACCGTCGCGATGTACTCGGATGCCGACGCTCTCTTACCGTTCGTCCGCGAGGCCGACGCCGCGATCCGCATCGGACCCGCCCCCGCTGCGGAGTCGTATCTCGCGATCGACCGCGTGATCGCGGTCGCCCGCGAGGCGAAGGCGGATCTGGTCCATCCGGGCTACGGCTTCCTCGCCGAGCGGCCGGAGTTCGCGAGCGCCGTCGACGCAGCCGGGATGCGGTTCGTGGGACCGCCGGCGAGCGTGCTGGCGGTCTTCGGCGACAAAGGCGCGGCAAAAGGGATCGCCGAGCGGGTGAACGTCGCGGTGCTGCCTGGGTATCGCGGCGAGGATCAGAGCGACGAGGCGTTCATCTTCGCGGCGCGCTCCATCGGGTATCCGGTGATGATCAAGCCAGTCGCGGGCGGCGGCGGCATCGGCATGCAGACCGTTCGCGAGGAGCGAGAGATCCGCGACGCGCTCGCGCGCGCGCGACGGGTCGCGACCGCCGCGTTCGGGGACGAGCGGCTCCTCTTAGAGCGCCTCGTCGAACGGCCGCGCCACGTCGAGGTGCAGGTGCTCGCCGACGAGCGCGGCACCGTCGTAACGGTCGGAGATCGCGACTGCTCGGCACAGCGGCGCCACCAGAAGATCGTCGAGGAGGCTCCGGCGCCGACCCTGGGCGAGGCCGCGCGCGAGCGCATGGCGGCGGCGGCGATCGCGATCGCGCGCGAGGCCGGCTATCGCAATGCCGGCACGGTGGAGTTCGTCGTGGACGAAGACGGGGCCTTCTATTTCCTCGAAGTGAATGCTCGGCTTCAAGTGGAGCATCCCGTCACCGAGATGGTCTTCGGCGTGGACCTTGTGGAGCAGCAGCTGCGCATCACACAAGGCGACCCGCTCGACGTCCATCCGAAATCGCAGGGGCGGCTTCACGCGGTCGAAGCTCGCGTCTACGCGGAGGATCCGGCTGCGGGCTTTCTGCCATCGACCGGTCGTCTCGTTCACGTGAGCTGGCCCGAGCGGGAGGGCGTCCGAGTCGACGCCGGCTACGAGGAAGGCAACGTGGTCACGCGCCACTACGACCCGCTCCTCGCGAAGGTCATCGCGCGCGGAGACGATCGCCGCAGCGCCCTGGGCATGCTCGCGAAAGCCCTCGAGGAGACCGAAATACTTGGCGTCCGGACGAACCTGGCGTTCGTGCGTACGCTCGTTCAAAAGTACGAGGAAGGAACGCGCGTCGATACCGGGCTCGTCGAACGAATCCTGCCCGATCTCATACCGGAGTCCCAGCCCGCCCCGGACGGGGCATACGCCGTCGCCGCCGCGGCAGTTGTCGCGGGCGCACGCGACCCTGCCGATCCGTGGACCGGGACCGGCGCTTGGCGCATCGGCGAGGGGAGCGCGACAACGATCGTCTTCCGTGAGGGAGCGCGCGAAGAGGCCGTGCGCCTCATGGGCAGCGGGCCGTATGCGTTTGCGGGCCACCGCGTCGATGCCGTCGACGAGGCGCATCGGTGGCTGGTCGACGGGTCGCGTGCCTCCGCCGCAGCGAGCAACGGCGTGGTCTGGGCCAGCGTGGGCGGACGGACCTGGGAGCTCGAGACGGGACCGCGCGAACGCGAGGTCGAGGCGACGGCCGGTGCCGAGGTCGCGGCCCCGATGCCGGGTTTGGTCATCGCCGCGCAGGCGGTCGCGGACCGGCGCGTACGCCGCGGGGACCTTCTGTTCGTGGTCGAGGCGATGAAGATGGAGCTTCGCGTAGAGGCGCCGACGGACGGAAAAGTCACGCGCGTCCTGGCGAGCGTGGGACAGCAGGTCGAGCGAGGCCAGCGCCTCGCCGAATTCGAGGCGGATCCGGGCTGATCCACCTCTCGCGCGAGGATCGTGACGCGGCGCGCCGCGCGCTGACCGAGGGCTGGCCGGTCCTGGGCACCACTGTCGTCGTCGGGGCCACCTTTGGGGTCGTCGCCCGGCAATCCGCGCTCGACCCTTTGGTGGTCGCCGGAATGAGCCTGCTCGTGTTCGCCGGCGCGTCGCAGTTCGCGATGGTCCAGCTTTTTTCGGACAAAGCTCCGACGGCGATCGTCGTTGCGAGTGTTCTGTTCATCAACCTGCGCCATCTGTTGATGGCCACTTCGCTGCGCGCGGAACTTCGGCGGCTGCCGATCGGCGGACGCCTTTTCGCCGCGTTCTTCCTGACCGACGAGAGCTTTGCGATGGCCACTGGTCACTTCCGCCGCGGCGGTCGCAGCCTCGCGTACTACTTCACGTTCGCGATCTCGCTCTACGTGCTCTGGAATCTCGCGACGCTCGCCGGGATCGTGATCGGCAGCGCGATCGGCGACCCGCGGCGACTCGGCGTCGACTTCGCGATCACCGCGACGTTCACCGGGATAGTCGTGCTCGCGATACGGCGTCCGGCGGATGCCGTCATCGCGCTCGTTGCCGCGCTCATCGCGGGATCGCTTGCGCTCGCTGGAGCATCAACCGTCGCCGTCATCACCGCCGGTGCCCTCGCTCCCCTGATCGCGGTGTTCGTCCGACGATGATCTGGCCTGCGATCCTGGGCTCGGCGGCCGCCACGTATCTGGTGCGCTCGCTGCCTTTCGTCATCGGCTTCCGCGGACACCTTCCAGGCGCAGCGTCGCGCTATCTCGAAGCGCTGCCGGTCGCGATCATTGCTGCGCTCGTCGGTCCGGCGGTCGTCGCCCCGGCCGGCGCGCTCACGCGCGGCGCCGAGCCCCTCGCCGCGGCGCTCGTTGTCGCGGTGGTTGCTTGGCGGCGAAGCCTGCTCGCAGGCGTGATCGTGGGCGTCGTCGCAGTCGCGTTACTGCGCATCATCTGATCCGGGCATCTTCCTTGCGGCATCGCCGACAACGGGAGGTGCGGACATGGTGGACCGGCCTTTGAAAGGCGTGCGCGTCGCGATCCTCGCGACGGACGGAGTAGAGAAGGTGGAGCTCACGCTTCCCCGCCTATCGCTGGAGGAGGCCGGCGCGGACACGGTGCTCGTCGCGCCGAAGCCCCAGATCCAGAGCATGAATCATGACGAGAAGGACGAGCGATTTGTGGCGGACGTCGCGCTCAAAGACGCGAACCCGGAAGAATTCGACGCGGTCATGCTGCCGGGAGGCGCTCTCAACGCGGACAAGCTGCGCATGGAGACGGCGGCGCGCGACATCGTGCAGCAGATCGACGCGGCGGGAAAGCCGATCGCGGCCATCTGCCACGCGCCGTGGCTGCTCGTATCCGCGAAGCTCGTGAAAGGCCGTCGCCTGACGAGCTTCTACACCCTGCAGGACGACATCCGTTGCGCAGGCGGGCAGTGGGAGGACGAGGAGGTCATCGTCGACAAGAACTGGGTCACCAGCCGCAAACCGGACGACATCCCCGCGTTCAATCGCGAGATGCGGGTTCTTTTCGCGAAGACCGGATCGCGCGCGGTGGAGCGCTAGCTAGACCAGCGACCGCGGCGCACGACGTCGGCCGGTGCTCGATGTCCGCGCTTGAGCGAGGGCGACGGCCGATCTTTCGTCTTCGCATAGCCGACCGCGATCACTCCCACCGCGGTGTACTCGTCGGGTATGCCGAACGTCTGTCGCAGCGTCGCCTGATCGAACACGCCGAAGAACACCGCGCCGAGCCCCGCGTCGACGGCCGTGAGCAGCCCGAGCAGCGCGGCCATCCCCGTGTCGATATCCCAGTACGGCACCGGCCAGCGCTTCTCGTCCATATCCGTCCAACCCTTATCGGGTTCGGCGTATCTCGCGAGGTACTGCGTCTTGTTGCTCAAGCAGACGATGAGGAGCGGCGCGTTGAATAGATCCGGCCAGCCCCAGTCCGCGCGGCGCTCCTTCGGCCAGTTCGCATCCCAGTAGCGCGCGGTGTCCTCTTTGCCTTCGAGCACGAGAAAGCCCCAGCCCTGGCTGAATCCGGCGGACGGGGCCCGCTGCACGTTCGCGACGATCCGCTCGACGGCCTCGCGCGGGATCGGCCGGTCCTCGAAGCTTCGAACCATCTTCCGCTTGCGGACGACGTCCTGAAATTCCATCAGAGTCGCCGGTACACGCCGCGCTCGCGCCGGAGTAGCCCGGCGTCGATGAGGTACCGCCGCAGCGTGGCGTGATCGGAGTGCACGCCCTGCAGGATCCGGTTGACCTCGTCTTCGCCGTAGTCGCGACCCGGCACAAACCTGCCGGCGACGTGCGCGAGGAGCGCCTGACGGCGCTCGCGGCCCGCGGGAATGGTCTCGAGGCGTCCGTTCCGGAAGAACGCGGCGAGCTCAGGAGGACCGTCGAAAGTGGCGCGTCGCACGTCGTTGCCTTTGGGTCGCTGCATCCGTGCGACGATACGCGACCGTGCCGCTTTCCCGACCCGAGCGCATCAGCATCGTCGAGGTCGCGCCGCGCGACGGTCTTCAGTCCGAGGACCGCACCCTTTCGACGGACGCGAAGCTCGAGCTGCTCGAGCGGCTCGCCGACGCGGGCCACAGCGCGATCGAGGTGACCAGCTTCGTCAGCCCGAAGGCCGTCCCGCAGCTCGCCGACGCGGAAGAGGTCATGAGGCGCCTCAAACCCCGCGCGGGCATCCGGTACACGGCACTCGTTCCCAACGAGACCGGGCTCGAACGCGCGCTCTCGTGCGGGGTGCGCGAGATCGCGGTCTTCGCATCCGCGAGCGAGAGCTACTCGCGAAAGAACCTGAACCGATCGCGCGACGAGGCGATCGCGGGGTACGGACCGGTGATAGAACGCGCGAAGACAGAGGGGCTCCGGGTGCGCGGGTATCTCTCGATGGTCGTCGCCGATCCGTGGGACGGCCCCACGCCGGCCACCGTCGTAGCCAACTCGAGCCGGCAGCTTCTCGATTTCGGGTGCGACGAGATCTCGCTCGGCGACACGATCGGCGTCGGGACGCCAGGCGAGGTGAGCGCGCTGCTCGGAGCGCTGCGCCGCGCAAGCGTGCCGCTCGCGAAGGTCGCCTTCCACTTCCACGACACCTACGGGCAGGCCCTCGCGAATGTCCTGGCCGCAATGAGCGAGGGGATCACGATCTTTGACGCGAGCATCGGCGGGATCGGCGGCTCGCCCTTCGCCAAGATGGCCGGGGGCAATCTCGCTACGGAAGACCTGGCGTGGTTGTGCAAAGGGACGCGGATCGAGACCGGCCTAGACCTCAACAAGCTCGTCGCGACCTCTCACTGGCTCGGCGAACAGCTCGGACGCGAGCTTCCCGCGCACGTCTCGCGTGCGATGATCTAGATCGTCACCAGCGGTCCCGGCCGCCAAATCGTTCGACCGCATCCAGGACATCGCGGCGTGTCGCGACCGACACGAGATAACCACTACCTACGAGACCTATGACGGGGACGATAATCACCCCGACCGGTCCAAGTGCGGAGATGACACGCGGCGCTACAAGGACCGCGAGGGCCAGACCGATCGCGATCGCGATTCCGCGTCCCGCTTGGTCCTGCATTGCGGCGACGACCCCTTCAGGTGTCGTCGTGATCCGCCCGAGGACGAAGCCAACGATTCCCGCGGGAACCAGGAGGAGCATCAGCGGCCCCGCGCCCTCATAAGCCGCGTCGAAGATCGACACGGAAGCCACGAGGACCGCGAGAAGCGGCCAGCCCACGCGCACTTTTGTGATGTCGCGCACGGCGGGGACCCGTTAGCGGGCTGTCGCGGCCGCTCTCCTCAGCTCCGTCCGAGCTTCGCGCTTCTTCTCACGTACGGCTGTCACCGCCGGAACGCCGGATCCGCGGACAAGCTTGTCGAAGGCCGGCACGTCCGTCTTCGCTATGCCGCGCCACTTCGCTAGCTGCGTCTCGGCGCGCTTCGATAGATCTTCGAAGACGTCGTACATCGCCTTTGTCGGGGCGAAATCCGCACCTCCGACGGACATGGCGAGGCCGCCGATCTTCAGATTCAGCTTGGCCGGGTAGTTGAGCGTGTCCTGGCGGCTCTTCGCCTTCACCTGGATGAGCTCCTCCTCCACCGCGGAGAGCTTCGTCTTCAGCGAGCTCGCACCTCGACGCACGCGAGCGCCGGCGCTTCCCTCAGCGCGCTTCTCCCATCCTTCGATCTGCGTGCGCAGCGCGCGAATCCCGTTGATCGCGTCATGTACCTCGGTGAGCTTGTCGCGGATGCGCATGCGCAGAGCGAACTGCGCGTCGAAGTCCGCCTGGGTCGCCGACACGCGCGGGTCCTTGCGGATCTCGAACGCGGCCTCGTGGCGCTCGCCGCCAACCTCGAGACGAACGCGGTACTGGCCAGGGGGTGAGACCGGTCCGGCGAGCGTCGCCTCCGCCGACTCCCACGTCGGGTCGTCTTCGACCCGCGCGGCATCGGGGTGGCGCATGTTCCACGCGAAGCGATTGAGCCCGGCTTCCTTCGGGACCTTCGGCTCCTTCGCCTTCTTCAGCTCCTCGCTGCGCCGCTGCTCCGGGGTGAGCGCCTTTTCGTCCTTCTCTTTGGGCTCCGGCGGAGCGCTCTTGAATTGGCGGATCTGCTTGCCCTTCGAGTCCATGAACGTGAGCGTGACGTCGCCTTCGGGTGCGTCCCGAAGCCAGTACGACACCAGCACGCCGTCCGGCGGGTTCTGCCCCGCGTCGATGTTGACCTGCAGCTTCTCGCCCGTCGGCTTCTCGACCTGGCGGTACGTCACGATGGTCGCGCCGGTCATGCGGTAGTTCTTGCCTGACTTCGCGGGCTGCGGGAAGCCCATGTCGGTGCGGAAACGCACCGTCGGGCGCGGCGTGAAGAGACGCGCCTTTCCCTTTACCGCCTCGGCCGCGAGCTGGCGGATCGGCTCGAGATCGTCGAGTACCCAGAAGGACCGGCCGTGCGTCGCGAGGACAAGGTCGGAGTCCTTCACGACCAGGTCGTGGATCGGCACGACCGGAAGGTTGCCGCCGAGACGGTCCCAGTGCGCACCGTCATCGAACGAGACATACACGCCGGTCTCGGTGCCGGCGTAGAGCAGTCCCTTGCGCGTGGGATCCTCCCGGATGACGCGCGTGAAGTCGTCCGCGGGAATGCCGTTCGTGAGCTTCGTCCACGTCCGCCCGTAGTTCGTCGTCTTCCACAGGTACGGCTTGAAGTCATCGTGCTTGTAGCGGGTCGTCGCCACGTACGCGGTGGCCGCGTCGTGCGGCGACGGCTCGATGATCGAGACCAGCGAGAACGGCCGGATCGCCACAGGCGTCACGTTCTTCCAGGTCTTCCCGTCATCGCGGGAGACATGCAGCAGTCCGTCGTCGCTGCCGGCCCAGAGCACGCCGCGCTCGACCGGCGATTCGGCGAACGCGAAGATCGTGCAGTAGTACTCCGCGCCTGTGTTGTCTTTCGTGATCGGTCCACCAGATGGCGCCTGCTTCGATCTGTCGTTCCGCGTGAGGTCAGGGCTGATGCGCTCCCACGTCGTGCCTTCGTCGGTGGTGCGGAAGACGTGGTTACCGGTGTGATAGAGAACGTTCGGGTCGTGGGGCGAGTGCACGGTGGGCGCGGTCCACTGAACGCGGTACTTGACGTCCTCGGCCCCTTCGCCTGCACTCGTTTCGGGCCAGACCATGATGTTCCGCGCTTGCCCGGTGCGACGGTCGTACCGAGTCAGGAAGCCCTGGTAGTTGCCGGCGAAGACCACGTTCGGGTCATCGGACCGGATCGCGACGTAGCCCGCCTCGCCTCCTCCGACCGCGAAGCTGTCGGCTGCGGTGATGCCGGCGATCGCCGAACGGCTCGGCACGGTCATGGTGGTGTTGTCCTGCTGCGCGCCGTAGATGCGATACGGCGTCTGCGTGTCGGTGATCACGTGATAGAACTCGGCCGTCGGCTGGTTGTAG